>Ga0187833_10006225_pt1 | contig 11086 bp, 9 predicted proteins | sample ETNtaG_37_FD_167968 | JGI IMG/M metagenome (GOLD analysis project Ga0187833, IMG submission 167968) | Marine microbial and viral communities from oxygen minimum zone, Eastern Pacific Ocean - ETNP2014_SV_400_PacBio MetaG (Illumina Assembly) | ecosystem: Environmental > Aquatic > Marine > Hypoxic... | reverse complement strand
CAAAGGTGCAATAATCTGTGTTGTTGATTAATGGACCTCCTGCAGGATCTTGGAGTGTTAATAGTACATCGTTGGCTGTATTCTTTGATCCATCAATTTTACAACCAAGCATTGTGCCATTCCAAACAATGACATCTTTCACCTGTTCATCTTCAGGATCTACAAATTCAAGATGCTCAAAGCCAAAGGCATCAAAGCATGCCCCTCTTCGTTGTGTTAGCTCATCATGGGCAGTTATGAGACCTCGGTCATTGTAATTCTCATCATTATCATCGCCACAGCACTGTGTTCCAGTCCAGAGATATGGGAGTGCCTGTGTGCCTGGACCTAGATCTCTGGCATCTTTACAAGCATCTCCTTCCAGATCAGTATGGTGGGTTTCGATTTGATCCAGATCAGAAACCCAGAGCCCATCTTTTGTGCAGTAATATCTTTGAGTAGTCAAACCAATACCAAAATTTGAGTCTCCGAAGAAAGTGTCTCCTGGCCTTGCTTTGTGGAGATCAAAACCTGCAATAGTACCTGATGGGCAATACTTAATGTCATAGTCCTGATCATTGTAGGAGTAGCATGTGTAACGCCTGGTAACTTGAGCATCATCTATCATGGCAAGAGGCTGGTTCTGTGTAACCTTAGGAGGATCTATTCCAAAGGTTTTAGCTGAGTTTGAACGTTGTAGTTGTGTGCGCGCATAAATGTGCCCAGTTGGATTTTTCTGAAAAGTGATATGCTGGGTTGGATGAAAGGATAGTTCTGCAGGACTATTTGGTATTAAGGTACTGAGATAATAATAAAGATTAGGTGTGTTTACTGGAAATGTTTCTCCAATATCCTGAAATGTATCTGTTAGTGTTAATTGCTTTGGCCTGTTTGCTGGTGTGAGAATTTGAGGGTTTAGTTTTCTATGGCCCACACGTAAAGCAAGAATATCTCTTTTAAAACTTCCTGGGTCTCCGTCAGGCCCTATATTTGGAAGCTCAGTAGAGACACCGAGACCGGTTAGTATGCGATCAGGATGGTTGGGAAAAGTAAATTCTAATTCAGGGAGTCTTGTTGTTGGGCCGATGCGCTCTTTGCGCACTTCAGAAGATAGAGCTTTTGTTTCTGGATCTATTGTCCTGAAATGAAGCTCGAGCATGTTCTGCGGCAGAAGCGCTGCAGTTGTTCCATCAAATGCTAATCCAATACCTACCACGACTTCGTTTGGTTGGGCTTCAATGAGAATGCTGGAATCTCCTGATCCGCTTATGTCAAATTGGGGGTCTGAAAGAGTACCGTCATCATTCAAGCGCATGAATTTTATGCTAAGACCATCAATCTCGTTAATGCCCCATCTAATACCTACACCAGTTATAACCTGATCAGGATCATTTGTTTCTACTAGGAATGTTATATCATCTGAACCAAAAGGAGGGGTGAGTTTAGTTGGTTCGGTTGTTTGATCAGTCAAGATAAATTCAGCTGTTTGTACAATTGCTGTAAAACTCAAATCAGCGTCTGGTTGGTCTTTTCCACAGAATACCCAATGCTTTCCAAGGCCTTGGGGCTCTGTGGGTAATGGAGCAGCAACATATTCAGATGGGCCACAGATTACTACCTCACCTTTTAACTGAGCTGAGTCACGAAAAGCTAGAGCTTGAGTATCGCAGATAAACTCTCTGCCATCTTCAACAACTACAGTACCACAAGGAATTTTTCCATCTCTGCAGTTATTATCAGGATCAACAATTGCAATTGTAAGTGGAATTGCGATGAGTAAGAGGATAAGGAGAAGTATATATTGAGCACTACTTCTTTTATAAGCTGCTTTTTCCCACATTTTTTTGATACTGCTCTAGCAAGGAATGAATTATAAAAAGGTTTCCCTTTTGAGGTTGTCTCCTATTATTGTAGGCCCTAGTAGGTGCTCAAAAACAAATCTTTAAATAGTAGCTTGATTCTCCTTCTTTCCATGAAACACATTAGTGGTTTTTCATTTGATTCTTTTTTTAGCTTTAGCTATTTTTGGTGAGCTAGGTTCCAAAATTAAGCAGGGCCTGCAACAGTGTTTCATAACAACTTGATAATTTCTATTAATTTTAATCAACCAGAAAGAATTGGTGAGTAGAAAAATGATAATTAGGGTGAACAAAGAATATGAAGGGGAAACCACAGAGTCAGAGATACTTGCAGTGCTAGTAGATTATGGGATAGATACTGCTACAAAGGTGGATGTTCTGGATGGAGAGAATGAGAAACTTGTGGCAGTGAGGGGAGACTTGACTAAATTGCATGATAAAATTTCGTTGCGCCAGCTTGAGAGTATACGTGGTGTTAGCCTGGTTGAATTGATAACAGATACCTCTAAACTTACAAGCCTGGATTATAGAATTCGCATGGGAGGAGGGTTATCTACTGTTGAGGTTCCTACCCATGATGGCTCTATAATATTGGGAGGAGATGAGTATCACTTGATTGGAGGTCCTTGTTCTTGTGAGGATGAGAAACAGATGATATTGCATGCAACAGATGCAAAGGCAATAGGATTAAAGATGCTGCGGGCAGGTGCTTACAAGCCACGAACAAGTCCTCAAGATCATCAAGGATCGAGAGAGGTAGGGTTGGAAGTGTTGGAGAGGGTCTCTAATGATTTTGGTCTGACAATAGTTACTGAAGCCACAGGGGAGAGAGCTCTTGAGCAGATCATGGCCTATGAGGGAAAAATGCCTTTTGTAATCCAGGTTGGATCTCGGAATGCTCAATCTTATGATTTTTTAAGAGAGATAGGGGATGCAACTGCTAATACAACATCGCCAGAAAAATCGATTCCTGTTTTGTATAAACGAGGTTTTTCTCAAACTATTAGAGAGCTGCGCTTTGGAATTGAATATCTCATGCATGGGAGTTCAGACAAGATGCAGAACCCCAATATTATACCCTGTCTTAGGGGATTGAGAAACTTTGAACCAGAGACGAGGAATACTCCTGATGTGGGGGATCTTACTGTTTTGCGACAGCTTATTCACCAAGTGCTATGCTATGATCCAAGCCACCAAGGGAGGAGAGATACTATTTATGATCTAGTTATGCAATCTGTTATGGGAGGATCTGCTGTTGGATTAGTAGAGGCTAATCGTGATCCTGAGGTGGCTGTTACAGATGGAGCTCAGTCAATATGGTTGGGAAATGTAATTCCTGATGGACAGTATGTTCCTAGGAAGCAGCGGCTTAAGCATGTATATGAAATGGCACAGCAACACTATCCTATAGCTAGAGAGAACTTTGCTGCGGAGGTTGCAGAGAAACAACGACATCATCAAAACATGATGTCTCGTGATGCCTGATGCTTGACAGAAATGCATGAAAGAGGGATACTTTTTTATTTTTCAATATGGTAAAAAATTATTATTAGCGCAAAATTATTTAAGGTAGAGTCTTGTTGTTTGGAGAATGAAGATTGAAAGCTTAGTAAAAAAATTGCATCCCTTAGAGAGAAGAGTCTTGCCTGCGTTGGAGAGTTGCAGTGGTGTTGAGGAAATTCAGAAAGCAACAAATCTCAAGGATGTTGAGGTTATGAGGGCTCTACAGTGGCTTAGCAATAAGAAGGTTGTTGAGTTAAGCAGGGAGGAAGAGGAGACCATTGCAATTGATAAGAATGGTGTTGCATATTTGAAGGATGGCTTTCCTGAGAAAAAGTTGCTCAGTAGTATAAGGAGTTCTACTGTTTTGGACAAGGCTGTATCAGATTCAGGATTATCAAAAGATGAGTTTAATGTTGCTTTAGGGGTTTTGAAGCGAAAGGCTGCTATATTTATTACAAGGGAAAAAGATATTGTTTTAAAGGTGCTGCCTGAAGGCAAAAAACTGCTCAAGAAAGAAAGTGTTGAAGAACAATTCTTAAGAAAACTTCCAAAAAAAGCTACTGATCTAAAAGATGATGAGAAAAAAATCTATGATCAGCTTAAGAAGAGAAGAGAGATTGTAAAGAAGGTTGTAGAGAAGCATACTACTGCCAAGCTTACTGAGTTGGGTAGAGAGTTAATAGAGAGCAACTTGGAGGTTGAGGGCATCATAGATTCCTTGACAGCAGGGATGCTAAAGGATGGGTCATGGAAGAACAAGAATTTTAGGGCCTATGATGTTAGTATTAATGTTCCTAAGATTCATGGTGGAAAGAGACATATTGTCTCGCAAGCAAAAGAGTACATCAGAAAAATCTGGATTGAGATGGGCTTTGAAGAACAGAGGGGAGATTTGGTGCAAACTGCGTTTTGGGATCTTGATGCATTATATGTACCTCAGGATCATCCTGCAAGACAGATGCAGGATACCTTTTATTTGAAAGACCCTGAGTTTGGAAAACTTCCTAAGGAAATTGTGAAGAAAGTAAAAGCAGCACATATGAATGGAGGCACTACCGGGAGCAAGGGTTATGGCACTGATTGGAGTGAAGAGGAAGCTAAGAGGAATCTTCTTATAACTCATGACACTTTTTTAAGCGGCAGAGTATTAGCTGGACTTAACAAAGATGATCTTCCAAAAAAAACTTTTCAGATTATGAAGGTTTTTCGGAATGAGGTTTTGGATTGGAAGCATTTATTTGAATTTTATCAGATTGGAGGGATTGTAATTGATGAGCATGCAAATTTTAGGAATTTATTGGGGTATTTGAAACAGTTTTTTAAAAAGATGGGTTATGAGGATGTGAGGCTAAGGCCTGCGCATTTTCCCTACACTGAGCCTAGTTGTGAGATAGAAGTTTTTCATCCTGGGAAAAAACAATGGATTGAATTAGGTGGTTCAGGAGTATTTAGACCAGAGCTTGTCAAGCCCCTATTAGGTATTGATGTGCCTGTCCTGGCGTGGGGTTTAGGTTTGGAAAGGATATTGACAGATTATTATGGGATAAAGGATTCGAGAGATTTTTACAAAAATGATATTAAACAGCTAAAGGAGTTCAAGATGTTTATGAAATGACTTTAGTAAAATAAATGAAAAAATCCGAGGGCTCTCCACACACTAAAGTGTGTGGTATCGCCAGCTCGGATTTTAAACTTCAAAAAGCCTCATCCTCACACTGAAGTGTGAGGTATTCGGCTTATTTGAAATAATAAAAAATTCAAAATGCCAACAGTAACACTCAATAAAACAGTCCTGGAAAAGCTTATTGGTAGAAAGCTGTCTCTTGAAAAACTGAAGGATAGGATATCCTATTTAGGAACTGATCTGGAGGGTGTTGAGGGAAACGAGATTACTGTAGAGGTTTTTCCCAACAGGCCTGATCTCCTATCAGAACAGGGCCTAGGAAGGGCCTTGGCTAGTTTTATAGGAGCAAAGAAAGGATTGAAAAAATACAGTGTGAATAATTCTGGAGAATCCATTATTGTTGAGAAAGCTGTTAAGACAGTAAGACCTTTTACAGTTGGCGCAATAGTAAAAAATCTGAAGCTTGATGATGAAAAAATCAGAGAGCTTATACAGATCCAAGAAAAACTCCATGTTAGCTTTGGAAGAAATCGAAAGAAGGTAGCGATTGGGATTTATCCTATGGAGAATATCTCTATGCCTATTACCTATACAGCAAAAAAACCTAGCGAGATTGTCTTTAGACCTTTAGAGGCAGAGCGTGAGATGAACGCAAAGGAGATGCTTAGTGAACATAGTGCTGGAAGAGAGTATGGTCATTTGTTGGATGGGTGTGATGTTTTCCCAGTGTTTATTGATTCAGAGCAGAGAGTATTATCTGTGCCACCAATTATTAATTCAGATGAGACTGGGAAGATTACTGCTGATACTAAAGAAGCATTTATCGAATTTTCAGGTCATAATTTGGAATCATTGCAAAAGGGCCTCAATATGTTAGTAACATGTTTGGCAGATATGGGTGGGAGTATTTATTCCATGAAAATAGTGGATGGGACAAAAAAATTGATAACGCCTGATTTGAATCCTGAGAAAATGAATCTTGATGTAAGATATGTCAATAAAAGACTTGGTTTGGAGTTAGGAGATAAAGAAGTGAAGAACCTGCTGGAAAGAATGGGGTATGGGGTTGATGGCAAGCAGGTTTTGGTTCCAGCTTATAGATCAGATGTTATCCACATGGTAGATCTGATTGAAGATATTGCTATTGCATATGGATATGAAAATTTTAATGAGGAGATCCCAAAGGTCGCTACAATTGGATCAGAGGATCAATTTGAGTTATTCAAAAATAAAATTGCTACATTACTGATTGGATTAAAAATGACAGAGGTTATAACGTTTCATCTCTGTAACAAAGATGTACAGAACACAAAGATGAAGACAGTTTTGCCATTGGTTGAAGTCAAGAATCCTGCAACGTTGGAATATAATATGTTGAGGGCTTGGATGATTCCAAGTCTTATGGATGTTCTTGCAGGAAATAAGCATAACGAATACCCTCAAGAGATTTTTGATATTGGTTCTATATTCAAGCAAGATGCTAAGGAGGAGAGTGGTATTTTAGAACATCAGAGATTAGGGGTTGTAGTGGCTAAAGATAAGATGGACTACACAAAAATTAAGCAGGTTCTTGAGTATCTTTTAAGGAATATAGGAATAGAGTTTGAGGTTGAGGAAACCAATCATGAATCTTTTATTGAAGGAAGGGTTGGAAGAGTGATTGTTGGGGGTAAAAAGATAGGATATGTTGGAGAAATCTCTCCCAAGGTATTAGATAACTTTTCTTTAGAAACTCCTGTTGGTGCTTTAGAATTGAATTTGACAGAACTCTATGAGATTATTTCTTAGGTTTCTTAGTAATTGGTTTTTTTGATTTTTCTGAAGGTTTTGTTTCTTCGGAAGAGGATTTTTTCTTTTGTTTTTTTGGTCTTTCTGTTGTTTCTTTTGGTTTAGTCTCTCTGATTTCTATGTCAAGTTTTTTTAATTCTTTTTTTAGATCCTCATGAGAGATACTTTTTGAGATTTTAATAATGCTTCCCAAAGGTTCTAGATGTTTAGGATTGCACTTTTTTCTTCTAGTTTCGCCATCAATGAGAACACGATTATCCTTTAATTCCTCAATCACAACGCATTTTTTGCCTGCGTCTCTGCCTGCGATTTTTACTGCTAAGCGTCCAACTTCAAACATTTAAGGTCACCTTTCTTGCTTCCTCTTTCATAAGATGACGTAGGCAAGGACTGCAAAGCTTTCCAGCATAAGGCCTCTCTGGACGTTTCTTGGTTTTAGGCATGTTCATCATTTTATATGGTCTTTCTCTTGGAATGCCCTTAAGAACTGCTTTGCACTTACTGCAATGCGCTACTTTTGGCTTTCGCTTTCTATAATGAAGCTTTACTTTTCCTCCGGGAGCTACTCTCTTCACTCTTCGTAAGGATCTTGACTTATACATTCCTCTTGGCATACTAGTTCAGGATTCAATGATACTTTATAAATCTTTTGTATGCAATTTTTTTGAATCTGCCAATTAAATAGCTTTATAAATAAAGATGGATTTTAAGATTCCCATGTCACAGATTTGCATGGTTCAAATAGAGCAAGAAATACCTTACAACGCATCTTTTGTGAAGCGTTTTGAGCAACAGGTAGTGCATACTATAAAACAGCATAACCTGCTTGACAAAAAAGAAAAAATTTTAGTAGCGGTTTCAGGAGGCAAGGATTCTACAGCAATGCTTTACTTATTGCATAAGCTGGGATATGCGCTTGAGGCTATTACTGTTGATGCAAAGATTGGTTGTTATAGTGCAGAGAACCTAGAGAATATTAAGAAATATTGTGGCAGTCTAGGGATTCCTTTACATGTTATATCCTTTAGAGACCACTTCGGAGGATCTCTTTGTTATCTTCAGGATGTTTTGAAAGAGAAGGGTGTGGATCTTAAGTCCTGTACAACGTGTGGTGTGTTGAGAAGACATTTGCTCAATATTCATGCTAAGCGCCTTGGCGCTGACAAACTAGTGATGGGGCATAACATGGATGATGAGGTCCAGGCTTTATTGATGAACTATATGAAGAATCACCTTGAAAAGTGTGCTCGTATGGGCCCTTTAGTTGGCTCTGCTAAGAATGATTTTTTTGTAAGAAGGGTCAAGCCGTTTTACTTTATGGAAGAGAAAGATATTGTAAAGTATGCTAAGATGATGAAGTTCCCTGTAAAGTATGCTGTCTGTCCTTGTGCTTCTGGGGGTTTTCGATACAAACTTAGAGAGTTTCTTAGAGGCTTTGAAAATAACCATCCGAGCTATCTCAAGAACTTTATGCAACACTTTGTTACTGTTTTACCCCTATTGCAGAAGCAGTATCTGCAGAAAACCGGGAGAAAAGAATTTCGTTTTTGTTCTGACTGTCAGGAGCCTTCTTTACAGGCTAGATGCAGAAGTTGCGAAATTATAGGACACTTTAAAACATGATATCAGATATTATTTTGCCAAGGAATAATGAAGAAGATTTTATTAAAATGGCAAAATCTTTAGGATATGATAGTTTAGTTTTTGCCTATCCCCATGCATGTGATGTGGAAAAATATAAGAAATCTGGAATACATGTTGTTAGTGCGGTACTAACACCAACATTGAAAAAGAATCTAAATCATTGCAAAGTCATTTTAGATGGTGGAGAGCATGTAAGGGAGGGGTTAGAACAGAAGAGAATCCATTATCTGGTTCATTTAGAGCAGGACAACAGAGGAGATTCTCTTCGTCAGAGAAATTCAGGGCTTAATCAAATATTATGCAAATTAGCAAAAAAGTCTAATGTGAAAGTTGTTTTGTCTGTGAAAGACTTAACAGAATCAAAGGGTTTTAACAAGGCTTTACGGTTAGGCAGAATAATTCAGAATATTCGATTATGCAGGAAGTATGGTGTTCAGTTAAAGATAGCGTCTTTTGCTACAAATCCTTATCAGATGAAAAGTCCTAGGGACTTGCAGTCTTTAGGATTAGTTTTAGGAATGAGTTCTCAGCAGGCAAAGGATGCAATAAAATTATAAAAAAGAATAAAAAATAAAGAAATAAAAGAATAATATTACTTGGTTTTGACCAATTTCATATCATTCCAAGCTAGATCAAACAGGCTCTTCAGTGCTGTTGCAAAGAAGGGTGTGTTGACCCAGATTCCCAGATCATAGGTTGGATGTACTTCGTTATCATCCAAAACCATGAAGATGAGTTCTTTACCATCCACAACACAGAATCTTGCCTTAGCCTCAGTGTTTCTGACATCTGCGACACCTTCGATATCTTTAACTGCACTCATCACATCTTTGGTGATTGGTGCTGCTATTTTAATATCAACGCCTCGCTTTTTTAGTTTTTCAAAAACCGGTTTAAGACCCTCGATTTTTCGCATGAACCCTTGTGAGGTTGTCATGATAATAACCGATTGCTCTGCGTTTCTTATTGTTAGTTCAAGATGGTTGTATAGATTATGCCTACCTCTCAAAGACCCTGAAAGATCTGCTGGCTCAACAAGTTCTACACCTTGTGTATGTAATGTGTTTAACTCTTGAAGAACATCCGTACCTTTGAGTTCATCTAGTCTCTTTACTTTGTCCTCTGCTTCTTGGCGCATGTTCTTTTTTACACGCTCCAAAACCTCAGATGGTGGAACTGCAATATATTTAATTGGCTTACCCAATTTCATTACAACAAATCCTTTTTTTTCAAGAGATTCTAAAACGTCATAGCTTCTTGATCTTGGAACGTTTGCTATATCGCTTAATTCTCCTGCTGTTGATACCCCTCTGGAAAGCAGAGCAGCCCATATTTTCACTTCGTATAGATTTAAAGAAAAAAATCGCCGTAGCTTGCTTAAAAATTCTTCTTTAACAATCATCTTATATCCTCCCCCTTTTTTCGTTGGAATGATTTTCACCATTCCTGCAAAACAAAAAAAGGATACTACTTTAATAATGTTACGCTTTTTTACCAGTGAATAGTAATTTCATTGGTAAATAGCTACATTTATTTAGTATTCTTAAATAGTTACAAATCAATAGTACTAGGTTCAATAAAAGCACAACTAGTATATAAACATTTATCTGCTTTAAAGTAATGTTTCAAATGATTTATCTTAGATTCTACCATTGTTAATTTTCAGTTGAAGATTTAGGACACACCTTGTCGAGCACAACCTTTAAATAACGGAAATCCCAGAATGAGTTCAGAATGAAAAAATGGGTGTTTTTATTAGTTCTTTTACTATTTAGCAATCTTGTGTCTGCGCAGGCTGTCTATGATATAGATATCACGGATTCTTTTCAGATGGCTGGTGAGGTTGTTGTACGAGCGCTTACCAATGATTACGTTGCGTTTCTTATTGTTTTGATCATTGGATCTATTATGTTGAAGGGGGTTTACTATGCTGGATTGACCAGCATACCCAAGATTGAATCGTCTGGACATGTCAATAGCATTTCCTGGTCATTGAGTATACTAACTATCGTGGGTGCTATCTGGACACAGCGGGCTGTAGGGGTACAGGGAATACTGGAAAGTTTAGGAATCTTCAAATTCATACTTTTTTCGATATTGTTAATTTTTGTGTATCAAGGAATCAAGAAAACAATAGGTGGAGCATAGAATGTTTAACATGGATGATAACAGCAGTTCAGGACTTGCAATGGCACTAACTGCAGTATTTGCCAGTATGGTCGGTGCACCAATGGGGATTATGAGTGTGGATTGGATCATTCCTATTATAGGTTTAGGATTTATCTTTAGCGGCGGTAGTGTTGCGTATGGGAGGAGTCATGCTGGCAGCATGGGAGGAACAGGCCATGGAGGTATTGGAGGTTTTCTTGATCAGCATGGCGGGAATATTCGGAAGAAGGCTAAGCATGAAATGAGGGCGAATAAGAAGCTTAAGGCTGATAAGAGAATGAAAGCATTGGGCAAGGAACATGAAAGTTTAATTGGGACTGAGTTAAATGTGGCAGCCATAGAATTAGGGTGTAAAAAATTAGGTGAAAATATATCCCAGGAAAGTGAGCTTATTACAGATAGTCAGGATATAGCCAGGATGGAGAATGAGCTAAAACAGACTATTACCTATATCAAGCAACAGCTCGAGGTTACTATGAGCAAGGAGAATGCAGAGGAGGCTGCTCATCAGATATTAGGG
>Ga0187833_10006224_pt1 | contig 11088 bp, 17 predicted proteins | sample ETNtaG_37_FD_167968 | JGI IMG/M metagenome (GOLD analysis project Ga0187833, IMG submission 167968) | Marine microbial and viral communities from oxygen minimum zone, Eastern Pacific Ocean - ETNP2014_SV_400_PacBio MetaG (Illumina Assembly) | ecosystem: Environmental > Aquatic > Marine > Hypoxic... | reverse complement strand
TTGATAATGAAGTTATATCTGGTTTTAATGAAAAAATAGGAGAAAAGATAGAAGAAAAAGTAAAAGAGTGTTTAGAAAAAGAATGTGAGGATCCTTTAGATAAAGTAGAAGATACAAACGGTTTTAAGAAAATTGGAGTTTTAGCTGTTATTTCAGCTGCTTTTGTTGATGCAATTAATCCTTGTGCTTTTGCGGTTTTAATAATATTATTAAGTACTGTTTTAGTTGGTGGTGATAGGAAAAGGGCTTTGTTTAGTGGTTTAGCTTTTTCATTAGCAATATTTATTTCATATTTCTTAATGGGTTTAGGTTTGTATTCTGTAATTAGTGTTACTGGCATAAGTAGTGTGTTTTATTGGATTGTTGGTATATTAGCAATATTAATTGGATTATTTAATTTGAAAGATTATTTGTGGTATGGTAAATGGTTTAAGATGGAAGTTCCTGATTCTTGGAGACCTAAGATGAAGAGTATTATTAGGGGAGTTACTTCTATTCCTGGAGCTTTTATTATTGGAATTATAATTAGTTTATTCTTATTACCTTGTACTTCTGGTCCTTATATTGTTATATTGGGTTTGTTAGGGAAAATTGCAACTAGAAATTATGCTGTTTTAATGTTGTTGTTGTATAATTTAGTGTTTATTTTACCTATGTTGATTATTACTTTTGGTGTTAGTTATGGTTTGATGAAAACTGAAAAAATTGAAGAGTGGAGAGTTAGAAAGTTAAGGAAGTTACATTTGGTTGCTGGAGTTATTATATTGTTATTGGGTATAGGAATATTGATTAGTGTTATTTTTGGTTGGGTTTAAGGAATTCCAAAAGCTCCTAAAACTGTTTCTAGACAAGCATTTTCCATTGAATCCTCTGGATCTGATGAAGTATCAAAATATTCTATTAATTGTAAATCCTGTTCAACTTTATCTTTATATCTTTTACAAGCTGTTTCAAAATGCCAACAATTATCTGCACGTAACATATAAGAACAATTAATTAAAAAAAGTCCATTTTGTGATTCAATAAAATCTCGAGATACTCCTTTTCTAAAAGTAAATCCTGCTTCATGTAATCTATCTATATATTCTGATATTTTTTCTCTATCTTTAGATGGTTTTCCATGTATAAGTTCTCTTATTAATCCTTGGACATTTTCAATATTATTATCTTCCATTACGATAGTTACTAGTTCAATTGATTTAGGAACAAGAAAACCAGCTTCATGTAATGTTTGGTAATTTTGAAATTCTGTTTTTGCATTTTGAGAAGTTCTTTGATTATATACTATGATGCATTCTTCTTCTGATAATTTTAATACTGTATTAGGTCCATAGCCCATTAATTGTTGAGGTAATTCTGACCATTGTATCTCTCTAACCATATAAATTGGACTTATAGTGAGTTAATAAACCTTTCTAATCTAAAACTTTATAAATATAGAGAATAAAATAAAGTTAATGCAAGAAAAGCTATTTGAGATATTAATGGATAAAGATGAGATTACTTGGCAGAGTTTAATTTATGATTTAGTTAAGACAGAACAGATGAATCCTTGGGATATTGATATCTCTTTGTTGTCTAATAAATATTTAGAAGTTGTTAGGAAATTACAAGAAGTTAATTTTTTTATTTCTGGAAAAATGATACTAGCTTCTGCTATTTTGTTAAAAATTAAAAGTAATAAGTTAGTTGATGAAGATTTGTTTAATTTTGATTGTTATTTGTTTAATAAAGAAGAAGAGGAAGAATTAGAAGAAACTGAAATGGAAGAAGGAGATTTTGATGTTATGTTGATACCTAAAACACCTCATGCTAGAAAAAGAAAAGTTAGTGTTGATGATTTGATTGGAGCTTTAACAAAAGCATTAGAAGTTGATAAAAGAAGAACTTTAAGAAAAATAAGAGAGAAAGAGGTTGATGAAGTTGTTTTACCTAAAAGTAAGATAGATATTGTGGGAAAAATAAAAGAGATTTATGGTCAGATTAAAGGTTTGTTGAGTGTTAAGGAAAGAATGATGTTTAGTGAGTTAGTTAAAAGTGAGGAAAGAGAAGAAAAAATTGGAGTATTTACTCCTTTGGTGCATTTAGCTAATGATAGGATTAATTTAGTTCAAGAAGAACATTTTAATGATATAGAAATCTATTTAAATAAGGAGAAAATAGAGATTTAAGATGGAATATAAAAAAGCAATTTTAAGACCGTTCCTGGATTGGAATAAGTTTTTGATAGGTGTTTTGTTATCTATGTTTCCTATTTTGGATATTTTTGTTAAGGGTTATGGTTTAGAATGTGGAAAAAGTGCAATGAATAAAAAGTATAAATTGCCTGAATGGGGTTTAGATAATTTTGTTAAAGGTTTAATAAATATAATCATTTCAATTATTTATATGTTGCCTGTTGTTGTTATCTTGTTAATTTTTGGTGGTTTAACAGGAATACAAGCTATTATTTTTCAAGATTTTACAAATTTGATGGTTGGAAATATGGTTGTTGGTATTGTTTTAGGAGTTTTATTAGCTTTAATAATTTCATATGTTTTACCTATGGCTATGATGAGTTATGTGGAAAAATGGAAATTTAAAGATGCTTTTAATTTTAAGAAAATTTTTAGAAAAAGTTTTAATGTTAAATATTTGGAAGTTTTTTTAGTTTTTTTTGGATATATTATTTTAATAAGTTTTGTAACTTTGATATTTGGTTTAATTCCTTATGTTGGAAGTTTTATTAGTATTGGTGTGGTTGGTTTTATTTTAACTGTAACTGGAAATAGTTTGTTTGGAGAAGTTTATAAGAAGGTGAAGTGATGGTTGAATTTATGGTTGGATTTGTTACAGAATTGGGAGGTTATTTCTTAGAAGGGTGTCTGGGTTTATTAGATCGAGTTGAGGGTAATATAGAAAGGGTCGTTGAAAATTCTATGGATTACTTATTTGAGATAAGTTTCCTTTAAGAAATTTAGAAGAAGGTCTGATGGTTGTTGAGGAAAGAATATTGTGTCCTATTGAAGGATATTTTAATAAATGATACTTTTTTAGAGTAGTAATATATAGAAAAGTTTATAAAGTTAAAATTCTTGCTTTTTAGTATGGATATGGATGAAAGATTAAGAGAAATATATGATATGCAAGGTATAGAAATAAATTGTAGACCAAATAGTTTTAACCATATTGTAAAACATTTAGCTAATCTTATTGTTTTATATGAAAGATCTGGGGAAAAAGAATTACTTGAAAGATTTGAGAATGCATTAGAAAAATATTTAGAATTATTAGATATGAATAAATATTTGAGAGAAGAACATTTAAATAGAGATCCGTTTAATGATGAAAGAAATACAGTAAGATGTGTTTTAGATTATGTAGATATGTTATGGGAAAAAAATATTTGTGAAGCTGATGTTTTTAAAGATCAAAGACATATTACAGCTTAGATATTAAAATTTTCTTTTCTTTACCTGTTTTTAGATCTCTTAAAGTTATTTTTTTATCTTTTAGATCTTTTTCTCCAACTATAATTAAATTATTTGTGATTAAAGAAGCATATTTTATTTGTTTTGATAAATTTCTATTAAGTAAATCTAGTTCAACTGTTGAATTTTTTCTTAGTTTTTCTGCTATCTGAATTGCTTTTGGTATTATCTTTTTATTAACTGGAGCTATATAATAATCAACTTGTTTTTCTAATTCTGGTATTTTTAATAGTAATAAAATAACTCTATCTCCAAAACCATATCCAACTCCTGGAAAAGAAGCTAGGTTATCATATCTTCCTCCCCCTGCAATAGCTCTGAATTGTTTTTTTGTATCAAAAGCTTCGAAAACTGTTGAAGTGTAATAATCAAATCCTCGCATTATGGAAAGATCTAGTTTACAATAATCTAGGATATTATATAATTTTAAGTAGGAAAATAGTTCTTTTAATTCAGTTAAACCTTTACTTTCAATTTTTATTTTATCTAGAGATGATATATTAATTATTTTTTGTAAATCTTTAATTTGTTTGTTGTTTAAATCTAAATCTTTTAAAGATAATATAAAATCCTTTTCTGATAATTTATCTTTTTTATCAATTAATTGTGATACTTGCTTTATGTTTGTAATATTTATTGATTTTAGTAAGTCATCTATTAATTTTCTATTAGAGATTCTTATGAAAAAATCTTTTTTTGTTAATTTTAAAGATTTTAGAATTTCTACTAAAGTTTTGATTACTTCTGCATCTGATTGCATTGAAGTAGAACCAATCATATCTAGGTTAAATTGATCAAATTCTCTTGCTCTTCCTGCTTGTTCTCTTTCATATCTGAAACATCTTGAGATAGAGAACCATTTGATAGGTAAAGATAAAGATTTATTATTTATCATTCTAGCTATTGAAGGTGTAGTTTCTGGTCTTAGAGCTAGTAATCTAGAAGATTTATCTTTGAAAGAATACATTTGTTCTGGTATTTCTTGTCCTGATTTTTTGTAAATTTCTGCTGATTCTAGGATTGGAGGTTCAATTTCTTCATAACCATATTTTTCAGAGATAGATCTAAATATGTTAAATAGATAATTCTGAATTCTTTTGTTTTCTGGATATAAATCAGTCATTTTGTACACCTCTTTGAAGGGTAGTAGGGGAGAGTTGAACTCCCTCCTGAAGCTCCACAGGCTTCCATGCTAACCGTTACACCACAACTACCATATGTTATAGAATTGAATATGAGTTTATAAAATTTGTTATAGTTGTTACTAGAAAAAAGGCTAATGATGAACTAAATCACATCGTTTCATTGTAGTGATTGTGAAGAATTTTATGTATTTAAAGTTATTGTTTTTAGTTATATGTAGTTTCTTATAAGTAGTTACAATACCGAAAGGTTTATATAGCATTAACTTATAGTAAATATAGATGGTATGGAGTTCATTTCGGTGAATGAAATATTGTTTAGTTGTTAACTTGATTTGCTTGCAGAAAGAGTTAACAGCGACCTCTTTTATAATTAAGATAAGGAGAAAAGATGATAAGATATGAATTATGCGAAGGTGTATCATTAAGTTCAAAAGATGAAAAATCTTGGAGGCTTAATGTGGAAGGAGATAAAAGGATTCTTTTAGGTTTTAGTGGAGATGGAGAAGAACAGTATGGTACAAGAACTATTACTTTTGGATCTGATGATTATGATGTTGTTGGAGAACCAACTGAACATGGTCGTAGTGAATATTTAGATCAAGTAAGAGAAAGAATTTCTAGAATAAAAGGTGGGTTGTCTGATGAGATTCCAATAGAAGTGGCAGAAGATCTTGTAAGAGTTCTTGATGCTATAGAAGAAGGAAAAGTGCGACCTGTAGAATCTGATTTGGTACATGATTTAGATTTATTAAACTAGACTTTAATATTTTTTATCTTTTTTAGAATAATCTGTTAAATTTTGATATGTTTTTAATCCTTTTAATATACCGTCTGCTGTAAGAACTAACCCTAAACCAATTGCTGTTGTTGTTAATATTTTCTCTAAAGATTTTTTCATAAATTTAAAGAATAAAGAACTATATTTAAGATTAACTATAACCCAAAGAAATTTAAGATTTTAGTAACAACATTTTCTTCTTTATATTCAGTTCCAGTTAATTCTGCTGCTAATCTTTTGTAGGCTTTTGCTGATTCTGAGTAAGGAAAAGAATGTATAACTGGATTTGCTAGTTTAATAGATGAAGGAACATTTGAATCTTCTGGGATTTCACCAATTATTTCATTTTCTAATATTTTTTCTATTTGTTTTTTAGATAAATCATGTTTATTTGCTGTTTTATTTAGAATAATTCCTGTAACAGGAAGTTTTAGTTCTTCTGCTAATTTTACTGATTTTAGAGAATCTGTTACAGATGGTAGGTCTGGATTAGTAACTACTAATAATTCATCTGCAGCTTTCATACAAGCTACAACTTCATCTGATAGACCTGCTGAAGAATCAATTAAAACAATATCTGTTAGGTTTTTTAATTTTCTGATTTCTGTTCTTAATCTTTTATATGGTGTTTTTCTTATATCTTTTATGAAAATAGAAGAAGGTATAACTTTTAGTTTTTTATGTGTGTAAATAGATTGTATTATTTTCTTTTTACCTTGTAATACATGATTTAGATAACTTGGTAGATTTTGGATTCCTAAGTGCAATGCAATATTGGGAGTTGATAAATTTCCATCGATAACAGTTACATCTCTATATTCTGATAGTGCTAATCCTAGATTTAAGGTTGTAGTAGTTTTTCCTGTACCACCTTTACCAGAAGCTAGACATACAAACTTAGTCAATTTCTTCTCCTCTTAGGTATTTTACAAAATTAATTGTTTTTTCATGAAATTCCTTTAAGGTTTCTACATCTACTTTTTTATAAGGAGTAATTAATGTCATATGTTTTCTATATTGTTCTCTAACTTCGTATTCGGATTTTATGATGTTTTTTAAAAGTAAATAGAAAGAGATTAACTCATCTGAGTCCTTATGGATCTTCTTTAATTCATTTACTTTTTGAATTGGAGAAGGAGGCATTTCTTTAATTTTCTTTGAATTTTCTAAGGCTTCTATGATAGCTAGATCTAAGGTAGATATCATCCGTTTTATAATATTTCTAATAACATCTCCTGTTTTTGTGTACTTTAATGTTACGTAAATTAGATGATCTACTCTTTTCAATTCTTCCTTAACTTCATCGTCTGAAAATTCTCTCATGTTCTAATAGTATCTTGTTTAGTTTGTTTATAAAGGGCCTAGACTCACTTATATAGTTTTTTATTTTTTCTATGGTAATTGTCCTTGTTTTAAAGGTATTTGTGGTAATAATGAACTTATCCTTTCTTATGAATTCTATTTCTGAAGTGTTATGTAAGTGTATTATTGATTGTAATTCTAGGATTAATGGTAAAAATTCAGTTAGATTGTATTTTGGTGCTATTTTTTCTTTGAATATTAAAAATTTAGATTTGAAGTTGTTTTCGTATTGGGGTATTCTTTTGAAAGCTCTTTCTAGGAATAGTAAGGCTTCCATTGCTGAATTTAAAGAATGATTTAGGTTTTTTATGATTGTAATTGAAATTTTAAGATCTTTTACTAAAGGGAAAGTAGTTGAGGTTAAGTGATCTGCTATTCTAAAGGATGTGTTTGCTTTTTTAATTAAATCTGTGAATTCTTTCATATTTTAAGTAAAAGTAATGTAATTTTTAAATATTTAGATGGTAGAAGGAAAAGTTGGTTTAACTGTTAACCCTTTTAGAAAAAGCGTTAGTGGAAAATTAGGAAAAAGCTTAACCAAAAAAGGAAGGTATAAAAAGAGGGAATTGATGGTTTTTGTTGGGTAGAATAATGGTAAATTTAAGTGAGATTGAACAGTTGGTTTTGAGTATAGTGGAAGAAAATCCTGGTCGTTTAAGAGATACAGGAGTAATTAAAAGATCGATAGGTAAATGTAAATCAATGGGTAGGTATAATGGGGATGGTGTTTCTGAAGAAGAAATTGAAGGCGCTTTTGAGAGATTAGTTGAACACGGAGAAATAGAACTTCGTGGACCAAAAAGGTTAATTTTACATGGTGGCACTTACAAACAATTTTGTTATCTAAATGAAAATGGAAAGAAGGAAGTAGTTTAAAGGGTAGAATAAAAAACTTCCTTCAATGATAATTAAGCAAATGCTGGGTCTATTTCTGGAGGTAATTGGAATGTTGAACCATAAGTTATTGCATTTATTACATTTAACAAGGATTTATCTACTTTTGTTAAATCCCATAATTGTTGAATAGTTAATCTTTCTGTAAATCCTTTTTCTAATTGTTCTATTGTTCTTACTAACTCACTATGGTTATCTGCAGTTGGTCCTTCATGAAAATCATGAACTAATGTACTATAAGCAGATTCATATTCTGAAATCCATCCCATAATTCTATCATCTTCATGAAATGAAAAAGGAAGTAATGCTTGTTTTCTTTCTGTTCCTAAACCTTTTGGAACTATTGCCATGATTTTTGTTCCATATTCTTCTGTTTGTGTGTGTGCTGGAGCAAAAGCCATAATTGGTAAAACAGCGTCTGGATTACTATATCTTTCTCTTTCTATTACTTCATTTAGATCTTCAGCAGAAATTATACTCATTTTATAGTTAAAAAGCTTAAAATGTTAATTAAAGTTGTTATGGTGTTTTTTGTAAAAAAGGAAATATTTATATAAATTACTTCATTTATACAAAATTATGAAGAAAAAAGTGGAAAGATTAGTTAAGGAAATAAGGAAAAACTCAAGATTAACGTCGAGAGAACTAGGAAAAAGACTAAGAACAAGTCAACAGTCAATTAGTTACTTAATCCATAGTTTAGAGAAAAATAAAATTATTAAGAAATATACTACAATTTTTGATGGTTCTCGGTTTGGTTTGATTAAGTTTATTGTATTTTTTAGAAGTAAAGATAGAGATAATAGTGAGTTAATAAAATATTTGAAAGAACATGAAGATATAGTTAAGATAGAAAAGTTAAGTATTGGTTGGGATTTTAAAGTTATATTTTCAAATAAAAATATTTCTCATTTTAATAAATCCTTGAAAGAGTTATTGAATGAGTTTAAGAAAATAGATAGATTAGTTATTTTACCAGTTATAGTTAAGTATGATTTTATAGAAGAAAAAAATATATTATTTGGAGATCGGGAAAAAATTGAAATGAATGATAAGGAATTAGAAATTTGTAAAATATTATTGGAAGATGGTAGGAAAAGTTTTGTTGATATTAGTAAAAAAGTTAAGTTAGATCCTAAGACTATTGTGAGGATAAAGAAAAAATTAGAAACTGATGAAGTGATAAAGGGATATTCTGTTGTTGTTGATCATAGTAAGTTAGATATTAGAAGATTTATATTATTACTTAGATTAAATGATTATAGTTTAGAAGCTGATAAGAGATTGATTAATTATTGTAAAAATAAAAAAGAAATTGTTTCATTGTTTAAGACTTTTGGAAGTTATGATCTAGTTTTGGAAATTGAATTGAGAAATAAAACATTAGTTGAATTTTTGAAAGATTTTAGAGATAATGAGATGGTTAAAGATTATAGTTCTAGTATTAGTGATGGGGTAATTAAAGAAGATTATTTGCCTGAGAGTGTTTTTCTAAACAGTTAAATTTTTATGGGATGAGATGGTAAGTTTTTTAAAGAGTTAATTTGTTTTAAACATAATGAAAAAAGATTTTACAAAAGGTGATATTCTTAAACATATAGTAAAAGCAGCATGGCCAATAGTTTTAGCTATGTTTTTTCAAACAAGTTTTGGTTTAGTTGATTTATTTTTTGTAAGTAGGATAAGTGATGTTGCAATTGCTGCTGTTTCAATGGCTTTTCCAGTTATGTTTTTTTTGATAGCTTTATCTTCTGGAGTTTCTATAGGAACAACTTCTTATATTTCTAGATTGTGGGGTAAAAAGAATTATAAAAGAGCAGGTAAAGTTGCTTCAAATTCTTTGATTAGTGCTTTTGTTATTGGAATTTTATTGAGTATTTTTGGGTATTTTTTAACTGATAAGATTTTTAGTTTTATGGGAGCTGAAGGAGAGTTATTGTTAGCAGTTGTTGGTTATTCTAAAATAATATTCCTTGGTTTGATTTTTATGTTTATACTATGGGTTTTGAATGGAATTTTTAGAGGTATGGGAGAAATGATTACTTCTATGAAGATTATGAGTTATTCTGCAGTTTTAAATATTTTATTAGATCCTTTATTTATATTTGTTTTAGATTTAGGTTTAGAAGGAGCTGCTATGGCAAGTGTTTTATCAAGATTAATTGGAGTTTTGATTGGATTTTATTATATTAGTAAGGAAGAACATATTAAATTGAAATTTAAAGAGTGGAGTTATAAGATAAATAAAGAAATTTTTAGAGTTGGTTTACCTGCAAGTTTAGCTAATGTTAGTAATTCTATTGGATTTTTTGTATTAACAATGTTTGTTGCTAAGTTTGGTGTTGAAGCTGTTGCTGGATTTGGTATTGGAGCAAGAATTGATAGTTTTGTATTTTTACCTTTGATTGGGATTGGTGGGGCTGTTATGAGTATTGTAGGACAGAATGTTGGTGTGAAGAATTTAAAAAGAGTTAGAGAAACAGTTAAGATGGGTAATAGAATTTCATTGGGTGTTGTTTTGTTGTTAATGTTGGTTATATTGCCTTTTTCTAGAAAAATAATTAGTTTGTTTAGTTCAGGAGTAGATGTTGTAAATATTGGAGTATTGTATTTGGTTTTAGCTTTGATTGGAGATTTGTTTTTTTTAATGATAATCAATTATAGTAGTGCATTTGAAGGTGCAGGATTACCATTACCAGCTTTTGTTATGGGATTTTTGAGATCTATTGTGTTGTTAATTCCATTAAGTTATATTGGGGGTTTTGTTTTAGGAAAAGGATTGTTAGGGATATGGGTTGGTGGTTTGATAGCTATTTGTTTAAGTGGTTTAATTGGTTTTGTTTGGTTTAATTTTGTTAATTGGTGGGGTAAAGTTGAGAAGTTTGAGGTTGTTGTTTAAGAAAATAGTAAAAGAAAAGTTTTTGTAACTGTAAGATTTGGAAAAGCTTAACCAAAGAATAATTATTTCTTTTTAGTTTTTTTCCATTTATCTTTATTTGTCATTCCAGTTATAAATAATACTAATCCAATAATCCACATTGCTTGATTTTTAGATACTAATCCTATTATAAAGAAGACTAGTCCTAACATATGTATTGTTCTGTAGTTGGTTTTTATTTTTTGGTTTTTAGGTTTTAGAATAACAATAATTAGTAAGATAATTACTAAAATCAATATTGTTAGCATGATTATTAAATTTGTCATATTGATATATTATTCATCTAAGTTTTTAAAGTTTTTGTTTATCTTAAGAAAAATACTGTTAAACCAAGAAGCATGAAGATTGCTAATACGATAAGTCCTAGAATTACTCCTGTTTTTTGTCTTTTTTTCTCTTGTTTTGTTAAAGGTCTTATTTTTCCTTGTTTTTTATATTTTGCTTCGATAGCTGCTCCTACTGCTAAACCTATTGGTAATCCAAAACTATAACCTAATGCGA
>Ga0187833_10006217_pt1 | contig 11098 bp, 6 predicted proteins | sample ETNtaG_37_FD_167968 | JGI IMG/M metagenome (GOLD analysis project Ga0187833, IMG submission 167968) | Marine microbial and viral communities from oxygen minimum zone, Eastern Pacific Ocean - ETNP2014_SV_400_PacBio MetaG (Illumina Assembly) | ecosystem: Environmental > Aquatic > Marine > Hypoxic... | reverse complement strand
CGGTTTCGCAGCCATCTGTTCCGCAGCTTGAGGGTGGGGGGCATGCTCCGCAGTCTGATGGGCAGGTGTTGCAGTCTTCTCCTAGGCCGGGTTCACAGCCTCCTGTTCCACAGCTTGGAATGCAACTTGCTTCGCAACAACCATCACATTCTGATGTTCCTGCTGGGCAGGGAGGCAATAAACAACATGATGTTTCAGTTGGTAAGGTTGGATTATCTGGAGTGCAAGTATAACCTGTACCGTAAAAATCCTGGCAGAATGTGTTGGTGTTCCAAGAGCAGGTATCTGGGTCAGAACAAGTGCATGTTAAACATGAGTCTGGCAGTGCCGCCTGACCTACTGGGAAAAGGTAGGTCCCAGAACAATAATAATTGCCAACTCCATCTTCACAGCCTATGTATCCAACTCCACCACAACAGATGTTTTTATCTGTATAACAACCATCAGAGCAGCAAACAGCAGTGACAATATAAGGCAATAACAAGAGAATAAGAAATGCAATTATTGTTTTTGCAATGTTATTGAAAAGTTTTGTCATTTGAGCTTGATTTTATTTTTTTATTTCTTTTTTATTTTTGATAATTGATGAAAGATGTCTTTTTCTCCTTCTTTTTTCTGGGTTTCTTTCTTTATACCGGATAGTTTGCTGAATATGTCTTTCTGTTCTTTTTTTGCTGGTTCGGCTTTTTGTGGTTTTTGCAGTCTTTGTGGTTTTGGATAAGCTGGCCTTATGGCTCTAGGCGGTACCCTTTCTTGTGTTTGTCTTCCAAAAATCCTGCGCGGCATTGGCTGTTGTCTTTGATATGGCCGTGGCTGCGACCTTGGTTGTTGAGGTCGTGGTTGTTGTATGCGGGGTTGTTGCCTGAATATTTGCCTTTGTACTGGCTTTGAAGCTGTTTTTTTATTTTGATTTTTTGATTTTTTGATGAAACGAATGGATAGGATGATGATGGCTAAAAGGACTATCAGGAATATAGCTTGTTTTGCTGTTCTGCTTAAGGTTGGCTTTATTCTTTTTGGTTTCGCTGCTAAGGCTTGGTCTCTTCTTTCCTCTAATTCCTTGAGCTCTTCTTCAATAACATCCCCTGATTTTGCAAACTGGAGCTCTTTTGAAAATGTTTTTTCGTCTGTTAACACAGTTATGGTGTGCTTTTCAGGAGTGATTGTCCTTGTTACTACGCTTGCTGCTTTTGAGCCCATTTTTCCAACAATAAAAACAGGCGGGCCATTGTCTATAGAAACAGATACGTTATGATATGTTATCTCTGCCAGATTAGCTATCTGTATCCTTGCAATATTTGTTTCAGGATCGTACTGTATTGTCTTTATGTCTATTTCAGCTGCTATAATCAGTTTTGCTAAGAATACAAACAACAGAGACAGCACGAATATTGTGAGTATTAATGATTTTTTCATTTTTATTTTCATTTTGCATTTTTAGTTTTCTTATTATCCTACATTCCTGGTTTTTATTCTATATACTTATCTTCCTATAGCACTACATGCTGAACTGCAAATGCCTTTGCATTTTTCACCAGAGGATAAACAGCCTTCTATCAGCGTGAATATGTCGTGGGACGGGCAAGTGCATTGGCTAAAGTCGCATGAATCGTCCTGGAAGCAAGTGTCAGTAGGTGGCGGACAGACTGCAGGGGATAGTTCTGGGAAACAGACCTGGCCTTCTGGATGATTCAATAAGGTATAACATTCTGCATAGTCAAGGCAGCAGCTTGCATCATAGCCTATTTTTGCATTTATGCACTCGTTGGATGGAGCATCACATTTCTCAGCAGGTATGCACTGGTTGCTCGTACTACAACATAAACCACCATTAGGGCCTGTGCCTATAGCAGTGCAATCCGGGTCAACACAGTCTATTAAGGTATTGCCATCGTCATCAGCAAGGTTATCACATATTTCCGGTATGTTTACAGTGAAAATTATTGTAAAATCATTGTTGTTTTTATTATTCGCAACATCTTTGCACCTTAGATAGTAATACTTTATTCCGTCAATAAGGCCTGTTATTGACCATGAGTGTGATGTGCCTAGTGCTGTGGTTGTTGAAACCATTGAGTCATAGCTTATTCCGGATGTTGTTGAATAGCGGCATGTTGCCTGTTCGTTTGTTGTTAATGAAAGGGCTGTTGAGCTTGTTATTACTAATGTTGATGGCTGGCCATTGCTTCTTACAGGAGGTGCTGTGTCTACTGTATAGGCAAGGTCAGCATTTGTAGCTGTATCATCTTTATTATCTATTTCGTCGTTGCATGAGATATGTATGTTTTTTGTTCCGTCTGAGCCGAGGCTCATTGCGCAGGAGAATTGACCTGGGTAAGTGCCTGTACAGATTGTTTCGTCTGCTCTTGCAGCCATATCATCGTAAGAGAGGTCTTCGTTAAGATAAGCTAAGCAGTCACCAGGTTTGTCCAGGTCAAATGTTATTGTTTGTGAAGGCGTGGGAGTTATTGAGCCTGAGGCTGGAGCAAAGTTTGAGGGTTCTGGAGGAGAGACTGGTGTTAAGGAGTAGTAATAGTTGTGCGTTGCAGAGCCTGAGTTTGCGGCTAAATCTTTGCATTTTAGATAATATGTTGCTAAGGTGTACAGTGTTTGTGTTGAGCCAGAGCGTGTGCATGAGACTGAGCCAGAGCCTGCAGAGCATGTCCACGGCATTGAATCATAAGCTACGTTGTTTATGTCCATCTTGCAGCCAAGAGGATTTGTTTCTGTAACATCGCAGGTTATTGTTGGCGTGCCTGTTAAGTCTGCTGTAGGTCCGCAGTTGGTGATTACTGGATCTGTCTGGTCTAGTGTTATAGCATCAGTTACCTGATTAACATTACCTACATTATCTTTAACTTCGTAATAGACTGTTTTTGTTCCATCTCCTGCTGGGAGTGTCCATGGGTCTGATGCTGAGCAGACTTGCCATAATGTCCATGAATCTCCTGCGTTTTTGTACCTGCAGGCATAGATTCCTGATGATGCGTCTGAGTATGTTGATGTTAAAGTTACTGCCAGGGCGTTTGTGGAATCTGCGCCGCTGTCTATTGTGATAGTAGCTGAAGGCTGTGTTGTGTCTATGTATATTGTTTTGCCCTTTACGCTTTCTGTGTTGCCAACATTATCCTGTGAATGATATCGGATGTAGCTTACGTCTTCTGTTGATATTGAAATAGGGTCTGAATAAACTGTGGAGGGTGTGCATGTGTTGGTTGTGTCTGTGCAGTACTTTGTCCATGCAAATCCTGAAGAAAGTGCAGAGTCAGATGGTGTTAATGTTACTGCAATCTGAGCTGATTGCCAGCCAACAGGAGCATCATCTGTTGTTGTTGGAGTTTGAGTGTCTATCTTATACCACCTGCTGACATAGGTGTAGCCAAGGCCTAACGATGCCTGGTCATAGAGGAAAGTCCATACTTTGAAACTGCCTTCAGTTGTTCCTGTAGTGACCTGCCAGTTTTCTTCAGCAGTTGTGCCAGTGCATGAGCCAACGCAGGCTGCTGAGGTGATGTCCATATAGGCATTATTGACCATCCAGTCAGTGAATGATCCTGAATCTACAGATATGTATGATTTTATTTCGTTATTGGCTGGACAATTGTTTGGGCTGCAGCCGTCTTTTGCGAATGTGAGGTATTGTTTGAATGGTGTGCTTGTTGCGTCAGTGTGTTTTATTTTGTGGGTAGTTGTAGTTCCTGCTTTTACCCAACAGTCGCTTCCGCTAGTGTAGTCACAGCCAGATACTGAGTAGGATACGTATGTTGGAGCTACTAAGTCTATATCTATGGGTTTGCTTACTATGGTTTGAGTGTTGCCTGCGTTATCCTTTGAATTATACCTGAAATAAGACCTACCTTGATTTGGGATTGGTACTGGAACTGTATAATCTGTACCTTCAGTTTCTGGTATGCATGTGTTGGTTGTGTCTATGCAGTACCTTGTCATTGCAAATCCTGAAGATGGCGCAGCATCTATTGGGGTTAAGGTTATTGCTACTGCTGCTGTCTGCCAGCCTGCTTGTGCGTTGTCAGAGGTTGTTGGTGTTACTGTATCTACTGTGAATGATACAGGTGAGGAAGTTGTCATTGGGTTTAGGGTGTCTGTGCAGCTTATGTAATAGTTATATGGGTTGTCTGGTAATGTTAGTGTTTTTGAATGTGATGTTGTGCCTTCTCCTACTGTGAATTGATTGGGCATTGAAGTATATCCCTGGCTGGTTGTTGAGTAGCGACAGTATGCGTTTTCATTTGTTTCTGCTGTCAATGTCACTGATGATGAGGTCTGGTATGTTGTTGGGCCTGCTGCTGTTATTTGAGGAGGTGCTGTGTCCAGCAGATAGCTAAGGTCATTATTAGATGCTGCAGTGTCTTTATTGTCAATTACGTCTTTGCAGGATATGTAAACGTTTTTTGTGCCATCTGAGCCTAAACTCATTGCGCAGGAGAACTGGCCTGGGTGAGTACCTGTACAGACTATTTCGTTTGATTGTGCAGCCATGTCGTTGTAAGAGAGGTCAGAAGTATGCGCTAAGCAGTCACCTGGCTTGTCCATATTGAATGTGACTGTTGGTGTTGTTGATGATGTATATGAGCCAGATGCTGGGGAAAAGCCTGTTGGTGCTGGAGGTGAGACTGGTGTTTCTGAATAGTAATAGTTGTGAGTTGTAAATCCAACATTATTTATTTGGTCTCTGCATTTTATATAGTAGGCCTCCATTGTGTATAAATCTTGTTCTGGGGCTGATCTAGAATCATGGGTTGGTACGCAATCCACTACGCCAGAGCCTGCAGTGCATGTCCATAACATCGAGCTATAATCTATATCGTTTACGTCCATCTTGCAGCCATATGGATATGTTTCTGTAACGTCGCATGATATTGTTGGATTTCCTGTCATTTCTGATACTGGGCCGCAGTTTGTGATTGATGGTGGTGTTTGGTCCAGTACTATGCTATCCTGCGCATTCCTGGTGTTGCCTGCATTGTCTCTGACCTGGTGAGTGACTGTTTTTGTGCCGTCCGGTGTTGTGATTGTAAATGGTTTTGATGTTACGCATGGTTCCCAGTCTGACCAAGTTCCGTAATGGTATCTACACTCATCTACACCAGATCCGCCAGAGTCTGAGTATGTTATTGGTGTTAAAGTAACTGCCAGATCTTTTGTGTATATATCATCATTGTTTATGACCATTGAATTAATTGGATCTGTTTTATCAACCCTGATTATAGAGCTGCCTTGGGCTGTATTGGCCTGATTGTCAGTAACTTTCCAGCAGAATTTTTTATGAGAATCTACTGTTACATCAGCAGTGTATGCAGTGGTATATGTGCATGAAGAGCCTGTGTTAACAATATCAAAGTAGTCTGCGCCAGGGTTACAGCCAGAACCAGGATCAGAGCAGCTTAGTGTTATTGATGCGTCATAATCCTGCCAGCTTGCTGGAACGTCTAATAAAGAACCTATTGGCGGTGTTGAATCGCAGTCCATGTCAAATCCTCCACCAGTACAGGCTGCTCCATAGTCTGTTATACAAACAGTATCTAAACCTCCCAGAAGATTACAGCAGTAGTATGAGCCGCAGATTCTTATCCCACCATAAGTCTGACACTCGGATAATGTGCCTGCCAGTGCAGATGAGGGCAATAGCAATGCAATTATAGAAAATAAAGCTAAAAGTGAATAATGCCTTAAATTCATTTTTTATTTAATTGTTTATTGGTTCAATACATTTATGCAGTCTTTTTTCATAAATTCATTTGTCAGCTGCTCGCAAAGGGATTTGTCTTTTTTCTCTATTGCCTTTGTTATTAGTGCATTATTTGTACAGATATCCTTTTGCGCAACATCTGCTATCTGGCTGCATGATGAGCTGTCTCCTGATGCTGCTTTTGAGGAGATTATCGTGTCCCTGCAGTTGTTTTTCAATGGTTCATCTGATATCTTATTGCATGCGCTTTCGTCTTTCTTTTGAGAGGCTTGTTTTAACAGAACATTATCGGTGCAGCTTATTTTCAGAGATTCGTCTGCCAGCTGATTGCACATAGAAGTGTCAAGCTGCAGAACTGCTTTTTTCATCTGGACGTTGTTAATGCAGTCTGCCTTAATGTTCTGGCTATTGATTGAGTTGCAGATTGAGGCGTCTGCCTGTTCCAGTGCCTGATTTGACATGGAAATGTCTTCTGCAGTTGTCTCTTTAATCAGGTCTTCCTGAGTAGGGACTTCTGCTTCTTCAGGGGATACTTCTAGTTCTGAGATTTCTTTACAACCTGATATAAGAACGACTAAGAAGACAATAATCCAGTATTTTTTCATGATTTCCACCTCTTTTTATAACATAGTCATTTTTTTATAGATTTAACTATATTATACTGTTTTATTTGAATTACCCCTATATAAATGTTATTCTTTATTTAGTGGAGACTATACTTAAAAATCAATAACTAAAATCATTAAAATAATAAAATAAACCAGTAAAAAAGAAGGAATCATTAACTATCAGTAAAAATAAACCATTACGAAACAAATCAATAAAAAAAGATGAATAAAATTAATAATAATTAAAAAAGGAAAAACTGCCTATAACTAAAAAATACTAATAAATAATTAAAAAATAAAAAATATTGATTAATAAAAAAATCGTATTGATTAACAAAATAATACGTAATGATAATAGAAAACTAAAATTTCCGTAAGATTTTTAATAATATAGCAAATACGCGGTAATATGAAAACATATTTTTGCGTTACAGCTGTTGTCAAGCATAAGGATAAGGTGCTGATACTGAAGAAAGCTTCTAATGACTATAACTATCCTAACAGATGGAGCTTTTGCTCTGGCTACGCCAAGGAGTTTGAGGCTGCAGAAGATGGTGTTTTAAGGGAGATAAAAGAGGAAACTGGCCTAGATGCAAAGATTGTAAAGAAAGGGAAGATTGTTGAGATTCCGGATAAGGTGAAGGACAAGAGATGGGTTGTGGCTACTTATCTTTGCGAAGCTGATAATGCTGATGTCAAATTATGCCATGAGAATGCTGACTTTAAGTGGGTTTCAGTTGATAAGCTAAAGGATTATGATTTTGTGCCTGGCTTGAGCTATAGCTTAGACTGCCTGGGTTTGAGCTAGTTTGTCTAATGGGCTTGTTACTGACTTTATGTCGTCTGTTTTTGTTTTTATGTAGTCCATGGTTGTGTTTATTCTTGTGTGACCCATGAGTTTCTGTATCTTGTTTAAAGGGGTTTTGTCTTCCAGCAGGTGAGTTGCGAAGCTAGCCCTTAGGAGGTGGGGGTAAACGCGCTTTACAATGCCTGCTCTTTTTGCTGCTTTTTTTGTGACAGCTTGTGCTGCTCTAACTGTCATGTGGCTGTTGATGGTGTCGAAGACATATTGAGACTTAAATTCTCTTCTCCTAAGATAGTAGTTCAGGTCGTTGATGAATCTTTCAGAGGTAATTATGTAACGGTCTTTTTTTCCTTTGCCTGCCTTAATGAAGATGAGCTTTTGCTCAAAATCAATGTATTGCACTTTTATTTTGACTGTCTCTTCGATTCTTGTGCCTGATGAGTAAAGGAGCTCGATAAGCAGCTTATGCTTTATGTTCTTTGTGCAGTTGATCATTGCTATTATTTCATCCCTGCTTAGCACGAAAGGGATGTCTTTCTCTATTTTGCATCTTTTTATTCTTTTGAAAAGCTGCTTGTTCATGAAAACAGAGTAGTAGAACTTCAATGCACTGTATGCCATGTTAATTGTCCTTGGCTTTGCTTTATTGTCAATGAGATAGTTGAGATATTCCTTGATATCATCCTTGTTTGTGTCTCTTGGGCTTTTTTTGATATATTCTATGAATTTCTTGTTATAAAATTTGTAGTTCTTTATTGTTTTATCGCTATATCCTCTTAATTTTAATTCTTTTTCCATATTTTCAAACATTTTCAATCACCTTTTTTCCAATTGTTTAGAAAGCATCCCCCTTTATATATCTCACGCAGGCGCATGTCCAGTGGGTTGTGGTATGTAAAAAAGACCATAAACAAGAAATCTGTGAATTATAACGCTTATATCCACTGGACACTAATTGCGTATAACAACCATTAAACCCTTTAGTTCGTTTAATAGTTGTTATACGCAATTAAATTTTCACTAGTCTAAATCTCATTCTTCTTTTAAAAAAAGAAGCAAAAGAGGGGGAGTCCAGGTGCTACGCACATATAGCCTTTTACTTCGTAAAAGAAATTTATTAAGAGGGGGCTTTTAAGATAGTCTTTTTCTGCGAAAAAAGATTTAATAGGGGGGCGAGAAAACTTAAACTAACTTCTTTAATTCATCAATAATCCAAACCATCCCTTCGGTATCTAAACAACAATATTTTAAGAGATTTTTTCTTATATCTTCTTTTCCATCAATCTCTTTTTTTACATGACTGTAAAAATATAATGCACTTGCATCTCCACCATTGCCAATTTCTAACCCATCATAACCTTTTCCAGTGATTGCAGGTAAAACTTTTTTTATTGAATAACTTCCTTTTTGAGATGGATTGTAATAATAAAAACTTTGGAATGGAACAGCTAAATCTATAATTCTGTCTAAAACATTTTGAATCCAATCTTTATGCTCTGGAAAATCTTCTGCTAATTTGTTTAAGACATTTATTTCAAATGACTTATTGAAAACTATTACGCTTCCTGAACCTTTTGTATGTTCTTTTAGATTCTTAAGAAGTTTAGGTCTTGGATCTTCTCCATCTTCAGCCAAATATTCATAATGGATAATTTCTTCATTTTCTGGCTGAATATGAACAGAATATTGAAATGGCATTTTTTGCCATGGTCTTGATTTATCAAAAATAGGAACAGCAGTATCAAAAGTTTCAAAATCTAAATGACAAAGAGGGTATTTTAAAGAATTAAGATAATGCTTAATATGTTCTTTAGAAATCATTATTTTTTCTTGCGTTTCTCCTTCTAAAATTGTTTCATCTTTTGGAGTTAATTTTGTGCCTTTTGGAACATCTTTTAAGTCAATAATTCCATCATCAAAAAGTTTCCAATAAACTCTCCAGTTTGTCAAATGCAAAACATTATTTTTTGGTAGAGTTCCCCAACAATCTTTTTTAACAGCACATGGATAGGGAGAATTGCAGTTTTTAGAGATTAGGATTTCAGGTTTTTCTTTTGAATTCATTATTTCAAGGTATAATTTAGAATTTTTCTTAACATCATCAATAAGATTTACTTTTTCAGTAACTTCTTCAATTTCTGATAATTCTTTGGGATTTATCTCTCCATTTTTAATAAAATCCTTGTTGAGATGTAAGACAAAGCATTTTTCTATGTTTAATCCTGCTTTTTCACAGACAAATTTTTGAAAAGCCAAATCAGGAATATGTTCAGGTTTTTGTTTTGTAGATGCTTTAATCTCGTATAGATTCCAGCCGTTTTCTGTTGGCTCTAAAACATCAGCCCTTAGAAACATATCATCAACTTTTAATCCTGCTTCAAAAATGGTCTTTTTTTGCTCTATTAACTCTTTTGTCTTTTCTAAATTTTCTTCAAATTCTAAATCAGCAAGATTTTCAGCATCAGGAAATAGTTTATGAGCATATTCTTCAAAAGAATGTCCTTGTTCAAGCTTTTGCTTCTCAGCAATAGTCTTTTCTGGAAGAAGCTTATTTGTAGAAAGCCATAATAATCTAAGACATTGTTGTCCTTGCATATATTTAGATTTAGTTAGGAGAGACATTTAAAATATCTCCTGAAAACTCTTAATTGTTTTAAAATTCACATCAATTGTCTTAAAATGTTCTTCTGCACACTTTATTTTATGTTTTTCAGAAGGTCTTAAATTGTCTAAATTTGTTACGAACTTTGTTTCTCTCACAAGATAAAGTTTTTCTCTAACTTTTCCTTGCGTGTCTCTTTCTTCTAAAACAACAGCCCAATCTGGATTATATTCTCCAACAGGGGTTTCAACTACAAACCATTGAGGAAGTTTTACAAATAGCTTAACTTTATCACTTTCTTCTAATTCTTTGGCAAAATCTCTTTCTCCTTCAGAATCCCAAATTGTGCCATCATAAATAGTTTTATCATTATAATCTGCAATAACATATTCTTCATAAGCATCCATATCTTCAAATAATTCCATTTTCCAAACTTCTTTAAGCTCAATATATTTTATTCCGTTCATTAAAAATTCTTTTAATTTTTCTTTAATGATTAAAGATATTGATTGAGTGAACTCTTGAGGGTTTTTAAAAATCAAATCAATATTATTTACTTTTGAAAGAATAGAATGGATTGTTTCCCTTGTTAATTTGGTTTCATCAGAAATTAACTCTATCAGATTAGGAATCTTAAAATTTTTATTAATTTCTTCTGCCTCATCTCCTACAAATTGGTATTTTATGCCCTTTCCTTCTTCAAAAGATAAAAATACTTTTTCCACTCTTATTTTTATATTGTTTATTGTTATTTTATTTATTTCATCAACACAATTTTTTATTAATCCTGTGGTGTCAATCTCAACAGCATATCTTGTTTTTTTACCAATTCTTTTCCATAATTCTTTAAATTCAGGATTAAGCTTAAATCCCTTTTTTAATTTCAAAACTTTTCTGTTTCTTGCATTAGCTGGTTTTGGTGGAGCAATTACATCTCCATAGTCATCAACATATTCCTGCTGTAATTTTGAAACATAATCTGAATAACTCTCATTCGCAACCACTGTTAAAATATTATAATCTAAATCTGTAAGTCTTTCTCCTATTTGATTTACTGGAAGTCTAACACCCCTACCAATTTCCTGTCGTTTCTTCATTTCAGAAACCGTTTCATTTAATGTGCAAATATTGAAAACATTAGGATTGTCCCACCCTTCTCTTAATGCTGAATGAGAAAAGATAAATTGTGTTGGCTCTTCAAATGAGAGTAATCTTTCTTTGTCTTTCATAATAAGATCAAAAGTGTCTTTATCTCTTTCCATCCCTTTATCACTTTTCTTTTTTGAAAAATAACCACTATGAACTTCATCAACATTTAAATCCTTAAATTGGGGGAATTTTTTCTTAATTTTTTCAAATTCTTCAATAAATGT
>Ga0187833_10006208_pt1 | contig 11102 bp, 8 predicted proteins | sample ETNtaG_37_FD_167968 | JGI IMG/M metagenome (GOLD analysis project Ga0187833, IMG submission 167968) | Marine microbial and viral communities from oxygen minimum zone, Eastern Pacific Ocean - ETNP2014_SV_400_PacBio MetaG (Illumina Assembly) | ecosystem: Environmental > Aquatic > Marine > Hypoxic... | reverse complement strand
TTTACAGGCTTAATTACTAAAACACGTGCTGAAATGGATTTATTAAATCAGGAACAAGTAAGGGCTTTCTTTGAAGAGCATAAACCCGATTTTGTTTTTCTTGCAGCCGGGAAGGTGGGAGGGGTTTATGCCAATAATACGTATCGAGCAGAGTTTATATATGAAAATCTGGTTATCCAGACTAATCTTATTCATCAATCCTATTTAAGTGAGGTAAAAAAACTTATCTTCTTTGGTTGTTCCTCCATGTATCCTCAGATAACGTCCCAGCCCATGAAAGAGGAATTTCTGTTTTCAGGTCATCTTGAGCCTACCAATGAACCGTTCGCGGTGAGCAAGCTTGCGGGTGTAAAATTGTGTGAGTCCTACAACCGGCAGTACGGGACAGATTTTATTTCTGTGATACCTACCAATATTTATGGAATCAACCAGTGTTATGATCCTATGAACTCACTTGTAGTTCCTGCTCTAATCAGAAAATTTCACGAGGCCAGGCACTCAAATGCAAAAAAAGTCGTGATCTGGGGGTCTGGGCGTCCTTCTAGAGATTTTCTGTTTGCAGATGATCTTGCTGATGCGGTGATTTTTTTGATGGAAACTTATTCAGATAACGACATATTAAATATTGGTACCGGCAGGGATTATACTATTGTGGAGCTTATTGAAATTGTAAAAGAGGTTGTTAATTATGAAGGGGAGGTCATTTATGATGTCTCCAAGCCGGACGGTGTATTAGTAAAGTTACAGGATATTACAAAGATGAGTAAATTAGGATGGCGACATGAGGTGGGATTAAAAGAGGGTATTCGTCGCGTTTACGATGAATTTAAAACAATGTCGTAAATGGTACAATCGTGAACTGTAGGAGTTTTTGCCACAGAAAAGATTTTGCTATAAGGTTTGTAAAATATAATTGAAATATTTAGTTTGAATATTATATGTCAGTATTAAAGACAAAAGAACTCGAAAATAACTCTGATGCATCAAGATCTCTCATTGTTGACAAGATCAGGTGTGTATTTCATGGGCCGTGTCGACGTGTTTTGTTGATAAATCCACCTCAATTTCTCGAAGAACAATTAAATGTTAGGATAGCAAAGAATAAAAGATATTACAATTATCCTCCCTATGGACTTGGGCTCTTATGTCACAATCTGAAAAAAAGAAGGTATAAGGTTAGTGTCTTAGATTTAAATTATGAACTGCTTGATTTTATTCATAAAGAAGAAGAAGAGGTCATATTATCAAATATTACCAACATATGGCAAAAACAAGTGAAGAAAATAATTGACGAATTTCATCCAGATTTGGTGGGATTTTCTTGTATGTTTACTATGTCTCATGGGATAACATTAATAATAGCGAATTGGATAAAATCCCAACAAGCTGGTTTGCCTATAATAGCTGGTGGCGTTCATGTAACAAATGCCCCTGATATTGTCTTAAAGGAAGGTAAAAGTATAGATTTTGTTTCCCTCTATGAAGGGGACAATAGTTTTTGCGATTTCTTGGATTTTGTCAATAGAGATGCTCTTCATGATAACCTTACACAGCTTGGAACGCTTGTAAATGATCAATATGTATTTATTAAAGAACGCAATATTCCAAGTCCAGAAGTTATGAATGTTATTCCCGATTATCTTGATTTACATATAGGTAGATATGATTCACTGGGGGAAATTGGGACTTTTCGCTATTGGAGGCCTAAAAAGTCTCGGGGTAGTATTTCATTATCTAATAAAGGGTGCAGGTGGAATTGCTCATTCTGCAGTGTACGAAATTTTAATGGGATCGGTGTTCGTTCACGCAAAGTTGAGTCTGTAGTTGATGAAATAGAAGCACTGATATGTAAATATAATATAAACCATATTACGTGGCTGGACGATGATCTTTTTTATAATCCTAAAAGAACTCTTAGACTGTTTAATGAAATAATTAAGCGAAATCTGAATATTACTTGGGATGCATCCAATGGAGTAATTATTTCTTCTGCTGTCGCATCACCTGAACTCATTCATAGCGCGGCCGAGTCGGGATGTATTGGTATGTATTTTGGGATTGAATCCGGCAATCCCGGGATATTGCGTGAAATCCGTAAACCATCAAGTGTGAAGCAATGTTTAAAATTGGGTGAAATGATGAAAAAGTACCCTCAGATATTTACTAGGGGGTTTTTAATCATTGGGTTTCCTAAGGAAACATATGGCCAGATGTTAGATACTGTTGAAGTCGCTCAGACAATGGGTTTGGATTGGTATACAGTGCAGATGTTAACACCTCTACCTTCTACTGAAATTTACTCAGAAATGGTGGAGGAGGGTTTAATTAAGGACGGTGCCTTAAACGTTAGTGAGGATGGCTTCACAATGTTTTCCATCAGAGAGTCTGAGCGTCAGAGGTTGCAGGAATTGAAGGAAAAGACAAATGCCAAGAACTTCAACAATTTTCTGAAAAGAAACGTAGATATTGTCCCTTCGAAAAAGGAGCTGGATGACGTATGGTTTCTTATAGATTACAGGGTAAATTACGAAAAAATATTAACAGAAGAAGGACCTCTCAGATTAAGAAAAATGCAATGTTTTTTAAATGATATCTCTGGACGGATGTCTATAAATAATCCCTTGTCTACCCTTTATTTAGGAATTGTAGAGAAAAAATTAGGAAATTTGCAGGGAGCTCAAGATGCCGCTTTGCTATCCAGGAACTATTTAAAGGGGTCCGTATATTGGAAAAACCGTTTTGATATGCTGGATTTAGAATCTATTTATGAGTTTCTATTGTAAATTGTATGTCAATTTTGGGGCAGAAATTTCTTTTAAAGATTTAGTCTAAATTGAAGGAACAAATTATTAAAAGAATCTTAGTATCTAATAAGGATAGGACCAGTCTGGGACGTTTGAGGAATTTTCGCGATATTTCTGAGAATAATCAACCTGATGATTATAAGAATAAGGTAGTTCTGAAGCCGTGGGGGCATGAGTATCTGATTTTTGAAAATGAGCATACGGCCGCTTGGTTCTTGCACATTAAATATGGTCATTCTACATCTATGCATTGCCATCCTCAAAAGAAAACTTCACTCATCCTTTTATCCGGAAAGGCCATTTGTAATACGTTTGAGCATCGAAATTATCTGGAAAGTATTGACTCCGTTATCCTGGAGAAGGCTGTTTTTCATTCTACCAAGGCCTTGTCTCCTGGTGGTATTGATGTGATAGAAATAGAAACTCCACCTGACAAGACTGACCTAGTCCGGTTAAATGATGAATATGGGAGGGCCCTATACGGATATGAAGGTATGAGTGAGATGCATACGGAAGGATTAGATAAATTTAAATACTTTTTTTTTGATTCATCTGATATTTGCAATGGCTGTACATACACTTCATCCGGTTATAGAGTTTCTTTGGAAGATTTTTCAGAGGTAAATAAGTTAGAAATGCTCAAAATACAAGACGATGCTCTGTATAGTTTGTTTAAAGGGCGAATATTCGACTCTGTTGGGGGCTATGTTTTAGATGTTGGTGAGACGGAATATGGCCATGTGTTGAAGTCTAAAGGAGACACCTTGGAGTTTTCTGACAAAACGATTTTTTTGAAGGTTATTAATGACAAAACAATATAAAGTAGACACGGAAGATAGTCCGTCCTCGGGAGAACATTCATGATAATTACCGGGGTGAAAGTGTTTTTACTTCAGAAACAACTGAATTCTTCCATGCGTATTTCGAGAGGTGGTTTTTCGATCCGCAATCATGCTATTGTTCAAGTACAAACTGATGAAGGTATTACGGGCCTGGGTGAAGGTGTTGGAAACGCGTGTTTGATCAAAGCGATTATCGAGGGGCAGATTGAGAAGCAGGCGGTTGGTCTCAATCCTTTTGATATAGAGGTATTACGCCACAAATTAATAGACAACCATGTCTACCTTGAAAGGAAGGGCTCTGTGATTTGCGCGGCGAGCGCTATAGAAACAGCATGTTGGGACATTAAGGGGAAAGCCCTTAATGTCCCGGTTTATCAATTGTTAGGTGGATTGTATCGGGACAGGATTGAAGCCTATGCGAGCGATGTGTATTGGGAAGATGAACCCGGGATTATGGGTGAAAACGCAAAACGGATTGTGAACAAAGGGTTTCGGACAATCAAGGCTCACGTAGGATGTAGATCTCCAAAACTGGATTTTGAGAGAGTAAAGACCTTGCGGGAGTCGGTAGGCAGTGACGTCAATCTGGTGATTGATCTGAATGGTGGGTATTCCGGTTTGGAGGCGTATCAAGCGGCTCAACTATGGGAACGATTCAATTTGTTGTGGTTGGAAGAGCCCTTAAATCCAAATCAGGTTGACGCGTTGGCAGATTTGCGTTCTCGCGTTCGGATCCCAATAGCAGCAGGAGAGAATGAATTTCGCATCCATGGATTCAAAGAATTGTTCGATAAAAATGCCGTAGATGTAGCAATGCCGGATATCGGTCGTGTTGGAGGGATTCAGGAAACCAGAAATATATGTAACCTTGCTGAAGCCTATGGGATTCCAGTTTCACCACATAATTTTTCTTCAGGAATACTTCTCGCTGCTACTATACATCTTATGGCTAGTACACCTAATACTACATTGATTGAATATGATACCTCGGATAATGCTGTTTATGAAGATTTGCTGATAGAGCCCTTAAGTATTGAAGATGGTTATTTGAAGGTGCCTTCACATCCAGGTCTTGGTGTGAAATTAAGGAATGATGTTTTGGAGCAATATGCTCAACTTTAGGTCGTAAATATCTTAATCAAGCGGATTTTACTGTTGAAAGCATTGCCGATTTATTTAAACACCCTTCTTTGGAATTAGGTTATGCATGAAAAAGTAAGTAAACCATGAATGATATAGATGAATATTTAGTAAAGAAATACACTAATGGGTTTATGTATGTGGATTATCCCCACAAAAGCAATTGGTCAGAAAATTTTAATGATAGTGACTATAGGACGGCTCTGAAGGATTTGTTTCTGGGCAAAAAAGACGTTCCCGTGATGTTATATGTACATATTCCTTATTGTTCTAAATTGTGTTATTTTTGTTTGTGTCATGTGATTGTTACAAGAAAATATGAGAATGTGGCAAATTATCTAAATTATCTTTATTGTGAAATCGATTTGCTGCGAAAATATTTTGATGACAATTCCATACCTCCGAATTTCCGTGAAATTCATCTGGGTGGAGGTTGCCCTACCGTTATAGAGGAAAAAGAATTTGACGAGTTTATGGAGAAGATCCAGACTATTGTTGACATTAAGAAACTAACTGAATTTTCAATTGAAATAGACCCTCGTACTGTTGCAGGCAATAAAGAGAAGCTTAAATATTACCATTCAAAGGGAATTAACAGGATATCTATAGGTGTACAGGATTTTGATCCAAAGGTCCAGAAAGCTATTAATAGAATCCAGCCTCGGGAGCTTGTTGATGATTTATTAACACCTGATATCAGAGAATGCTTCAATAGCATAAACTTTGATATTCTCGTTGGCTTGCCGGGACAAACGAGAGAATCTTTTAGTAAAACAATAGAGACGGTAATAGAAATGTCGCCTGATCGTATTGACCTTGCCTTTTTTAACTATGCTCCCAGAAATAATCCTCATATGAAAATACTGGAGAACAGAGGTCGTTTGAATGATATTGAGCGTCATAGACTTTTTCTTGATGCTACTGACGCTCTTGTTTCTAATGGATATGTCCGTATAGGTTTCGATCATTTTGCAAAAAGAGCTGATAGTGTGGCAGAGGCAATGGGGAATAAACATTTACGCTGGAATTCATTAGGTTATAGTTCCGGGAAATGTCATGACATGCTGGGAATAGGAGTAGGTAGTAGCAGTAGAATAACGGAAAGGTATTATGCGCAGAATGTCTATGGCGTATCAGATTACGAGAAATCTCTTAAACGAGGCAAGTTTCCGGTATTTCGGGGTTTCAGATTAAGCCGGGATGACATAATAAGAAGGGACATAATAAACCAGCTACGTAATTACTATACTGTTGAATATAAAGACATAGAAAATAGGTATCACATAGAATTTAAAGAATATTTTAAAGGTGAAAAGGTATTATTAAATGCGTTTTCCAGGGATAATATCCTTGAGTTTACAGATAATATGATCACTATTACAGATACTGGAAAAGGTTTCTGCAACCTTGTCTGTAGAATATTTGATAACTATAACAGAGGTAAAGATTTCTTTGAAGATTTCTTTGAAATACACAGGAGCCGTGATTTTGGTGTAACTTCTCTCCACAAACAAGGATTATTATAACCTCAAAAGTTTTACTTGTAGGATAAGATTATGTTAAATATTGGATTTATATTCCCAAGCAGTGAATATTTATTTGATCCATTTAAAGGGGATCCTCATACACATTTTCAAATATTGACTGTACTGGAATCTCATTTTGGCAACAAACATAATCTTACGTTGATTGATTTAAGAGGAATAAAAAAGGAATTTGCCCTTTACCATATCCCCGAATGTGATGTATATCTTCATTCTGTCTATACGCTTGATTATAATGAACAATTATCAATTGTGAAAAATTTACGTGATCGCTATCCTAAGGCAAAACATATAGCCGGGGGGCCTCATGTCAATGTGTTTCAGGAAGAATGTTTAAAAACATTTGATGCACTGATTCTGGGAGATGGTGATGAAACGATTATCCGGGTAATTACAGATATAATGAATCTAAAACTTAAAAAAATTTACAGGCATGAGGGGGTTCCTGTAAATATAAATAAGTACCATTATCCGTGGAGAAAATATCTTCCAGAATCAGCAGTCGCCAAAAGGGGGTTGATGGCTTTAAAAAACAGGAAAGGCTTAGAGAAACTACTGAGCACTACCGTTCTTTTTAGTAGAGGATGTATGCATAGTTGTTCATTCTGTTCAATGCCTCATATCAAAGTGGATAATCTGGGAGTAAGATTTCGCACTCCGGAGTTGATTGAATCTGAGATTGAATATTTGAAACGTGATTATCATATGGAGGGGATTAATTTGTTAGATGAGATTGGTATTCCTGTCTCTCGAAATAAGGCCATACCTCATTTGGAGGCAATTGGAAGGACCGGTATAGTTTGGAGAGGCCAGTGCCGGGTTGATGGTATTACTCCGGAAACTGCTGAGATGGCTCGTGAATCAGGGTGTATTGCACTTGGTATGGGTGTAGAAAGTGTTTCTCAAAGATCACTGGATATGATAAATAAAAAGATGAAGGTAGAGAGAGCAAGAGAAGCCATTTCTCTCTTAAAAAAGAATGGTATAGAGGCCAGGGTGTATATGATTATAGGATTGCCAGGTGAACCGGAAGATATCGTTGAGCAAACGTGGAGTTTTATCAAGGAAACTGGTCCTGAGTTGGTATATTTATCCTTATTTGCCGTAAGACCCGGAACAGATGTCTATGAAAATCCGGAAAGGTATGGAATTAAGAGCATCAACAAGGATTGGGATAATACCATGCATTTATTTAACAGATTTGATGATGAAATGCCCAAACTGACATTTGAATACAAAGAACAGGCTCCCTGGGGAAAAGGATTTAATAGTGAAAGGATCATAAATAACTTTTTAGAACTACAGTCAAGAATAAAGGAACTTAACTTAAATACACAATATGAAGACACTGAAAAAAGTTAGAGGTGGGAAAGTTTCGATGGCAACTGTGACAGGTAATAAATTGCAGGCCTGCTATCGTTAGTATTCATTTAGCTGGTCGTTATATGAAATGAGACTCCTTATGAAGTATTTAATCATATAACTTACAAAACCAAGTTTTGCACTTATTAGTTGAAGTTACGAATGTTTAATAATAAAAAAATATTGGTTACCGGGGGGACAGGTATGATAGGAAGATACCTGGTTGAACTCCTTCTTGAAAGGGGGGCGATTGTTAGGGTCGCGTCTGTTGATGATTCTTCTCTGGCACACGCTGATGCTGAGTTTGTACAAACTAATTTAATTGACATTAACAACTGTCTGAAGGCCTGCGATGGCATAGATTATGTATTTCATCTTGCTGGGATTAAGGGTTCTCCTGTTGTTACGACAAAAAAACCTGCCAGTTTCTTTGTTCCTGTTATTTTGTTTAACACCAATATGATGGAGGCCGCCAGGCAATGTAATGTACAGAAATATCTATATACGAGTACTATTGGTGTTTATCATCCGGCAGAGGTATTTCGTGAGGATGACGTGTGGAAGACTGTTCCGTCCGAGTATGATAGGATTGGAGGATGGGCCAAGAGGATGGGAGAGCTACAGGCTGAAGCATATGCGATAGAATTTGACTGGAGGGAGATTTGTATTGTTCGTCCGGCAAACGTGTATGGTCAGTACGACAACTTTGATTATACGAATGCCATGGTTATACCGTCATTAATCAAACGGGCAGTTGAAGGTGAAAATCCTTTTGTGGTTTGGGGTGATGGTACTGTCATTAGAGATTTTATTCACGCAAAAGATGTGGCCAGGGGAATGATATTTGTCATGGAGAATGATATTTATGAACCTGTAAACCTTGGAAGCGGAGAAGAGATAAGCATAAAAGAACTGGTTGAGATCATTGTAGATTGTATGGACAAGAAACCTGAGATTGTTTGGGATACTGATAAACCATGTGGGGACAGAAAGCGAGTTATGGACATGTCTCGGATGAGAAAGTATGGATTTAAACCAACGGTTTCTCTAAAAGAAGGTATTCGAGATACGATTGCCTGGTATCGTACTCAAAGGGCTCCGCATGCCGTTTACAATGTTTTTGAAGAAGGTATTAAAATTGATTAAATTACCGGATAATTACTAAGGTACGAGAAAAGTAAAGCTATTTGTATGAATGGTGAAAAAATATTAATCGCGGGGGGTACAGGGTTGTTGGGAACAAACTTGACCAGGCGTCTTGTTGACATAGGGGCCTCTGTACAAAGCACCTACTTTTCGCGTAAACCCCCAGAGCATTTGAAACAATATTATAAAAGATATGACTTTACTAAATATGATGATTGTAGGGATGCTACTGAAGGCAATGATTGTGTGATTATCTGCGCAGTACAAGCCTCTGGCGTTTCTGGTATGATGAAAAGCCCCACGGAAACAATACTACCCAACCTGGAAATTCATGCCGGATTGTTCGAAGCTTGTAGTCAAAATAAAGTACAGAAAGTATTATGGGTCAGCAGTTCGACAGCTTACCAGGAATCTTTCCAGCCGATACGAGAAGAGGAAATGGATCTTAATCAGCAGCCTTTTACTCTTTATCAAGGAGTGGGCTGGGTATACAGGTATCTTGAACAATTGGCCAAGTGTTACAACCAGAAGTATGGATTACAATATAGTGTAATTAGAACGTCCAATATTTATGGCCCATATGACAGCTTTGACGACATGAAATCTCATGTTATCCCAGCCTTAATCAAACGTGCAGTACAAAAGGAAGACCCTTATATCGTCTGGGGTAATGACTACACGGTTAGAGACTTTGTCTATGTAGACGATCTGGTGGAAGGGATATTAAGAGTATTGGAAAGGCAATGTCTTCCTGACCCTGTTAATGTGAGTAATGGAACTCCTGTAAGTATCAAAGAGCTGGTCCAGATAATATTAGATATATGTGATCATCAAGTGATACCTCAATATGATTCTACAAAACCTACCGCAGTTCCGTATAGGGTATTAGATAATACTAAATATGATACACTTTTTGGTAAAATAAAAAGAACCTCCCTGGAAGATGGTATTCGCAAAACAGTTAAATGGTATTTATCGCCAGAATCAAGAGAGTAGTTCTTTCAAGTAATGATATAACCTGTATATGTATGGATACTCAGTACAAAGGACAAATAGGTATAATGTATTTAGGATAATGAGTAAATTATGGAAAAGAGAATATTAATCCTTGGAGCTACAGGTTTTATTGGAAGAAACATGGTTGAATACTTCATGAGTAAGTCTGACGTTGAACTATACGGGACATATTGCAAGTCCTCTTCTTTAAGTATTCCGGGCGTTAGGATGATGCAGGTTGATTTGACTAACAAGAATGACGTCAACCGGGTAATAAAGGGAATGGACGTTGTGATACAGGCGGCAGCCGTAACCTCAGGAGCAAAGGACATTGTGCATAATCCTCATTATCATATTACCGATAACGCTATCATGAATTCCCTTATTTTTAGATCAGCGTTTGAGAATTCCATTCCTCATATAGTCTTTTTTAGCTGTTCTATTATGTACCATTCGAGTGATAAACCGTTAAAAGAGATAGACTTTGATGCCAACCGAGAGATGTATCCCAATTATTTTGGTGGAGCCTGGAACAAGGTATACCTTGAAAAGATGTGTGAATTTTATTCTAGACTGGGGAGAAATAGATATACAGTAATCCGGCATTCAAATATATACGGTCCTTACGATAAATTTGATCTGAAGAAGTCTCATGTATTTGGGGCAACAATGACAAAGGTAATGACGGCAGAAAACAATAAGATAACTGTTTGGGGGTCAGGCGAAGAAGAAAGAGATTTGTTATACATCTCTGACCTAGCTCGTTTTGTAGAAATGGCTATTGATAAACAACAAAATGCGTTTGAACTTTTTAATGCAGGGTTTGGTGAGGCTATTACGGTTAAGGAACTTGTCCGTAAAATCGTTGCCTGTTCAGGAAAGATGCTGGACATTGAACATGATTTGTCTAAGCCAAGCATCAAAACCAGACTTTGTCTGGATAGCACGAAAGCCGGGAAGGAATTAGGCTGGGAACCTCAAGTGTCACTGGATGATGGTATTAAGAAGACTATGGATTGGTATCAGACATACTTATAATAACCAGTCGGGTGCTTGATATAAGGTATAAAATCAAGCATAAAATAGCCGTAAAGCATTAATGTGGCGTTTATTCTGAAAATTTACAATTTAATAATATTTTTTCCGGTGGTTTTTGTAGCAGTGCTTCGATACGTCAGCGTAAATGGCGCACTATGTCTGCAGATAAAGCTGTAAATATGATTGTGGATACGGTAAGGCGTTATAAACTGAATGGTTTTTGGATCAGG
>Ga0187833_10006202_pt1 | contig 11109 bp, 10 predicted proteins | sample ETNtaG_37_FD_167968 | JGI IMG/M metagenome (GOLD analysis project Ga0187833, IMG submission 167968) | Marine microbial and viral communities from oxygen minimum zone, Eastern Pacific Ocean - ETNP2014_SV_400_PacBio MetaG (Illumina Assembly) | ecosystem: Environmental > Aquatic > Marine > Hypoxic... | reverse complement strand
GGAAAATCCTAAGCTAGTCATCATTGATCCATTTCAATACATAAAACCTTTAGCAACGCAAAGAAATGCCAACGCTTATGAAATTGATTATTATTATTTAAGTCAGTTGCACGCGTTGGCAAAAGAATTAAAGCTCTGCATTATTTATGTTCATCACTTAACTCAGGCAGACAAAAGCCATACTTGGGACAAGATAATGGGATCCACGGGCCATCAGGGAGTCACGGACGCGATGTATATGCTTGAACGAGTTGGCGGGGGTTCTAAAGCTTCCCTTAAAGGTATCGGCAGAAATATCGCAGGCTTTGAAATAGATATTGAATGGAATTCCAATCCTAAGCAACCGTTCACGTTTCAATATGAGGGCAACACGTATCAGGTTCAAACTGAAAAACATAAGCGCGATATATACTTGGCGATGAAGCAGTTAGCAAAAGATGAGAAAATCAACCTTGCTTTCAGACGTTGCCATAACGCTCCTTTTTAGTTTTTGCTACAATAATAAACATAAAAGCTCGTGATACAAGACTTAATAAAGATACCTTTTGTTCAAAAATTGATCAAGTTCTATGATAATTAACTTTAATGTAAATCACAATTTATTTAGTCAAAAATACTTTTACAGATTTCTTTAGTTGAGAGATAAAATTTCCAATTTCAACAAAATTTTTTTCTTTTGGTGACCATGGAGCATATATAGTATCAGTTCTTTTGAATGGCCCTTGTGTGGTTTCATGAAAAATAAAATAATCACTTTTAACAATAAACGTGTGATAAGTTGGTTCATCAATCCTGTAATAAAAACAACTTTTGGATGAAGAGTCAGTTAATGAAATAATCTTAATTATATTACTTTCATCATCAAAAAAAATAACATCTGCGGAACCCTCATGTACGTGAAGAGATTCAGGTTTATTCAAATGTTTATGTGGTCTTATATAAGTTTCTTTTGATAAAAGAATAAACATTTCTTGAAGTTTATCTTCTTCACTTAAGTGGGTACATAGGCGCATTCTTTTTTTTTCTGTATTTTTAACATTAGCTTTCAAAAATTTGATATCATCATCTTCAATTTTGGTAATTGTTTTTTCTGTGAAAAAAACTTCGTTATTTATCTTTTTGAATTGATTCATTAACTGATTAATAATCTATATTAATTATACCTGCATCGCATATTTACTATCAGGATATATAGAAGCAAATACTCCTTTTCTTTCTTTGAAAAACTGATGTTTATTAATAATTTTTTCTTCACTTTCTGAACTAATACCTAGTAAGCACAAATTTATCTTATTACTTTCAAGTAGTTGGGAACTGCAAATCGGTATTTTTGATCCTGGCATATGAAAACCTATTTTATTAGGATTATCATCTATTGCAAAATCTATCAAATCTTCGATTCCAAATAAATTAATAAACAAACAAGCCACATGTCCTGTGCCAAAAATTGCGATGTTGTGATCTTTCTTTTTAAAACTCTTCAAAAATTCTTTAATGGAATTTTGTTTATATGATAAATGATTCTGAAAAAACTTCACTCTTCTAGTTTCATTGGCAAGAATATTTTTATCTACACTAAAAAGTTTTGAAGTTTTTATATTGTTATCAGGTTTTACAATTCCTATTAGGATACTTTCAAAAGAGTAATTATATTTCTCAAAATGTTCTAACGAAAATCCTTCTACCTCAAGGCACATTTTAAAAGTTACATCAGTAAAATATAGTGTGTGTTCTTCCCATATAGTAGAGTAATCTGGTGTCCCAATTCCTTTTGAGCAATCAGGTACCTCAAAAACAATATACCCAGAAGGGTCCACTATTTGTTTTAATGCTAACATAAATTTATGAGTATCGTGAGTATGTTCTAAAATATGACGTACAATGATTACCTTGGGAATTCCATGTTTTTGGTGTAGCGAATTAACTATATTTGGATGGATGCGTTCTTGAATAGTTTCAAGATTAGCTTTTGAATCAGCAATATCAAGGTCTCCTTTCATTTGCATTCTCCAAGTTTCCATAAATCCCAATTTATTTAATCGTGCTAATGTAGTGTCTTCTTTATAACTTATTCCACAGATTGTTGACTGCTTAGTAATGTCAGGTAAGCCAGCGATAACTTGTACCAGATGATCAAGATGTTCCTCAGGTTCATTATATGTAATCCAACTGTATCGAGGCTTTAGTTTGTCTGAAGGTATTGGAGACATAAGCTGAACAAGACCACAAAAATGACACTGTCCTAAAATCAAAGAAAATTTTTCTTCTTTTTCTTTTCCTTTTGTAAATTTATGACATACAGGATGACTGCCAAAGTTAATCAATTCAGTGCATTGCTTTTTTTTACAAATCTGACAAATTTTCATTTGTTTTATTTTTTTCCAATTATTTTAATTTCAGGAAAACATATAATAAAATGTCCACCTTCATCTAGATATCTCTTATTGTTTTCAATAATTTTTTTTGAATGAATCCAAGCCAAAATAAAAAGATAATCTGGTTTTTTTTCATAAATAGTTTTTGTGGGTTTTACCAAAATATGATCACCAGGTGTGAATTTGCCTTGTTTTTCAGGATCATCATCTACAATAAAATCTAGCAATTTTCCTATACCCATTTGGGTAATTAAAGTAGTCCCACTTCGTGCTGCTCCAAATCCAGCTATAGTTTTACCTTGGTTTTTATAATTGATCAAAACGCTTCCAATTTCGTTTTTTAACCTTTCTATTTTTTTTGCAAAATTTTTTATAGTTTCAGGTTTATCCAGCTTTTCTTTTGCTTCTAATTCAATTAATTTGTTAACCGAAGAGGAAATTTTATGTGGCCCACCAATAATTTGTGCTGTTCCTATCAATGATCCACCTTGAATGCTTACTCTTTTAACATCTATTATTTCCATATTAAAACCTTTCATAAATTTAACTAGCGGTTTTAATGAATGGTAAGAATGATGCTCATGAAAAATGGTTCCTAAAAGTACTTTTTGAATCACATCCAACAAATAAGAAATCTCGAAAACAAATATAGCATCATTACTCATCAGTGCTTTTATACTTCCCAGCATTTCTAATAAATCATCTGAATGAGCAAAAGCATTATTCGCTGTTATTATTTTTGCTAATCCATATTCTTTCTTGATACTTTGAGATACTTTCATACTCATAAATTCAGGTAAAGTTTTTATGCCATTTAAAGTTGCCTTTTTCGCAATCTCTTTTGCTGGATCAACTCCCAGCACTTTTAATCCATAATCTTTAAAAAAATGCAGTAATGTACCATCGTTACTTCCAACGTCTATAACAAGAGAGTTTTTTTTTGGTTTATATTTTTGAATTATTTCGGCGGCATATTCTTTGAAATGCTGAACCAAATCACTTGAATTTCCTGAAGAGTAAGTATAATCGCTATAAAGAAATTGAGGATCAACAATATCTAGCAATTGAACATGACCACAATTATTACACATATAAATATCCAAAGGACAAATAACTTCTTCTTGATTTAATTGTTCTTTAGTTAGGTATTTCTCAGCAACTGGTGTTGGTACAAGAGGAACGACAAGTTCTAATTTTGAGCTTTCACATAATCTACATGTATCTCTCTTTGATTTGGTCACATCTGTAATATTTCTCATAAAATAGTTATTTTTATTTTTTTAAAAAATTAAGTATTTTTTTTTCTATCCCTTTTGATGAAATATTTAATTTTTCTTGTGCCTTTTTTTGATTTCCGGATTTAACTATGAATTGAATTCCGGTATTAAGTTTCAAAAACTTATTTGTATAATTTTTTTCTATATAATATTCAGATATAGCACTTGTTAATCCACCTATGCTTGAATGTTCTTCCAAAATCGCAATATATTTATATTTTTTAAAAATTTTACTTAATAAGTTCGTATCTAAAGGTTTGATTGTATGCATGCTTACCAAACCTGGAAAAATATTTTTTTTTCTTAAATTCAGTATTGCTTGATTTGCATTAACTATTATATTTCCTGTAGAGATAATACAAATTTTTTTACCATTATAAATAATATGACCTTTTCTGATCTTGACTTTGGGTGTTGTTTTATAAATATTTTTTTCACCTTTTTTTCCTATTCTAAAATATGTCGGTTTTTTTCTTTTTATAACATCATGTAAAAGTGGTTTGAGTTCTAATGAATCAGCAGGGGAAACGATACTTAAATTTGGTATACTTCTTAAAATTCCAATATCTTCAACAGCATGATGTGTAGCTCCAAGACCAGCATAACTTAGTCCGGAACCTACACCAACTATGATCACACCAAGATTGGGATAACAAATATCAATTTTTATTTGTTCTACAGTTTTATAAACATTAAACGTTGCAATAGTGTAGGTTATCGGAGTAAATCCCTTCAGGGCGAGACCTGCAGCCACTGTGGTCATATTTGTTTCTGCAACCCCACAATTATAAAATCTTTGAGGATATTTTCTCTGAAAATCATCAAAAAGTTTATAACCGATGTCCCCAGCTAAAAGGACTATTTTTTTATTTTTTTGAGCAATATTAGTTATTTCTTTTACAAATGCATTTCTCATTTTATTTTATACCTAATTCCTCTTTAGCCATTTTAAACTCTTTTTTATCAGGCGATCTATAATGCCATAAATTATTATCTTCCATAAAAGAAATTCCTTTCCCTTTAATTGTTCTGCAGACAACTGCTGTAGGAATTGGATTTTTGTTAAATTTACTAAAAACTTTATCTATACTTTTAAAACTATGTCCGTTGATTTCATAAACTTTCCAACCAAACGATTTCCATTTATCTTTCATAGGCTCAATTTTTAAAATTTCTTTTGTTCTTTCAGTTGCTTGCCACTTATTGCAATCAATTAGAGCCATAACATTTTTCAACTTTTTTCCTGTAATAAACATAGCGGCTTCCCAAACACTACCTTCGTTGCATTCGCCATCGCTCATTAAAACTATATGTTTATTTTTTTTTTTATTTATTTTATCACCAAGAGAGAGTCCTGCTGCGTAAGATAATCCATGGCCAAGGGAACCGGAAGAAACCAGAACCCCGTTTACTTTAATATTTGGATGTTCTTCTAAAAAACTATTAGGTTTAGAATAGGAGTACAAAACTTTTTTTGAAATGTATTTTTTCTTTTGAAGTACGACATATAATGCTGGAGCAGCATGACCTTTACTTAAAATAAATGTTTCTTTAACATTTTTAAGATTATTAACATTATTTTTTAGCCCATTCGTCAAAAAATAAGAAGCAACCAAAATATCAATACATGACAAAGATGAGCCTAGATGAGCCGTTTTCGTTAAATGTACAAGTTTAATAGTTTCATATCTAACTTGTTTTGAAATTTCTTTTAAAAAATTATATCTTTTTTTCGTCACATTAAATTTACTATACACTTTCCTGCTAGTTTATTTCTTTTCATATCAGAAAAAACATCATTTATATCTCTAAGTTCAACCTCGTTAGTAATGTGCTTTTTTAATTGGAATTCTTTTTTATTAATAATTTTTAAATAATTATTTAAATCCTTATCAGGTTGAAAATTTCCACCTTTACAACCAATTAAGCTTTTACCTAAATGCAAATCTAAGGTATAAAAGCTAGCTTTTTGTTTAAATCGCGGTACTCCTATCAATATTTCATTCCCTGAACTATTCAAACATTCATATGCATCAGAAATAATTTTTATATTTCCTGTACATTCAAAAAAATGGTCTATTAGATTAGGAAAATTATTTAAAATAATTTTCTTAAAGTTAGATTTGGAGTTGTTTATACAAAACGTTGCACCAAAATTTTTTGCTAATTTGATATTTTTTTCATTAACATCTATTACGATAATATTTTTTGCTCCACCAATTTTGCATACTTTTATTATACTAAGCCCTAAAGCACCAGAGCCAGAAATTGCAACTGTTTGATTTTTTTTTAATTTAGCCAATTTATTTACTGATCCAATAGCTGTGCTTGCAGTACACCCTAGCAACAATATCTCTTTTTCATTTTTAATTTTTTTATTTAACTTGCTTAGCTTGTTTTTTGAAACTACAGCATAGGAATTTAAAGTTGCGATTGAACCCGAATTAACTATTTTTCCTTTCCAACTATATTTTGGATACTCTGATGGCAACCCCCCACCAGGCATCCAATGCAATAAAACTTTATCACCTTTTTTAACTTTAGTAACTTTATTACCAAAATCTACCACTTCTCCTACAGCCTCATGGCCTAACAGATGTGGCAAGTATTTGTCTTTACCTTTTACGCCTGTAATTTCACCTAATTGCGAACCACAGACTCCTGAATAAAATATTTTTACTAGAACTTGACCTTTAAAAAGTTTTTGAGGAAATGATATTTCATCAATAACAAGAGGGGAATTTTGTTTAACTAAAATTGCTGCTTTAATTTTTTTTGGGTATAATTTCATTCAAAATATATAAATGAATGGTCACCTTTGTATTCTACAAAATCAAACCACCATTTCCATTCTTCGGGAGTAAAAAAACATTCACAAGTAACTTGCCAATAAAGTAAATTCATTTTTTCAAATTCATTTCTATATGATTCCATGCAAATATATTTTTTAGATTTTCCTACTCTTTCAATTTCGGACAGAGCTTTTTTCATATCATAACAATATAAATTGTGAAGGGTATTTAAAGAAATAACTAAATCAAAATAATCTTTGTCAAAAGGAAGATTGTTTGCGTTTCCTAATATTAAATCTTTTTTTACTTCATTTTTAGCATTTTTAATTGCATAAGAAGAAATATCTAAACCTTTAACTTCACAATTAGGTAACAATTTTTTAAACTCATATAGAATAAAACCCTTTCCACACCCTACATCTAAAATTTTAGAGCTAGGTTTAAGTTTATAATATTCAATTATTTTTTTTGCTATAGGTTCCCACCTACCATCATATTTATAACCTCCATAATTTATATCTCTTGATCCATCCCAATAATCATAATCCCATTTTTTTGCCTTGATGGCACATTCTGCTTTGTTTACTTTGTTTACTCTTTCTAAGTAATTTCTTTTAGTTTTTTTGTGGTGATCGGTAATAAAATCTATTTCCATATTAATTTGCTATATTTATATTAGTTATTTTTCTTTAATTATAATTTTAATTCTTTCATCCATTTAACCGTATAACATCTGTTAGATTCAATAAATTTTTTATTTTCATATTTTTCTTTTAATTCCTCAATAGCTTCAAAAACCGAAAATTTTTTTTTAAATCCTGTTAATAAAAGTTTATCTGAATTTTGTCGATAAGATCTTGGATCAATATTTTTTTTTATTATAATTTCAGATGGAATAACTTTTGTTACTTTCTTAGCAATATCAATAATTTTTAAATTTTCAAATCCAGCATTATAAAAACCACCTGGTAAGTTTGAATTAAGAATAAAATGTTTATACACATTTACTAAGTCTTGAATATGAATATTGGGCCTAACTTGATTTCCTCCAAAAACCGTCATTGATTTAAATTTTAATGCCTGAAAAGTAAACATGTTTACAGATACATCTAATCTCATTCTGGGTGAATATCCACATACTGTGGCAGGCCTAATGCAATGAAGTTTGATCTCATTTTCATAGCTTTTTAGGATTCTTTCTGAAATCATTTTTGTTTTGTTATATGTTGAAATCGGAACCAGCGGTAAATCTTCTGTTACCTCTTTTTCTTTCTTAACTCCATAAACACTTCCAGAACTTGCAAATATAAATTGCTTAACTTTATTCTTTATTGAATTTTCAATTAATTTCTGGGTAGCAAAAACATTTACCTCCCAGGAAAGTTTTGAATTTAATTCAACACCAGGATCATTAGCAATACTTGCTAAATGAACAACCGTATCTATTCCTGTTAAAGGTACCTTTTCATAATTTCTAATGTCTAATTTTATTACATTCAAATTTTTTCTAGATTTTAAATAGTTGCCAAACCATTGCGTGTCCACAACCGTTACTTTGTTGCCAAGACCAACTAAACTATTGGTCAAAACTGTTCCAGTATAGCCACAACCTCCTGTGATTAATATGCTCTTCATTTTTTATGAATATATTGAAATTTTTGATGTTTTAAAAAAGCTACATTATCATCAGCCCATTTTAGAGTTTTTATTAATCCCTCATTAAGATTAATTTTTGGTTTCCAATTTAATTCTTTTCTAATTTTTTTTGAATCCAAATTATATGAAGCATCTTTTCCAATTCTATCTTGGGTTACGTTAACTAATTTTTCAAATTTGGTTTTAGTTATTTTAGAAATCATCTTAACTAAATTTTTTATAGAGATAATTTTATTTGTCGAAATATGATAGGTATTTCCGACTTTTCCTTTAATTGATATTAAATAAGTCGCAACAGATGCATCATCAATATATATAAATGATCTTTTAGATAATCCACTACCATGTAAATCTAGTCTCTTTTTTAATCTTGCGGACAAAAGTGCATTTGGAACAATTCTATATAGTTGCTGACAGGGTCCATAAACATTGGCTGTTCTTGTAAAAATAATAGGCAATTTAAATTTTTCATAATATTTTTTTAGATGTATGTCCAAAGTTGCTCTAGAAACAGCATATGGACTGCTAGGATTAAAATTAAAATTCTCTTTAGTTTTAGTTTTAGTATTTCCATAAACTTCTGGAGTCGTAACATGAATGAACCTCTTGATAAATTTGAAATTGGATAACTCCTTATAAATTTTTACCTGTGCAACAACGTTAGTTTCGTACCAATCTTCAGGATTTAGCCAGCTCTCGGAAACCATTCCCTGCGCTATATAATTAACTATATAATTTGGTTTAAATTTTTTTACAATCGATAAAAGTTTTATTAAATTTGTATTAATATTTAATTTGTAAAATTTGAATGATTTAATATTAGCAGAACTCCTATAAGAAAGATAAACACTGTTATATTGATTAGATCTACTTATACCAACAACCTTACAATTTTTTTTTAATAAAAGATTTATAAAATTAGATCCTGAAAATGAATTGCTACCTAGAACAAGAAATTTCTTCATAAATTGTAATTTATTTTGACGAATAGTTTGTTTTTCCAATAATTAAATCAACCAAAGAAAGTAGCCAAAATTGATGAATGTTTTCTATATAATTGTAAGCTTTTGAATTTACCCATAAATTGATGTCACCAATTTTTTTCAAAGGATTGTTCGTTGAATGACCAGTAAATGTAACAATGCTTGAAAACTTTTTTTTCTTCGCAGTTATGCAACCATTGATCATGTTTTTTGATTTTCCACTAGAAGAGATGACTATTAAAATATCTCCTTTATTTCCATAATATTTGATAGCCATTTCAATCCAGCGCTCATAACCAAAATCATTTGAAAAACATGTTATAAGATTTGACTCATTATAATTAGTACATCTTATTCCCGCATTTTTTGTTAAATCTACGCTAAAATGACTTGCAATTGCTGCACTTCCACCATTGCCAAAAATTAGTATTTTTTTGTGATTTTTTTTAGCTCTAATAACAACTTTTTTTAAATTAATTATCTTTTTTTTTATTTCTTCAGAATTTAAAGTGACGAGTTTTTTAAAGTCATCAAAATATTTATCTAAAAATTTTAATTCTTTTTGTTTCATTTAAATATTTGTTATTTGATAATATGGTTAAAATATTTTAAAAGCCTTACTTTATTTATAGGAACTTTATTAGACATTTCCTCAACCGATAAAGCTCCTGCTAAAGATCCTATAAATAATGCGATTACGTTCTTGAATTTTATCTTTAATAGAATTGAGATAATTGACAACATTGCATCACCAGCACCAACTTTATCGACAATTTTTGATGCAAAGGCAGGACAACGAAAATATTTTTTTTTCATAGAATTATACAATAATGCACCTTTATCTCCTTTGGTAATTATTAAATTTTTAATATTAATCATGTTAGAAAGTTTTTTTGCTAATATAAAACTTTTTTCATTTTTATCTCTTAATTCGTGTCTTAATTCTGTTTCGTTCATTACAACACAATCTACATTTTTATATTTTTGTATAGTATGATAGCCAACGTTTGATGCATTTGATTGAGCATTTAATGCTAAATATTTTGATTTTTTACATAATTGTTTTGCTAATTTTTTTGTAATTAATCCATGTCCATAATCAGAAATTATTACGATATCATGTCTTTTTATTTCTCTTAGGACATTTTGCTCAAAGGTATATTCGTCTTTTTTATTAAGCAATTCGTCATTCATAGTGTAAATCCCAAGAATTTTATTTTTACTAATGTGTTCTATATACCTTTTTTTTACTATTGTAGGTGATTTAGACTTATATAAAAATTTTGTACGAATATTTTTTGGAATAATTTTTTTTATATAACCTTCGTACTTTCTGTCTTTTCCTAGCATACTCAATACTGTAATTTTCTTACAAAAATCAGAAATATTTCTAGCGATTGCAATAACACCACCGGGATAAATTTCTTCTTTTAAATCCCTTAATACCAAATGAGGTTCTTTTCCTGATTTACCTAAAGCCTCACAAAAAACATATTTATCAATGATTGTTTCGCCTAAAACTAGAACTTTAAGATTTCGTAGGTTATCAAACTGTTGATTGAAGAGGTTTAAATTTATTTCAGATTTAATTTTATGAATAAAATCTTTTTGGGATAAATTATACATAACACCCGATTTATTTAAAATAGTACTTGAACTATAATTAGGGTCATCTGTATATACCAGTTTTCCGCCAGTTTTTTTTACTGCAAGTATTTCATTTTTAATTTGACCCGTAATATCATCCTTGAAATTTTTATAATCAGGACCTTTACAATAATAATTTGGTTTAATTTTTTTTATAATATCTACAGCAGTAGATGAATTATTTAAAACAACAAAGTCAATTACTTGAATTGATGCAAGGCACTCTATTCTCTGTTCAGAATTAAAATATGGACGATTAAAACCTTTATTTACAAATTTATCAGGTGTTACGGAAACAATTAAAATGTTTCCATATTTTTTAGCAGACTCAAAATGTTTTAAATGGCCAATATGCAATAAATCAAATACACCATGACAT
>Ga0187833_10006199_pt1 | contig 11110 bp, 7 predicted proteins | sample ETNtaG_37_FD_167968 | JGI IMG/M metagenome (GOLD analysis project Ga0187833, IMG submission 167968) | Marine microbial and viral communities from oxygen minimum zone, Eastern Pacific Ocean - ETNP2014_SV_400_PacBio MetaG (Illumina Assembly) | ecosystem: Environmental > Aquatic > Marine > Hypoxic... | reverse complement strand
AACTAGAACCAACTATCACGATTTCCCTTGGTGGTAATGACTGGTTGTCAACACCATGGAAAATTTCCAATATATATTTTTCATTATTTTTAACAGGAATCACTACACATATGTCAAGTAAGCCAACTGCGTTCTGTTCGTTTTTAGTACGAAAACAATCTTTCTCTTTCATTGTTTTAGCCTATAATGAAAACATTTAATTTCTATACAAAACTCTTTGCCGCAAAGAGTTATCAACCAATAGAAAAAAGTTATTAATTTATCTACTCTAACTTCTTCAGAAGGAACTTCTCGAAATATTTTATTGTTCTAATGGTTAACGTGGTCTTGATCATTTCCACTTTGCAATATGTTCTTTCCCCACATCAAGTCACCAAACACAAAAAAAGGCCCAGATGGGGCTGATACTATTAAATACTTAGAGGTAATCACGTTTTTACAACACGAAGAATCTGCTTGCGGTTGAGAAAATCAACGATCATCCTTTTTTCTCCATCTTAGAAGTATTAAAGATATTGACCCTTGGACAGTAGCGAAGAAAACGAGAATAAAATGGAGTTTCATACCAAAAAGAGGATGGGAAAACTCTGTACTGCCATAACCAAATTTCCAAGCAAATTCAAATGTCCCAATGTTCATTATAGTATTGATAGGTAACATGTATGATAAGAGTATGAAAAAATTATTTATAATGAGGTCCAAGATAGAAGTAGGGATTTGAAAAGCCAGCAAGAGTACGTAAATATAAAGATATATGGCACCCCAAAGAATAAAGCTTAGCCCTTCATGATATATGTTTAACTTCGCCAATTCAGACCACCGATAGCCATTGAGAGGTGAAAAGAGAAACATATTGCGAAAGCAATGAAAAAGAAATGGTGCTATGAGTGGAGCTAGGACAAGCACTACAAATAATCCCAGGATCAAGAAGGTGTCATAACGACTATCAGGGAATTTAAAGGTATAAGCTGCTATGGAAATCCAAATGAAAGCAAATATATCCCATAGCCTTTGCAAGAGAAAGAGTTTTAAAGTTTTCTTATAAGAGATACCACTAAATCTTTTCAATAGATAAACAATAGAGAGGTCACCAATACGAAAAGGAAGGAGGTGATTAAGCATATTTTGGAATGCAGTACAATATAGCCCCTTGGGGAAAAGCTTCTCTTTGATAAAGAGATGAAAACGAAAATAGCGGATACAGGTAGTTAAAAATTGAACGAAAAAGGAGATGCCTAGAAAAATGAGATTTGGAAAGGGTTCGAAAAACTCTCCCCCAAACTGATCAAATTCCTTTTTTAGCAAATTGATTAAGAACAGAGTAAGAACAAGCGACCCACCAATCTTAATGGTATTTTTTAGAAAATTACTCTTTGACAGATGTGATTTCCAAGTTAATGCCCTTTTCTTAAAGGGAAATGAACTTGTTTGCCAGTGATCACTATCACTCATTTTCTGTCTTGCCCATTTCATAGATCATATTTATTGATTGGCAAATATTGCATTTTATATTATTCGTATTAACTAAAGCACTCTGGACTGAAAGCCCAGAGGTTCAAAACCGAGGACTAAAAGTCCTCTATTCAAACTTGAAATTATCTGTATTATCAACGACAATGAACTTTATAAACTGTGTATGGCAAAGGCTAAAATTGTGTGGCAACTGTGTCTGTTTTTCATAAGTGGTCAACTTTTTTATAAGATAATAGCTAAAAGCCTTGCACTGAAAGTGCATAGTTTTAAACTAGCGTGCTGATACAATAAACTACTTACTTGACAGATTGCTCATGTTATGTGAAGTTAATTCTAACCTTTCTATAATGAAGACAAGAGCAAACAAGAACCACAAAAAACGAAAATTCATGATATCCAGATCAATACTCTGAATGACAAAACCTACTAGGCTGGAAAACATAGCCCATGATATAATCTGAAAATAATTGTCTCTAGCTGTAAATGACATATTTAGGGCTTTTCTTATTGCTTTCCACCAGAGAATGATAAGCGCTACTAATCCTACAAGACCTGTTTGTGCTGTCTTCCCCAGAATCATGCAGTGTGGGTCCAGAGCAGGAAAAATATCAGGTAGTTTCCCATCCTTTTTTTGCCTTCTTATCTCATCATTGAACCCACCTATCCCAACCCCTATTAATGGATGGTCCAGTATCATCTCTATAGCAACCTTTTTTAATCTGTAATAGGTGGTATCTATATAACCTATTTCGGCGCTGACTTTTTCTAATTCATCACTATTATCTGTAAAGGCCCTAGCTGATGATATATTTGTATTGCTTTTGACTGTTATCTTTTCTATTTGAAAGTCAACGAATTGCCATCTGGAAATCAAAAAAACAAACAAACCAAATAAAACAATAAATACAACAACCAATACCCTCAAATACTTATAAAACCCTCCAGGCTTTTGAAATCTTGCCATAACCAAGTATATAGCTACTGCCAAGCCAAGCCATCCTCTTGAAAATGTGAAGAATAAAACACCTGTGAATAATATTAAAGTAACACAATAAAAGAGATGCTTTTTCCCCGCTTTTGAATTGAGCAATAGTGCCAGGCAGATTGGGAGAGAGACGGTGAGGTAACTACTAACAAACTTCGAATTAACACCGAAAGTAGAGCAAACACGGTAAATGTGTCCTAAAAAAGGGAAAGTTGTATATTCATTCACAAGAAAGGTTTTAATCCCAAAAACATAGGCCAAAAAAATACCCAGAAACCCAAGAAATGCTACCAAAGCACTTACTATCAACCATGAGTTTATCACCATTCTAAACATATTTCTATCTCTAATAACATTAACCACAAGATAGAATAAGGCTATCAAATAAAGAATCCCGATAAATTCAACCAGGCCAGTATTGATATCAGAAGAATTAAAGATAGATAGCAAAGAGACAACTAAATACAATAAAATAGGAATATCAAAAGAAGTTCTGTTAAAGCTTACCTGTTTGTAATAAAGCTTATATAACCAGGCAAGCAGAAAAAAAAGAAAGACAAAATCGACAATTTGAATCTTTGCCCCGATAGGCTCAGGGAATAGAGGGCTTCCAAAAGTACTGATCATTATAGGAATAAACAGAACAAGCAATAGAAGGCCTATTGTCTCTATGCTGTAATGTTCAATATATAGGTATTCTTTTATTCTATTAACCATTCTCTGCCAGAAAAACCTGTTTTTTTATTACGAAATCTCTTCAATATTTTATTCTTTATTATGAACGCAATAATTGTAAACTGCTTCTTCAGATATCAATATTATCCCTGTACTATAAGGCAAGCTAATTTTATTTAAAGGTTTGTGGTTTTCTGAATCACTGTTGATTAGTTTTTTGCATATGTGACAAGAGGAATCCTAAGATTCCAAGGCAACAAAGAATACAATCTGTGTTATGTGCATGACAAAACCAGCTGTAACTGCAGACCCTCTTTAGGTTGGGTAGACATATAATGCTTTTTTATAAATATTTCCCACGAACTCGTCTCTTAATCTTTTCTTCCCCTCTTCCCCTTTCTTACAAATGGCCTTGACACGTATGCCCACTGTAATTGAATACAGCGAAATATCTTTTATTATAACAGTGTCTGCACCTATTATTGGGTTTTTTCCAATCCAAAGCCCACTTAGCGCTATTGCATTTCAACTAAACAAGCTCTATCCTCAATCACAACCTTACCGGTCTTTTTACTGTACATGAATTGGTTCATTTAAATCCTATATCCCGCGATCTTCGCTTATAATAGAGTTTCTATGTGCCATTCTACAATAATTTCCTGTCTCTACACCACCAGAACTATCAACAATCACCCATTCATTCAAGGAAGTTCTTTGTTTATCATAACCCTATAAGGGAAACAGAAAGTAACCTCTTCCCTCACATACTACGACCTTATTATTGCACCAAACAACCTTATAATCATGAACCTAATTAAATCTTCTATTGGACCAGGTAAGCACTTTACAATTCCATAAAATGTGCAAAATAGACCCTTATTAATATATTGTTCCCAGCCATACCTTGCCATTTTGTTTTTTAATAACTTATTTTTATCAACTATACATTTATAGATTTATCAATAATACACTTTTGCTTATTGTTCATATTTGAATTATGCGATATCATGTCCCCTATCAAACCCAGACAAAAGAAATTTATTCCTACTATTATCAAGAGAATACCAAGGAGAAACAAGGGCATGAAGGGTGTAATGTGTATACCGTAAAATAACCTGCCAACTATAAGCCCGAGCTCAACAATTGTACCCAGACCCACCAAAATAAAACCAAGAAACCCAAATAAATGCAAGGGCCTTGTTGAATAAGACATAAAATATTTGACTGCTATGAGATCTAGGAATCCCCTAAAAAGCCTTGAAGCCCTGTACTTAGTCTTCTCATATTTTCTCTTTCTGACATTTATAGGAGTTTCGCTAACCCTAAATCCCTTCCAAACAGCAAGTATGGGGAGATAACGATGCATCTCTCCATAAAGTTCAATCTCTTCAGTTACTTTTCTTCTGAATGCTCTCATTCCGCCAGTGGTATCATGAAGTTTAGTTTTAGTAAGGCTCCTTATAAGGATATTAGATATTTTGGAGGGAATGGTCTTCTTTATGAATGAATCACTATCTTTTCTTTCTTTTCTCCAACCACACACCACATCATATCCTTGATTTAGGTTTCTAAGTAAGCTGAATATATCTTCTGGATCGTGTTGTAAGTCACTGTCCATTGTAACTATAACTTCTCCTTTTGCATATTTTGCTCCAGTGGCAATTGCTCCACTCTGTCCCACATTAGCCAGATGCCTAACAACCTTCACTTTATTATCATGCAAAGCAATTTCTCTTAGAACGCCAAACGTTTTGTCTTTACTGCCGTCATCTACAAACAAGACTTCATAGTTCTCTATCTTTCCTTTCAGTTTCTCCTTAATTTCATTGTATAGGATACTCACATTCCCCTGTTCATTAAATGCAGGTATTACGATTGTCAATTTTATCATAGCTTCTTAGACGGTGATAGTAAGTATAGAAATATAATGAATTATTGTTTTTTCGCGACTATTGTCGCTACGTCAAGAAGATTTACGTACATCCTTAAGTTAACAATGCCTGTCTTTTTAGCAAATTTATATAATAGCCGAAACACTGTGCTCTCTGTTGTCTCTCTTAATTTACACAGAGCATAACCAAAACTCACCCACTCTCCTCTATATAAAATCTTTTCTATTGAAAAGCCAGACCTCTCAATCGCATTAATCAGACTTTTTTTGCTGAAGAATTGTAGATGCTGGGGTGGGGTCATCAGATGCCATTTTTTGCCACTAATTTTTGCTGATAAGCTTGAAATGTCACCAGTTGATATTACAAGAACACCTTCTTTCTTTAGTAATTCATTTATGATTCTTAACTGCTGAATTGGGTTAGGTAAGTGCTCAATTACATCCCATAATGTGATGATGTCATATTTTGTATTTGTTTTGAAATCCTGCAAAGTGGCTTCTTTTACGTTAAGTTTCAAATTATTTCTCGCACAAGCTGAGGCATGTTTTGATATCTCAATCCCTTCTACATCGTAAACATTTTCTGCAGTTTTTAGAAAGAAACCTTCTGCGCATCCAACATCCAATAATTTTCCTTTATCTTTGAATCTTTGCAGTAATTTTATCCTGTTTTTGTAATTTGGAGTTTGAGTGTCAAGTACCATATTCTCCCCAGATTTATTTTTGCGATATTTTCCACCTCTTTCAAAATACTTCTTTTTGTAAATCCTTTCAAGTTTCTTCTTAGGTATTTTTGCATCAACAAACACGTGTGTGCAGTCTAAACATCTAAATATCCTATAGCCCCATTTTCCATACTTTGCTTGGCAATTCTTTGAATCGCACACAGGGCAGATTATTTTAACTTCCATATCACAGAGAATTCAAGATAATTTTCAGTTCTTATCAATGTTACAAGAATGATTATAAGACAAAACCTTTCTGACTCTACTTATGTCTGCAAGGGAGTATTTAATATCACCAGGCCTTTCTTCAACATACTATCATTTTATTTATGTGCCTGATAGATTATTTGTCTTTCCTAGTTCCTTTATTGTTATTCTATTGCCAGAGCTCTATTCAGGGTATAATTTCTAAAAAAAACCTGGATTTTGCTATTTAATATACCACTCACAAAATATCACTAAAAAAATTTGCGATCACCCTCTAATCTGATTAAATGGGCTCCTAATATACTCATAATTATTTTCAAGGCACATTGCATATTTTGAAAGAGACCAGCGTTGAGCACCTATATCTTTAATATAATCAAGAATTACATGAGGAAGCATACCATTATATTTAATTTCAAGTATTCGAAGGCTGGGCTTTAATGCAAATAATGACGACGATCCTGGCACATTGAGATTATTAATATTTAGTGATGATTGTAGTTTGCTATCAAAAGTCATACGAAGGTGAGGGTATATCTGGCTATGGTAAGCTTCCCTATGATACACATTATTGATAGACGGCCTTAAACCATACTTCCTGTGATAATAATAAAATTTGTTCAAGACCCGACACGTATTGAATTCAACATTGTTGCTCTTAAAGTTACCGGATAAAAGATTATTTGCAAACTGTTGATTGATTTCTCTTCTATCTTTTTTAACGATCAAATCCTTGCGATATTTAAGTTCAATGAAGTATGCGAGAGGCTCATCATTAATATATTTTCGATATATTCTAAGACGCGGTTTTATTCTCTCATGCAGCCCTTCTCTTTTCTCACAGTAGAAGCCGTAGCAAGTACTATCAAAATAAACAGATTGATTATAATAGTTTCTGTTTTTATCAGGAATTAAGAGGTTTTTAAATAATTTATTTGCATGAGAGTATTGAGATGGATCAAGAAGATATTTTATTTCGTATCTGTTAGTAAAAATCGGCAAACCCATATGATTTTATTTAGTTTGTTTTATAATTCCATCATTATGTATCTTACCTGGAATCTCCTGTTTTAGAAACAAACTACCACCTTTCTCAACCTGGAGATTCACTTCGTTGTTTACGAATTCGATCTCAGATAAACGGCCTTCCCCTGGACCACCATAACGCCAATTCTTTTTAAAAACATCAACAGCAATATGATTCTCCTGCAATTTAAATCGGGAAAGGTTAAATTTGCTTTGGTCTTTAATTGCTATCCCAACATTTGAATTGCTTATAGAGCCTGAATCAACATTAATCTTGGATGCTTCACCCACGGACAATGCTTTATCAAGGGCTTTTTCAATGTTGATATTGGCCAAAAACATACTACTGGCCATAAAATCAATTCCATCATTACCGGCTTCAATTATATCAACATTTTCGACTTCTCCTGTTACTAAATCGAAATCAATGCAATCTGAAAAGCATTTTAAGAACTTAACATTAATCAGCTTAACATGTCCATAAACAATATGCAGTAAATCGTCAGAAAGAATATTCTTTGAAAAACTCGAATCTTCAATAGTAATATCATCCGACCCGTGGATAGAAACCATCCCTGAATAATCTACATTAAAGATTCGATCATGAGAGCCTCCGGAAAAATGAGAGTGAGAAACCCGACTTCCTTTTGATCTCATTCCATGGATTATGAAAGCACCCCATGGGTCTGAAGATGATAGTCTCTTTATATGAACAGGATTATCTTTCGAACCTTGTAGGAAAACAGGCCCCTTTGATGCTATAGAAACACCTTTGCCCAGTAATAAAGTAGTACCTTGTTTAATAATTAATGCCCGGTTATGAGGAATAATTAAATCTTCTGTAAGAGTAACCACACCCGGGCCTAAAACAATATCATGAGTATTTTGTTTGATCCCAAATTGCCAGGGATGCAAGGACACTTTGTTGTATTTTATTTCTTTGTGATCAAGCTGATCCCTGATCGTAATCCTTGGCTTAATTGTCTTGTTTGTTAAACTATGCGTAAATGAGTCATTTATTTGTTCGACAATATCCGCTGGAGTTTCTGATTTGATTGTAAATGCATAATGCTGGAAGTCAGGAAAAAGATAATGTTCAGGGGACCGGTACCCCTGTGTATGCTTATAGTAAAAGTTATAATCTTCTTTGAGTCCGGGAGAAAGCAATAAAGACCCATCTATCTTTTCGTCTTTGCCATTTTCGAAAGGCAAAATGGCAAATAACTGACCATCAATTTGCATAGAGTTAAAATCAACAGAGGCATTGCCGGATACGGAAACAATTAAATTTGTATTCCTTGCTTTTCCGCGTTCTATCTGTACTGACACTTCAACTTGATTTAATTGATCAATTAAGAAACTGTTTCTGTTTTCAATCCATTTAAAAACACTCTGTTTGGCTATTTCATATTGCCAGTTGCTGTATGGAGTCCTAAACCATCCAACAAACATTGGCTCTATGGAACCTTTATTTAAGTCCGCCTTTACGTCGGAATCAATGAGAGAAAAATATTTATTTAATGTCTTTTTCTGCTCCTGTAGTGAACCAACCGTTTTTAGAGCCTTGTAAAGAATTTTGTTTCTTTGGTGATAAAAACGAGGATCTCTCAGCGCCACATCCAGCAAGGGTTGTTGTTTTTCATTAATAGGTATAGCATGTTGAGGTAAACCATAAATCCAAAATCTGGATAAACCACGAGCATGAGTCAATAAACCATGTCCGTTGATATCAGATACAATTGGCTCAAGAAACCCTAAAGCCGGATCAAAATAATACAGGTGATTGTGAGCATAGTTCGTATGTATCCCCGCAGAAAGATTCATAGTGGCTTGCCATGCTGCCAGTTTCTCAAATGAGATTATATTCCAAAGTTTTTCATATTTATGTAAACTTTGTGGTAACTCCATTATTTCTATCAATTCATTTATGGGATTATATTTGCCGATTTTGTCTGTTGCTCCTGTTATCTCATACTGTTCAGCTTTCCATTTTTTTTCTAGATGCTCACCTATAAACAAAGGGCCTGGAACTCTTTTATTTAGTAGTAGCATCTGTTCATCTTCACGTGTTGTTCTATGGTAGACACCCCGGTATTCATCATTAATAAAAAGGCGAACATAATCGGTTACATGTGTCAATACTCCTAAACGCTTAGCCAATTCTTCGCCCATCACATTTGAAACCATTGCTCGATCCTCAGGATTAATAAGATTGATTGCTTTTTGTAAATTGAGGGGGTATTTTTTTTTAAGTTTCAACCTTAAAGACGGTTTCTTAGGATGCCAATGCCATATATTCCTACCCCTAAATCTATACTTAATTGGTTTATATTCTTCATCCGGGTACTGAAGCCAGGCCCTGTAATATAGCTTCTTAGCAGAAACCGGCAAATTTGACGCCATTTCCTGAATAGAACCCGGCTCGACTCTAAGCCGCAGCGTTTCTATTTTTGAATTCTTGGGAATAGCTCCTCTGTCAAATAAACGTAAAAATTCATTCCCTATGATCATTACTGATGCCACGGCACTACCTAAAACATATTTGATATTCATATAAGTTGAGTTTGCAGGCGACTTTATGAAAAAGCGGTATTTTAAGAGATCCCATTGTGGAGCTATTATAATTAAACAGAAGATGATGGCAAAGGTTGCAAGAATCGTATTTTTTTGCCTTGATTTGTGTTTAAATAAACGCAAAATTATAGCAAGAAAAAGGTTGGGACAGGATTAAACATTAACGTTGCTTTCACCCACAAGCAAATTAACTGAATTCATATTTGAAGAAGACGTCAAGTCGGAAAGCAGTTTCTCATACTTTTCCTTCTTTTTTAAATCAATTTCGTATATAACCTCTTCGTAATCTTGAGAACTTGAAAGTCTATCAATTGAAATCAGCGAGGTCCGGATACAATACTTTTCAAAAATGGAAGCTGCTTCATCACGCCCTCCTTTAGACATATTAATTTTCAAAATATAGCTTTGATTTGAAGTTTCACCAAATTGATAAATCTGGAATATATAATTAATCGCGACAATAAATGAAGTAAAAATTACGGCATAGAGGTAAAATTGCGTTCCGCATGCCATGCCTATTGCCATTGCCATAAAAATGAAAACAATGTCTCTTGAGTCCTTAACGGGGTTTCTAAATCGAATTATAGACATAGCTCCAACTAGGGCAAAGGCACGAGCAATATTAGAACCGATAATTATCATAATTAAAGTAATAGTTATGCCTACAAAAACCATTGATTGCACAAATGATTTTGAATAAGAGTAACCGCTATGCGTTGCGGTATAAGCTTTCGCAAGAACTACCATCAGGATAAAGTTTAACGATAGAGCCAAAAAAAACTGTAGCATTGATACATGTCCAATTGTGTTAAAATCACGTAAAGATTCTCTAATTAGCTCATCCATTATATCCAACCTTTCATTTATAAAGAAAACGGACTAAAACCACATGACGGGATATTGTAAAATAATATTTTCTATTGTCTATGTAGGCTAGTAAAAACTAACAAAATTCAAGTATATTCTAGAAATTATACACTAAATTGACTATTGAAACAACAATTGAGGAGAAGGGGAGGCACACAGTAGAATTGTCCATATTATATCCAATTTAACTTTAATATAAGGTTACGAATCCAGTCATACCTGAAAGGCCATTTAAGCAACCCAATAAACAAATAATATACTCCTTTTGTAATATTTTTTCTCCTTAGAAGTTTCAGGCCTACAGACGAGTATATCCTTCCTTCGTACCTTATTTTCCCTATTTTCCGTTTTCTATTTTTATTAGTTTGTCACCTGTATTACAGCTTGGCCATTACTATCAAATATCAGACAACTCTCCATTTAGTTGGCTTCAATAGAGTTGTTTTTGATTTTAAATCTATAAACTGTGGAATGATATTCTGCCAGGAGATAACTACTTCTTCTTAGCAGCAAATTTGAACTTTTTGATTATTCAGGGTTGGCTTTGATCAAATTCTTCTTAGAATTCGATCAAAATACTCAAAAGCTCCTCCAACAACTCCCTTTAAGTAGGTGCTATCTGATATATTTAACATACCTACCCGTCCAAGAGAATAAGGGTTTGAACGTTTATCTATTTTTGAAGAG
>Ga0187833_10006194_pt1 | contig 11118 bp, 7 predicted proteins | sample ETNtaG_37_FD_167968 | JGI IMG/M metagenome (GOLD analysis project Ga0187833, IMG submission 167968) | Marine microbial and viral communities from oxygen minimum zone, Eastern Pacific Ocean - ETNP2014_SV_400_PacBio MetaG (Illumina Assembly) | ecosystem: Environmental > Aquatic > Marine > Hypoxic... | reverse complement strand
GAAGGCCTACCTGGGGGCTCTGCATACGGAGAGTCGAATGACTGGCAAGCCCATCGTCTACATGGCACATCCTGAGGACTTCTTCCCCTCACGCCTGGTCCATCCGAAGTGGAAGTTCGGGTTTCGACAGTTCCTACCTTCTCGGACACACGGTCTGGCGATTCGATACGCATTCGGGGAACGAGATGAGCACAAGATCTACGAACTCAACACGGCCTTTGTTGGGGCGATGGCTGACAATGACGACCTTGAGTTCAGGACCTTGGGTGACTTCGTCGCCGGCTTGGATGAGTGTGATTGATCTGGGGGTGGCCGCTACGCCTTGGTTACGCTGAGTGCGTCACGTTGGTGACCTGCGGCAGTTTGGGAGGTCACCTGTACATCAGGACGTTGTTCTTATCCTCCGGGGGGGGATTTCAGGTGAGTTGCATATCCTTTCGACTCATGTCATCGAGGAGTTGGCGACAGGCTCCCAGATACGACTCTCTGCATCGTTCATTTCCGTAGCGATCACGTACGTCAGCTGAAATCCCTTCAGCACGGATTCCCTCCGCCTCGAGATCAGAAAGAGAAGCCACCAGTGCGTCCGCGAGCCCGGCCACATCACCAGGTTCCACCAACTCCTGGTACTTGCCAAGGATGTCGGTGATCCCACCTGCGGAGGTTGCTACTACGGGCACACCTAGACCGGCCGCCTCGTAGACCACCTGAGGTGAGGCCTCATCGACGGAGGCCTGAACGAACAGATCGGCTGCCTTCATGAGGGAAAGGACATCATCAACCCAGCCGAGAAGACGCACATGTCTTTCCAGATTCAGGTCCTTCACGAGGGCTTCAAGTTGCCGACGCGAATGCTTGCTTCCCGTCCCCGCAATCTGCAACTCGGCATCAATTCTGGAATCAACTATCATTCGCAGTGCACGGATCAGCGTCGGATAGTCCTTCTCGAACTTGAGGTTTCCTACTGCCACCATAAGGTAGGTGTGTTGGCAAGTGCTGCGGATCTGAGTGACATCTTCCCGTTTGATGCTCAGGCCGTCCCAGTGCCTACCATTCGTTGCGCGGTAGAGGCGGTTCATGGGACAGCCCTCCGCGATCAGCGTGTCTCGGACGCTCGTGGATGTTGCCACGACGCCATCGGCGAGGCGGATAATGGCACGATCAGCAAGAACTCTGAGGCGCTTGTTGATCAGGTGATGGAAGAGGTTGTGGTGTCTGACGGGCATGATGGCTAGCCGCCTGCGAAGGCCCAGTGTCGCGAGGGTGAGTGTCAGGCTCGCGTGGTGTCCATGGGACTGGATGGCGTCGGCATCGATTCTCCTAAGGAACTTCCGGAGTCGAATGGCAAGTTGAAGTGGGTTGCCGGCTCCGAGGACGTGGAGCGGCACCCCTGCACCGCGTAGAAGCGCTGCGAAATCCCCGGTTCCCTGGTCGAGACACACAAACTCGACAGTGCTATCCCCACTGTTGGAGTCGATAGCTATCGAGGCGAGAATGTCGCTACGACTCTCAGTGGATGAGACAAGTTGAAGAACTTTCATACGCTACCTATTGGACCGTGGCAGGTCGTAGTGCCATTACAGAGCCGCAAGATCTTCTAGCAACTGTCTGGCAACGTCGTGCTCAAGATCAAACAGGTCATCCACGCTAGCCAGTCGGTCACGTACCAGTGATCGATCTAACGGTGGAGGTTCGACACGACGCACCTCCGGTACCGAGGTGTTGGATGGGCTCTCATCATCCGCGAACAACTTCTCGTGTCGGACCTCGCCGGGTTCAAGGGAAACAATCCGGATTTCTGCCTGATTTCCGACCTCGGCAATGACAGCGTTGGCTAAGCGGATAATCTCGACGGGTTCACCCACCTCGAAAACGTATGTTCCATCCGGCTCCTTCTGAGCGAGGGTTGACAGAACTAAGGAGGCGGCCTCACCCTCAGTCATGAAGAAACGTGAGGTTGTTTCACCTCTGACGTTAACTTCTCCATGGTGCTGGGCCTGGAGTCGGAATGAACTCAGGACGCTTCCCCTCGAACCGATCACATTGCCGAACCTGACGCTCCGGTAACCAGCACGACCCTCTCCTCGAGTCATCCTCTCACCGATGAATTTTGAGAGCCCCAGACTCCCCACACGAGAGGCTGCCTTGTCCGTTGAAACGTTGACGAAAAGGCCTGAATCGACCGCGATGCTCGCCTCAAGCACATTCGCTGTGCCGAGCACGTTGACTGAGAGTGCATTCGCCGGATTCGCCTCCAGAGTCGTCACGTGTTTCAACGCTGCGCTGTGGAGGACAATGTCGGGGTGAAAGGATTCGAAAGTCTTAAGCACTTGCCCGCGATTCTGTATATCTACGTGGAACAGGGGAAACCGTTCATCGAACATCTGCCCTGACATCTCGACCGCAATGTCGTGGAGCAGACAGTCATCGCGGTCAAGCAACCCGACCGACTCGACTCCGAATCGGGCAAGTTGAAGAACAGTTCTCCGACCGATCGACCCGCCGGCGCCGGTGACCATGACCCGCTGACCCGCCACCACATTACTGATTGCTTCCTGGTCAACCTCAAGTGACGATCGTGCGAACAGGTCCTCAATCCCTGGCCTCCGCGTGACCTCATGCAGGTTATCCATGGAGTGGATCTCGGATCTTTCAGGCGCCACATAGATGGGTAAGTCAAACCGCTGAGTCTGGACATTTACCCAACTGATCATCGCCGAGGTGATTAGCGATGCGCCGACGACAACAAGGTCGATGTTGGACTGATCCAACACCTCTGGTAGATCTGAGACCGGTCCCCTGATCCGGTTCTCACCGACAATGTCGGAGTGGCGGTCGTCGAGAATCACCTCAACCACCGCGCCCGCCTTTTCGAGATCAACTAACAACTCAGAGCCCAGGACCCCGTATCCGACAAGTAGGATCTTCTTATCCGAATACAATGTTCTCTCCTATTGGAACTTCCGATAACCAAACCACTCCAAGTGAGTTGCAAGTACCATTCCGTTTTCGTTGTCCGCTCAGCGTTAGTAGGAAAATCCGCCGAAGGGAATGCTAGCCCCACAAGGTCCCACCGAAGCCTTCAGGGCGTAAGGTCTGACGGTGGCTTCTTTTGAGACGGACCTCACCGCCCCACTCCGGTGCGCGCGCTGGTAACCGGAGCTGGAGGCTTCGCCGGTAGGCACCTTGTCACACATCTGACTGACGAGGGCGACGAGGTCCTCACCACTGACCGGTCCTCGGGTGGTCCGGACCTTCGTGACGCTGGGGACCTAACGAATCTACTAGTTGACCTTAAACCGGAAGTCGTGTACCACCTTGCGGGACAATCAGATATCGCCCTTTCGTGGGAGTCGCCACAAGAGACCATTCGGTCAAATGGTGAAGGTACGTTTAACCTGCTTAATTCCGCCCGGGTTGCTGGAGTCGACAGGGTGGTGATCGTTACCAGTTCAGATGTCTACGGGATAGTTTCGTCCGATGAGTTACCTGTCACCGAAGATGCTCCGCTCCGTCCGGTATCTCCATATGGCATGAGTAAGGCTATTGCCGACCTCGTTGGATTGAACGCGTTTCTCGCCTATGGGCAGAATGTCATTCGAGCCCGGTCATTCAACCACTTTGGTCCCGGACAGGACAGAAATGCCGTGTGCTCCGGACTAGCAGCCCGGATCGTTGAGTGCGAGGCAACGAACAGAAGTTCGATACGTGTCGGCAACCTAGATGTGAGGCGCGACCTAACCGATGTCCGAGATGTCGTCCGTGCCTACCGGCTATTGGCAGCCGAGGGGAAGTCCGGAGTTGCATACAATGTCTGCAGTGGCGTTGCCGTCAGCATCCGAGAGGTCCTTGAGGCCCTTGTATTGCTTTCTGAATGCCCGATCCGACTGGAGTCGGACCCAGCGCTGTTCAGACCGGTTGATTTGGAGGTTCTATGCGGTAGTCCCGCGCGTATACACAGTGACACAGCTTGGTTCCCAAGGCGCTCTCTCGAAGCCACACTCCTAGAAGTCCTCAACGAGTGGCGGCAACGGAACTGAGAGGGCACACCGGGGGGTTTCAACTAGTTCTCTCTGGTGGACATGAGGGCCTAGCCGCTAGCCCCGGGGCCTGACACTCCTAGACCAGATCAGTGGGGTGGTCGACATGACGGCCGATCTGCCAAACAGCGAGTAGTCCACCATTGTTTCTGATTCCACAAGTTCAAGTACCGTGGAAACAGGAAGTCATCTCAGGTACCGGCGGTGGCCACAGGTAAAGGAGAACGTTTTGTGGGTCAAATGGGCTAACCGATTTTGTGGAGCATGTCGTTTCTCCCAAGAGACCGTTTAAAGGATATTGCAGGAGCGTCACCAACAGAAAGTCACAGAACCAAAATAAGCCTAACTCAAACCAATTCTTCTGGGCCCAATATTACTGGAGTGCCAACGACTTGTATCTCCTCTATAGGAGGAGATGGCGAACCGTCACCGTTGGCCTCCACACTCGGTTCCAGCGATCCCGTGTCTTCAATAAGTGTGAAACTCCCAACTGGCCCATTTCCGGTTTCCTCGTCGTAGTTGCGCTTGTTTGAAGCATCGGCACTCCATCGGAAACCACGGAAAGAAGAGTTACGCTCAAAATACAGTTCGTCAACCTTCATATGATGTTGTCTTGTTTGGTATCCAAAATAATTATCGACAAGCTGTTTGTTGGCATCAGCAAGAGCTCCATAACACTCGTCATCGCTTAGATTTGTGAAGTTACAAGTCAACAATTCTGAGTTCAGATGTTTCTTCTCATAAAAGTCTTCTGCTGGATTATCTTTATCAAGTAAGCCCATTTTAATTGCCTCATAGTATAGAGGCGATCCCGGATATGGTGCGACCGGTTTGATAGTGCGGAACTGTGTGTGATCAGAATATTTGATCAAGAAATCAACAGCTGCTTGCAGAGTTTCTCTTGTTTCTCCTAGGTTTCCCCAGATAAAATTCAAACCTGGGTTAATTGAAGTCTTATACGTTTCTTGAACTCCAGTTTCAATCATCTTTTCTGTGAGAACCTTCTTCATTGTTCTCAAGGTTTGATTATCAAATGCCTCAATCCCATAGTTGATAAACACACAGCCAGATCGTTCCATTGCTTGTAGCACATCAAGTTTAGCGTAATTTAACCTACCATTACAGCCCCAGACAAATTGTTTCTTATTGACTTCTTGCCATTCAAGAAAACTTTCTGCAATCTCCATAGTCCGGCCTTTTGAGGTCATCAATAGATCATCCGAAAAAAGGAAATAGTTAATGTCATACTCGGTCATAAGGTAATCAATTTCTTCTAACATTGCAGAAACGCTACGAACTCGATGACCTTTGTCCATTCGGTAGCAGAAGTTGCACTTAAATGGACATCCTCGACCAGACATAATCGGTTGAACGAAATCTGATGCAGTGCAACTAGGAGATCGTTGAAGTCTATAAACATTCATATCAAATAGGTCGTACGCAGGCATCGGAATACGGTCAGGATCATCCAAAAACTCTTCTGGAATTAACTCTCGTTCAGGGGTGATTTGTATATCTTCGCCCTCCCGAAAAGCTATACCATTTACTGTCGATAGAGATTGAGCATCTTCGATAACCCGAAGTAGTTCCTTAGTAGTATCTTCGCCTTCTCCAATAACCACGATGTCAGCATTTGTTTTTCTTAAGAAATATTCTGGTTCAGGAGCCGGACCATAACCACCAAGAACATAATACTTAGGTCGGTCCTTTGATGCTGCAATCGCCTCTGAGAGTTCTAACAACTTCTTGTATTGCCAGTATCCAGCGATCAAACTAATTCCAATTACATCAAAGTGATTCTCATCAAGAAACTGCGTAAGTTTGTGCGAAGGATAATGGTGGACATCTTGATCCCAGATAGTTACCTCGTGGCCTTCGTTCCGTATGACGGCTGCAATTGCTGCTAATCCCTGGGGAAAGAACAGCATGTGGGAACCATTGTCATATACAACAAGACAAACCTTCAAGACCTAACCTCCGAAAAATATTTCTCTTCGATCAGCTGGACTGTCGAATGCGACCGGAGCAGTGTACCCAAGTGTGGTGGGCCGGTGCGTACTACTTTGTCTGGAGGACCGATAGGTATTCGTGGAGGGTTTCTTCCGGCTGGTCTTCTAACTGAGTGTTCTACGAGCCCGACTGTTGAGCGCTGTAGCAACTGGGTTGAGCATCAATAACGCGCTACAGGCCAGTGCGAGTGGAAGTCGTTACACAGCCGTCATTGAGACGACCGCAAACCATCATCTTGATCGACCCCTTCTCTGAGAAACTCAGTGGTCTAGTGAATTCCCGCCAACTCAGCCTTAAGTTCACGAAATCGGCTACGGGTGGTAGTGAACTCAGTTAGCCATTTGGTCGTGAGCCCCGGCCCGAGGTCACGGCCAATGTGATTCTGGCGGCGCCAGGAGTGAGGTGGTCCGCTTGCTGATCCCAAGATCAGCAGCAACCTCGGCATCTCAGCGGCCCGCGTTAACCAGATCTACGACTTGGCGACCAAACTTCGGCGATACCAGACAGAGGGTGTATATGTGAGAGTTCGCCTCCACTATGGGTCCGGGGTGGTGGAACAGAGTTCGGCGAAGGCGGCCGCCAACGCGGCGGTTACCGGGCCCGGAGCGGCTGGCAGGTCCACGTTGCCAGTGTCGGAATCTATGCCCGAGATGGCCATGGCGTCACGGGTCGTCGAGGTGAGAAATGCCTCGGATGCCCGTGCGAACTCGTCCGGGTGGATGTCGCGCTCCACCACGCCACCGTCAACCCCGGACAGCGATTCGGCCATCTCCATGGCCAGCGAACGGGTCACCCCGGCAAGGCAACCCGATGCCAGCGGGGGAGTGACCACCACGCCGTCGACCACCAGGAACACGTTGGTGCCGGTTCCCTCGCACAACAGTCCCGCCGTGTTGGTGAACAGCGCCTCGGTGCAGTCGTGGTGGTGCGCCTCTGCCAGCGCCAGCACGTTCTCGGCGTACGACGTGGTCTTGAGCCCCACCAGCGGACCGTTCTCGTTGCGGGTCCATCTGCTCACGTGCACCCGGCCCGACTCGGGCCACACGTTGGCGGTGCTGGTGGCCACGATCAGGGTGCCCGGGCCGCCGCCACGCCCCGAGCTGAGCGGCCCCGGGCCACTCGACCAGGTGATTCGGATGCGACCCGCAGCCGGATCGGCGACCATCACCTCGGCCAGGGCGGTACGCACCTGGTCTTCGTCAGCGGGCTGCATTCCCAGGCCGTCGGCAGAGTGACGGAGGCGCTCCAGGTGGCGGGTCAGGGCGAACGGCACCGGACCGTCGGGACCGTTCACAACCTTGAGGGTCTCGAACACGCCGTCACCCACCACGATCGAGTGGTCCATGGCCGACACCGAACCGTCGCCGGCATCCACGATGCGCCCGTTCACCCAACAGACCCCGTTGTGGGACCCAGCGGGGCAGTTCGCACCCGTGTCAGCCATCTCCGCAGGCTAGTGCCCGCCTGCTGCCAAACAGGGGTGCCCCACCCGTGGCGCCCCTGTCGACCGCGGCGGCACCCGGTAGCCTCGCTCCACGTGGACGACAGACCCGCAGCAGGGCTGCAACAGAGCCTGCAGCGGGCGTGGCAGGGCCTTCGTGACCACCTGCGCGCCTGGTCCCGACAGGTCCGCGAAGGGGTGGGCCAGAACCTCGCAGACGACCCCATCGTGGCGCCCGAAGGCGAACCGACCACCGAACCTGACGGGCCTGCCAAGGGCCCCCTTGACAGGCCCGAAGAAGGCGACGCCGATGATGATCCTGCCGAGATGCCGCAGCGTCATCGGCACACCTGGCCTCAGCGCATCCTTATCGCCACGAGCGTGCTGTTCGCCCTCGGCCTCATCTACGCATCCGACCGCCTCGACTCCTTTGAGGAGGCCATCGGCTCCATAGTCCGCATCGACGTACCCACCGGCGTTCTCGCTGACCCCCATGCCCCGGCGATGGCTGACAACGGCACGGGCACCCGCGAACGCCCCGCCGTGAAGCCAGGCGAGACCCCGGCTGGCCCGGCACGCAACTTCCTCATCATCGGTACCGACAGTGCCGTCGGCCTCGACGACGACGACCCTGCAGCGCATCGCGACCGCACCGCCAGCGCCGCCCTCGCCGACGTAATCATGCTGTTGCGCCTCGATCCGGGCCTCAGGCGGGCATCTCTGGTCTCGGTGCCCCGTGACCTCTACGTGCCCATATGGCGCGGTGGCGTGCCCGTGCGCGAGGAGAAGATCGCTTCCTCGCTGCTGGTGGGCGGTATGGAACAGGGCGCACCCACCCTCGTCGAGACCATCACCAACAACTTCGGGGTGTCCATCCACAACTTCGTGGTCATCGACTTCTTCGGGTTCGAAGCGGTCGTCGACGAACTCGGCGGCGTGCCCGCATGGTTCCCCTACCCGGTGCGTGACGCCGGCTCGGGCCTCAATGAGCCCTACGGCGGCTGCACGCTGCTGGATGGCCAGGAATCCCTCGCCTTCGTACGCAGCCGCAAGATCGAGGGCTACTTCGACGGCCGCTGGCGCCGCGTCGGCGTCTGGAACGACTTGGAGCGCAACCAGCGACAGCAGAGCTTCATGCTTATGGCCATGGAACGCGCCATCGATAAGGGTGCCCGTTCGGTGCTGGCACGAAACGATCTCATCGAGGCCGGGGCATCCACCGTGGTGCTCGATGACCGTCTCACGCTGCGCACCCTGCTGGACCTGGGCCGGGCATTCTCGTCGTTCAAGCCCGACGACCTGAACCGCTACGTGCTGCCTGTGATCGACGACAGCGTCGGCAACTCCTCGGTACTGCACCTGGGCGAAAGCGCCACCCGGGTCTTCGACGTGTTCCGCGGCACCGCCCTCCAACCCGAGGACGTACAGGTCTCGGTGGTGGACGGCCGAGGCGTCGCAGACGAACCCGTGCCACCCACCGTGCACCTCGGCCGCCATGGCTTCAACGTCGACATGCGAACCGGCCCCATCGCCACCCGCACCACCATCAGGGCCGCCATCGACGACTACGACGCCGCTGTGCTGCTGGGCCGCTTCATCCGGTCGGTGCCGGTGTTCGATTTCAGGGACGCCCTGGGTCTCGAACCCGGAACAGTGGAACTGCGCATGGGAAGTGACTTCACCGAGTTCCTCGTCGAGCCGCGCACGTTTGAGGCCACCGACGCCGTCGCACGCGACTACCTGCCCGGCGTATTCATGGAACAGGCCGCCAAGCCGGCACCCCGCCGTGCCCTCCAGGACGGGGAGTCGACCACCACCACGACCCCCGTCGCGGAGGAGACCACAACCACAACGACCCTTCCGCCGGCCGAGACCACAACCACGCTGGATCCGGCCGAGGATGAGACAACCACGACCCTCGCCAACGAACTCCTCACCGACGAGAGCACCACTACCCTGACCCCCGAGGACGGGACCACCGGGGAGTTGGCCCTCGAACCCGACCCCGATCCCGACGCCTACAACCTCTCGCCCATCCTCGACGCCCGCCCGCCAGCCGGGGTGAAGTGCTGACCCGCCGGGCCGGTCTGCTGCACCGGGAGAACCTGTGAGCGAACCCGTACGCGTCGCCTTCCTGGTCGAGCAGTGCTGGCACACCGTCCCCGGTGGCACTGCCGTCGCCGCAGTCGGCCTGGCAGCAGCCCTGGCCGACCTGCCGGACGTCTCGGTGACCGGCATCGCAGCCAGGCACGCTCGCCCACCGGCCGTCGGCCCCACACCACCGGCCCCCGTCACACACTCCCGGCTGCCGCGCTCCGCCCTGTACGAAGCCTGGCACCGCACCGGCAGGCCCCGGGTGGAAAACATCGGAGCCGACCCCGGTAGCAAAGGCGGCCTCTCCCTCGTGCACGCCTCCGGTGGGGCCGTTCCCGCCACGCGCCTGCCGCTCGTGGCCACCATCCACGACCTGGGGTGGCGCCACGAACCCGGTCACTCAACCAGGCGGGGCAGGCGCCTCTTCGAGGCCTGGCTGGAGGACGCACGCCGCGCCGCCCACGTCACCTGTCCGTCACAGGCCACCCGCGCCGACCTGCTGGCCGCCGGCTTTGAACCCGACCGGGTCAGCGTCGTTCCACTCGGGTCCGACCCCGTGGGCGTCGACCCGTCGGCCTCTGCCGCCCTGCGCAGCCACTACGGCATCGACGGCCCCTTCGTGCTGTGGGTGGGAACCACCGAACCCCGCAAGAATCTCGTCAAACTGGTGTCCGCCATGGAACAGATACCTGACGTACCGCTCGTGTTGGTTGGCCCCACCGGCTGGAAGGAGGACGCCGCCCGCGTCACCGCGCCGCTGGGGGAGCGGGTCCGCGTAGTCGGCCGCGTTGATGAGGCTACCAAGCATGCCTGGTACGCGGCCGCCGACGTGTTCGCCATGCCCAGCCTGCTCGAGGGTTTCGGGCTACCGGTACTCGAGGCCATGGGCCATGCCACCCCCGTTGTCACATCGGCCGGAACAGCCACCGCCGAGGTGGTCGGTGACGCCGGCCTCACCGTCGACCCCACCGACGCTGGTGCCATCGCAGGTGCAATCACAGGCCTGCTGGTCGACCCCGATGAAGCCGCCCGCCTCGGCCGTGCCGGCCGTGACCGCGCGACCACCATGACCTGGGCTGCAGCCGCCACCGCCACCGCCGACGTCTACCGCCAGGTGCTGGCCAGATGACCACCCCCGCCCGCATCGCCGTCAACCTGTTGCACCTGGTGCCCGGCGTCGTCGGCGGCACCGAGGAGTATGTAGTGCGCACCCTGTCGGCCTTCGCCCGCCACGGACCCGACGACATCGTGCCCGTGCTGTTTGTGCTCTCCGGCATGCCCGAGGCCCACCCAGGGCTGTGCGAGACGTTTGAGACCGTTGTCTGCCCGATCGACGGCACCAACCGACCCCTGCGCATTGCAGCCGAGTCCACCTGGCTGGCTAACCGCACCCAGGGCTTCGCAGCCGTCCACCACCTCGGAGGCAGACGCCCCGCCATCACCACCAGGCCGACCGTCGTCACCGTGCACGACCTGCAACCCCTCGACCACCCCGACTGGTTCAGCCCGGCAAAGCGGGCCTTCCTGGGCTGG
>Ga0187833_10006193_pt1 | contig 11120 bp, 4 predicted proteins | sample ETNtaG_37_FD_167968 | JGI IMG/M metagenome (GOLD analysis project Ga0187833, IMG submission 167968) | Marine microbial and viral communities from oxygen minimum zone, Eastern Pacific Ocean - ETNP2014_SV_400_PacBio MetaG (Illumina Assembly) | ecosystem: Environmental > Aquatic > Marine > Hypoxic... | reverse complement strand
TTGAGGATACTGAAAATCCATCAGGCAGCAAATCTCTCTACTGTTCCTTCCAAGAGGAGTGGTTAGAATCTGGTGCCGAAAAGGTCATGCACCTACGTACTATACGATTTCCCTCTGAAGATAATTTCATTGATTCCAGTGAATGCTGTCCAACCGATAAGTGTTGGAATGGTCTAAGCTGCGTTGCTCACGAATCACAAAAAGATATCATTATTGATAAACCAGAGCCTCAACCTGATGAGCAACAAAAATTCTTTTGTTTTCATGGTGAGTGGAAAACCGCTGAAGAGAATATTTTCAAATTTACTCCTAACCGACAAACCAAAAGTCTTAACTGTGAACCAGAGCAGTGTTTCCTTGATGCAGTTACCCCTGATGGATGCGTGGATCCAGGTTTTATCCAGAATGATTTTATCTGTCAAGATGGCAATTGGTCTACAAGAACAAGGATGATTGCTGAAGCAATGCTCCAAGTGGCAGATAATGAGTTTACTCTCTACTGTGATTCATACGATAAAGTGCTTAACTATTTTACTTACAACTATCTGAAGAATACAGATCTCCCCTTGCCAGGCACAGATACTATCGAATCAAGATTCCTTGATGCCACATCCATCCCTGGAGAATGCGAAGGAAAAACTACCAAGATGATTAATAACATCTGTATCCTTAACAATGGTCCTGGAGAAGTATTGTTCGGCGTCTCATACAACTGCCCTGTCACAGCACAACATCACAACATATTGGATGTCTTTGGTAAGGATGCATCTCACTGTCAAACACTAGCCAACACCCCATCAGCATTCAAACTCTGCACCAACCACAAACCAGGAATTCACAAGCCAGGTTTCGCTTATTACAATACCTCCCTAAATTCGCTGATTTTTTCTCCATCATTTAATCCTGGTTCTGCACTAACAGGCAATCAAGGAACATGCAATGTCCAATCACCCTTTCCATTTTTAGACTTATTTCATAGCTACAACTATCTCTGTTGGAGCAGATTACTGATAAATACATTTACCAATCCAAACCAAAAGGAAACACTTCGCTCTTTTATTGAGAGTGTTAAGGACATAAGAACCTTCAACAAACTCTATCTCTCAAAAGCAGAAGACAGGGCCATTTTCGGAGTAATGCAGCTCGGATTGCATGATGAAATAAGAGGTCCAATCAATTATGTCTCCCTCTACTTTGATGGGTTTGTTGCAAACATCTGTGGCCTAGTAAGTTCTATTATAGGGGAAGACAGCCAAGATCTCTCATGTATCAAAAAGGGGAGCACTGTTCAAGTAGCATCAGCAGATGACTCCCTAAGCATAATCTTTGAGGATGAGATATGGAACCAATTCACTGCTAAAACCCGTATTAAAAAAATAGATGCTGATAGGTGTTATCAGGATGGTTGTAACGGTATTGTTCCTCCACAATGCAATCCTCCCACACCAGGCTTTCCTCCTGACCCTGATTTAGGGACTGCATATAACAATTGTTGCGGATTAGGTAAAGTATTTCCTACTGATCCTGACTGCGCACCCAGTCTCTCTGGAGAATCCTTTGAATTTAACTGTCAAGATAGCCTAGATAATGACGGTGATGGCGCAAAAGATGAATGCGATACAGGATGCGGAATAGTTTCACAAAATGTGAACACTAAACAAACATCCGAATCCATTTGTAATGATGGATTAGATAATGATTGTGATGGGTTGGTTGATTTGGCAGAGAGTAACTGTGCTCCTATAACAATGAACCCTGATGGGGGAGATCTAATAACTGGTGAAACTCAACTAATAACAGCATTGCCCTCAGCTACAGGAACATACACTTGGGGATTCGTTGAAAATGATGATGGAGAGTGCACCTTTGATGATCAATCTCTAACAAAAACAACTACCACCAACACAGTTAATATATTTGCTGCAAAACTAGGAAACTGTCGTGTATCTGTAACTGATCCTAGAGGTATACAAAAACAAACCCAGCTTTTCAATATTGAAAAACCAGAACTTACTTGTAGTTTTTCCAATGGAGCCTGTCCTCCTGATAAACCCCACTCCATCATGAAGTTATCATCCCAAACATCAGGACTAGCAGCACTGCCAAATTCAGCTGCCTTCACCAACAACATTTGCTGTGGACTTTCGAATGGTTATCCCCTAATCCAGTCTACCCAACCAACTACCCAAGGGCTCATCTACACACTAACTCCAGATCAAAAATTAAGCGTTGTACCCATATCTGATGCAGGAAAAACAGAGCAATACCTCTCCAATACAAATAATCACATCGAGTGCAGTGCCTTTACATCACAATCAGGAGGAATTCTTCCACAAGCTAGTTCTTGCGAAAGCGTTGGTTTTGAAGAGTGTCTATTCTCTACATCTCAACCAGAGCACGGCAACATAGCTGATTGCAATAACATCCAAGATCTTCCAGTCAAAATGTGCTGCAAAGTTTTGCCATCTGGAGCCCCTATAAACCCTACCTGCCCACCCCCTAATCGCCGCTGCGTTGGTTTAACACAATCTCAGATATGTGTTAATGGTCAGTTTGTAAATGAGCAAACATGTGCTATCTGTATCATGGGTTTCTGTATTATCTGAAATTCGGGCCTGGCCCAGCATCACCACACAATACGTAACTTAACCGAGAAAGCGCAAAGTATTTATATAAGAAGTTTATAAGTGATAAGTGTTATGATAAAAAAGAGATTAATTATATTTCTATCATTGTTAGTTGTATTGCTTTTATCCTGTGCAGAAAACGGTTCTGTTAATCTGCCCTCTTCCCCCTTGGGGTTGGGAACTGAAGCAGCAGCAAATAACATTGCAGTAGCTAATGAATTTGAAGTTAGAGATACTGCCATTGCATCAGCACCAGCAGATTCAGCTGGATATTCTCCAGGAGAATCAGTAACCATCACATGGAATCTCTACGCTGAAGGTGCCGCCCAAACAGATAGCTTTGTCATTATAATAAAAAATGCCCGTATTGATAATGATGTTACAACTTATGCCGCCACAAGTGGGTATGGTTTAGCTAGCACAGTCTATGAATTAGGATTTGATGAAGCAGCCAGGCAGAGGGTAACGCTTTTTAGTGATAATAGTGACGTAGCCCTAACAGGTGCAACCGCTACTATAGTTGTCCCATCAGATCAAATTCAGGGGGCCATGAGAGTGCATATTGGTGCTGTTGTCGTAAGAACCGATACATTACCAACAACTGGTTTTCAGGTTATTACCCAAACTGGAACAACCCTCCCAAGAATTTACGAATTTCCGATCTTACTACCAATCATCGCGCCTGATCTCACAGCAACTAACGCACTCCATTCAGATTGTGCATCAGATACTACCTCAGCTGAGGATGTATGTTTGATCGGAGTATATCAATCAGCAAACTCACATGCAGCTCATTGTGGCTCAGCACCAGAGGAACTATGCATCGAGGTTACTGATGCTAACTGCGATATAGACTGTTCACCTAGCCTCTGTTCAGATGCCAATGCTGAAGGTGTTCTATCACTCACCCAATCCACAAACTCTCACGTTACAGCTTACGATAGCGCCGCAGCCAACAGCGTCTGCTGTAAACTCAACACAGGATGTGCTAAAAAATTAGATACTTGCAGAATAGACTCAGCCTGTCTAACTACTGAATTGCGTCTAGCAGCTTTCTATCAATCAGATAATTCCCATATTGCAACAATTGGAGGCGCACCTGAGGGCATCTGTTGTGAGCTAGCTAACAGAGACGTCTTAACAGTACTTGACGCTACACAGGTAGCTACTAATAATCTACAAATCGTTTACAATAAGAATTTCGCTGACTGCGCTTTTGTAAAAACAGGTGCAACACTCACAACTGTCAAGCTATGCGACCCAGGTACAGGGATAATAGTGCAAAATATAGCTCTTAACGCAGCTGACACCCAGGTACGTCTTTGTAAGGAAACAGACACAAGCTTCTGCAGTGATCCGTTCTCCGTGTCATAAGATTATTAATCCTAAGAGATTTCTTTATCATACCCTTATTATTTTTCTCAGATCAAGTTAACCCATTAACAGAAAAGCTTAAATAATCGATATCTGTTAATATATTAAACATGCCTGAAAAACAACATAGTATTTTTACCTATTCTCTTACTAATGCTCCTAATTCACAAAAAGTTAGATTTGTCTATGCTCTGAAAGGCAGAGGCAATAATCCTGGCCTTATAAAAAAACTTAAGGGTAATTTTCTAACCCAGAGCTGCTTTATTGTGGAATCCATGCATGACAAAGAAGTAGAGTCATTTTTCAATTACTGGCATATTCATTTCAAAAAGTTAAAAGTAATAGTAGTTCATTAACAAAGTTAATTCATTAACAAAATAAATTAAAAAAAGAGGTGTGTTAATATATTAACATCAAAGAGGGGTCAAGTAGGATTTTTTATCCTGATAGGTTTACTTGCAGTATCTATATCAGGTACACTTATCTATCTTGCAGCGTCTTCAGAGACCACAAAAATCCAAAATGACAGAGATAAAACATTAGATCAGATATTTGAAATCTCTGAGCTTAAATTCTTTATCATCACCTGTCTAAACTCTGTAAGCGACAGAGCATTTTATCTTGCAGGACAGCAAGGCGGGTTAATAACCCAAAAAAACCTTACAACAGGAGGAGCCATAGATAGGGTATTAGTAGATCTGGATACCAAGCAGCCATTAACATTAGCTAGGCGTCCAGGTATCTTTGGCATTCCTCACCAGGATAAATATGGAAGTTTTTATTATCTCAATTATGGCATTAAATCACCTATCTACAATGATCCTCAAAATCCAAAACTAAAGCCTCCGGAGTTCCCCTACAAAGGACCACTCACATCGGATATATCCTCTGTTGATGATGATCCCTTTGGACATGCTCAGGGTCCAGTGGGAAGTCCAACTAATTTTAATGCGCTCTGCAATACTCATGGGAGTAATCAGAAGAGCAGTCTTGGCGCAGGCCTAAGCTGTGAATTTGACCTCTATTATCATACAAGAACCTCCCAGGATTATCTGGAACAATATATAGAACAGGAGATACCAAGTTGTATCGACAAGGACTTTATCTATGATATTTCCAAAATAACCATCATCCCTTCAAGTGACCCAGAAGTTGAAATCCTATTTGGAGATAACTATACCTATATCTTGCTTGATTATCCATTTACCTTCATTTTTCCTGAAGGTGCACCACTGAATAAAATATTCAATTTCGCATCATTCAAACCTATTCGCTATAAACTCATGTATGAATTAGCCTACTATACAGCAAAACGCGATATAGAAGACATTTTCTTTAACAAATCAACTATAAACCATGTCAATAAATTACAATCATGCCCAAGATTCAGAGTTGATCCAGCAACAGGAGATGTCCAAAGGACTGACTACTCTGTTCAATGCCTCTATCCTGAAATGGATGTAAAAATTCAAAAAGAGCCATGCCAAGACTTCTGCCAAGATAACAAAGGAAAATACGCAGACATTGTCACCATAAATGATACCCTCTCAACTATTAATGGCCATACCTATGAGTTCAAATTTCTTGTAGAAAACAGGCCTCCAGCCCTAGATCTTATTGATGAGAATATAACCGCTACCCAACAAATATATCCCTACTCCCAATTCCTAAACTATTATTATTATCTTCAGAACTACCACACTACTAGCCCTAATGAGCTTTATAATCAAACAGCATACATTAATACCAAACTAGCCCAATACCAAAACACTAATCAAGCTATCTTTAACCAGCTCTCAGCATCTCCTCCCCTAGGCAGAGGAATTAGTGCAGATCCAAGACCTAATAATTATAATATTGTTGTCTATCCTGGCCAGACAATTACCATAAAACCCTATGCAATAGACCCGGATGAAGACGCCATAAGCTATCATTACACTGGATGGAGAACACCAATCCAGATCTGTAATCAATCATCCGAACAAGCGTCAGGACAAGCATCCCCTCAATCAACAGAATGTTCAGAAGACACTGCAAACCCTCATTTTTTATCTCTTAACTCTCCGCAAGCAGCATCCTACAAAGATCCTCACTTTATCCCTCCAAGAACAGGAGTCTACACAGCAGGAGGCATCCCTACTAATGAAGAAGGATATGAAAATAAAAATTATTGGGAAGAATCACCTGATTTCCTTTCAACATCTAAAGATGTATCCTACACAGCTGAGCACTATGACGCAGGTTATCATTGGTTACGTTTACTGATAGATGATGATGAGGGCCTCTATGATTATCAAGATATTACTATCCAGGTTCGTTGTGATCCAACAGATCTAGAACATGGTGGTTGCTGTAATATGAGTAATGATTATCATCCTGCTGTCCCAGGAACAAAGGGCACCTGTAAGGCGTGTTATTCCTGTGGAGCTACTGGATTATGCGTGCCTGATACAAATCTACATAGAGACTGTGGAGCTTGTGGAAAATGCGATCTAAATGCAGTGGGAAACCCTCAATGCTTTGAGGATGACCAAGACCTCTCAGGAGGGTGCAAGAGTAAAATAATTGGTTTAGGAGGAGATGTTAAAGATGCTGCATGCTGTGGTGGTTCATGCCTAGACACAAAAACCGCACTTCCTAAACCTTGGATAACTCAATCCAAACAGGAATCATGCTACAAAAAAGACTCTATCCTTGATTCAGAAGGGGATGGTCTTCCATTCTGTAGAATAAACTTCCAATCAGGAAAAAAAGAACTAACTTATCCAATAGATGTTAAGGGTTCTTGCACGCTTGTAGGTGATCCTGGATGTGCAAGATGCAGTCTCGGAGGTTCAACTAAAGGACTCTGTATTCCATCTGACTCTTCTGCTCCAAATGCGTTCAATCCTGATGTAAACCTTCTGAGTGATCAGAATGAATTTTACTATGAAAGAGGTTCCAATACCCAGCAATGGATTAATATCCAACCTACTTTTACTCCCTTACAAAAAAACTTTTTGGGATTATGCTCAGCAGAATGTTCTGCAGGTTCTTGCAGTTCTTCAGGAACAGCAAGTATGACTGAAGAAGTTACAGTGCTGAGCAGTGAAACCAGCCTTCCACTCCCAAATGCAGTAATACAGTTATCTGACAATCTAGATGTTTTCATAGAGCAAAAAACAACAAATACCCGGGGGGTAGCAGTCTTTAATAATCTCCAGGCAGGTACTTTTAAGCTTTCTATCTCTACGACAGGTTTCGATGATAAAGATAACCTCCTTATCAAGTTCTTCCCAGGGGATACTGTAAAATCAAACACCTTTTTTCTCCAAAGGGACTGTGTTCCAAACTGTCCCCTATCATGTGAGCCAGATTGCGGAAACATTGATAACCTCCAAGCCTCTGATCTGCTCGTTTTCCTGGAATTTGATACTAGAAGAATTGCAGGCGTAAATACTGTTGCACTTGACGATCAAAGCCTTAATAGCAATCACGCTATATGTCAAGGCACTAAATGCCCTTTCCTCCTCCCAACTGCTGGAAAGTTCGATGGAGCCTATAACTTTGATGGCGTTGATGATTTCTTCATAAATAGCCAACTTGTCACAGGTATCTCCACTGATATGAGTCTGGAAGTATGGGTATTTTTAGGAGCAGATCCAATCGGACAGAGAGGAACCCTTATCACATTAGACAGTTTTATCTCTGGACAAGGCACATTGGCAATTTTTTACAATAAAGCAACAAATGGATTCGAATTTTATTCAAATCCTGGAAATGATTTCCTTTCAGCCCAGAGTTTTCCATTAGATAATAGATGGCACCATGTAGTCGCTACATGGGACGAGAATACCAAGGAAAAAGTGATTTACATTGATTCAATCAAAAAAAATTCTGCTTTTAGCCAACCATTCGATATAACCGGTGATTTCATACAGATTGGAGCATTTGAGCTTGAATTAGCTTCATACTGGAAAGGCAAGCTAGATGACACCCGTATCTGGAGCAAAGTTCTTACCGAACAAGAGGTTAAATACCTTTTCAACCATAAAATTGAGCTTTCAGACCTTCAATAATGCATCTATAATGCCTTTTTGACCTATTTTGGAGATTCTTTGCCAAAAAACACCTAAAACACTGTTTCTGACGAAAACTTTATAAACCCAAAACGCGATTTTCTTCATAACTGCTAAGTTATATACATTACATAACTTAACTAAGTTATCATAGTGCCTAATAATTGATGTAAACAACAATGACAAGAATTAACATCGAAATAAAGGACGATCTACATAAACAGGCTAAATTACGAGCACTTCTCGAGAATAAAACTCTTATCAAATTTATACATGAGGCAATAGAGGAAAAACTCAAAAAATCAAAAAAATGAACAAAAAGAGGTGGTTAGCAAGTGAGTTATTAATTTTGATACTCTTAGGAATAATCTTTTTGCCTGCTGCAGGATCTCAACCTACCAGTTTTGGCTGCTGCGCAAATATCGACTTTGGAAATCAAGGATATTGTTTCCCAAATGAATTAACAGAGGGTGAGTGCTGTCCAGCAATCCTAGTAAACTATGGTACCCCTAATTATCCAAATGATCAGGCAGACTGTATTGCAAATTACTTCAAATCAGGAGACTGCAATGGCCTGGATAAGTGCCAGAAAGGTTGCTGCCTAGAAATAGGAGCACCAGACTCCAAACGGTGCCAAGTCCCAATAACAGAGGATCAGTGTCTAAACATCGATAATGCTCTTTTTGCATCCACAACAGACCCTCCTTTCGGAGGCAGCCTTTGTTATAGTTTGCAACCTGATAGTTCCATTCTGAAAAAATTCGCAAACTGCCCTGATAAAGGTGCTAATACCATAACTTGCAGTGACCTTAATGGCCAACAAAACGCCTGTAAGACAAGCTTTTGTAGCTTCTGTCCCTCAACCAGTGCTTGCCTACCAGACTGCTCAACCTGTCCTGAGACAGAGGATGCAAACAGTGATGGAGAATGCGACGGAGGAACACCTACCCCCCTGCCTTGTTCCCAGCAAGCAAATGAACAAAGCTGCAAAGCAGCAGGTTGTAAATTCTGCTCTTTAGACAGCGAATGCGGTAATAATTGTAATCTTTGCACAGATGGAATAACAAGCAATCAGCATGATGGAGACAATGATGATGTTTGTGATAACATCATAGAAACTCAATTTTGCCTAGAACTGGATAATCAAAACTCATGCGTTAACAGTGATATTAACTGTTTCTGGTGTGAAAATCCACTGCCCGGAGCTGGAAATTGCAGGCCTTCTGGGTTTGGCTGCAGCAGCTGTAGTGAAAATACTGATACCAACAGCGACAAAGTATGCGATAGCTTAGGCATGCCACCCTGCAACGACCAGGTAGATAATGACGCTGATGGATTTACAGATCAGGAAGATTTTTGCTGCGATAACACAGATGATCTTACAGAAGACAACAATTGCTTCTGTCCCACAACTCAGGTCTGTAGTGAATACGGTATTCAACAATGCTTAGATGGTGCAGGATCACGCATTGCAACTGATAAGTACAATGCGCCAAATCCCAATCACATCTGCTGTTCTGAAAAATGTTTCATGCCACCCTGCCCAACAAACCAAAGGGTAAGCACATTCAAAAAGGGGGATGTCCCAGGAGTGTCTTACAACGAAGATTTCTGTGGATGCGGCACTGAAGTAGTTGACTCAAAAACCGATGATAGATTCTGCTGCGCTCTTGGAGATGGAACATTCAACCTCCAAACACAACCCTGCCAAACTGTAACAGTCAAAGGAAAAGTTTTAGACAGTAATACACTTGACTCCCTAAGAGGACATGTCAAATTCTTTAACAATGAGAAACGCCTTAATTTTGAGATAGACACCCTTATTATCACTGCTGTCACGCCAAAAGTAATCAGGGAGTATAGCCTTCCAATTGCACAAGGAGAGATCTATGACATAGAGGTAAGCTCTCTTGATCCTGGCTTCGAGGTCTTGCAGCTGCCTAGCGAGTTAGATACACGATCCCATTCACCAGGTGATATTATCCAGATGGATTTTGAACTAGACCCTATTGATCCTAACTGTAACACCAACTTCCCACCCACAAGCGTTACTGTTCAACATAACCCTTGTGAAAGTAGATTATCTATCCAATGGGAAGAGTATGACTGCAATGTTGCAAAGTATCACCTCTTAAGAGGCACCTCTGCAGGATCAGGCAGTTCTATTGCCATATTAGGCCCTAATACTATGCATTTTGAAGATAATGATGTGGATCCAGATGAAACATTTTTTTACACGCTTGAAGTTGAATTGAGCAACCCTACTTTGAATAATGGACAAAAAGTTTCTGGACCATCAGAAGAGGGATTTGGAGGGGATCCTATCTGCCTAGAACTCTGCCCAAATAAAGACTTCTGTATTGACAATGGCCAAGGAAAACAAACACTCATCGCAACATGTGATGCGCAAAATAAACTAACGAGCGCTGACTGTGAAGGCATAGTAGCACCAGGAGCTATCTGTGTGAATGTGAGAGAAGGAGGTGTCCTCCAAGATGCATCCTGTACCACAAAGAAAAGCTGTAAAGATGTAGGTGTTGGTTTTGACGAACAACTGACCTTTCCAAATATCCTTGGTATGTTCTATGCTCTAGATCCTGCAATAAAAGAAAATCTCTGCCTTGGAACCGAGACTGAGAGAAATTACTGCTATCATGATATATATGATTCCTTAAATACTGAATCAGATCCTACTCTTCCTGGACACACCAATCCTTTTGCCACAACAGTTGATAGATGCATTAACTGTAACTCTGAATTAACATGCTTTGATTATAAATCAGATGATGCATGTACATTAGATAATTGTGTTCTTGGTTCAGGACAAGGGTGCCAATGGGAAGAGTCCATATCCACATTCGGAGAATTTGGTGAGGGTATCTGTTATCAAGATGATGATACAAGCACTAATAATTGTGATGAATGTTCTGGGGCTGGACTCTGCCCTGATTCTATCTGTACAAAACTAGGAGCTTGCTATGCCACAGAGAACCAGGATGCATGTAACCCTTGTAAACAACCATCTTCAACAGAACCCACTCCAACAACCTGTGAGAACTCT
>Ga0187833_10006192_pt1 | contig 11121 bp, 12 predicted proteins | sample ETNtaG_37_FD_167968 | JGI IMG/M metagenome (GOLD analysis project Ga0187833, IMG submission 167968) | Marine microbial and viral communities from oxygen minimum zone, Eastern Pacific Ocean - ETNP2014_SV_400_PacBio MetaG (Illumina Assembly) | ecosystem: Environmental > Aquatic > Marine > Hypoxic... | reverse complement strand
CACCAAACATGCTGTGACAAAGTCACAATATTTTGCATCAATAGATGCAATGCAAGAAGCATTAGAAATCTTTTGGGAAAAACATATTTTTAAGCAAGATTTTATAACTTATTTATGTCGTTAACTACTAACACAAAATATTTATAAATGCTTAGATTTGTTTATCGGTTATGAAATTTTAAAAAAGTGTTTTTATAAAAGATAGAAAAAATATAAATACTGGGATTTATAGTATATGAGACATAAAATATTATTTTGTGGATATAGGGAATGGGCACTTGAAATACATGATTTTATTTTAAACAGATATAAAGACCAAGTAGATATTGAACTTATAAAAACACAAGATGAATTTGAAGATTCTATAAAAAAATCAAATCCAAGCTTGGTCTTTTTTATAGGTTGGAGCTGGATTATTGATAAAAGTATAGTAAATAAATATAAATGTATATGTCTTCATCCTTCTCCTTTGCCTAAATATCGTGGGGGAAGTCCAATACAGCATCAAATAATCCATGGAGAAAAAGAAAGCGGAGTTACTTTATTTATAATGAATGAATTTATAGATAAAGGGCCAATATTGTGGCAAGAAAGTTTTTCTCTTGATGGAGACCTAAATGATATATTCAATAGAATTATAGAAAAAGGGAAAGAAGGAGTGAGTGAAATCATTAGGTTAAAATTAAACGGAGAAGCCTTAGAAGGCAAACTTCAAAATGATAATGAGTCAACATACTTTCAAAGAAGAACACCAGACCAAAGTGAAATAAAACTTTTAGATTTAAGTGAAAATACTGCAGAAGAAATTCATAATAAGATAAGATCATTGCAAGACCCTTATCCCAATGCCTTTATTCTTTGCAAAGATGGAACAAAATTATTTTTACAGAAATCTAAAGTGGAGGAAATAAAATGAAAATTAAATACTTTCAAGATTCAATCTTCTTTGGAGGTAGAAAATGAAAAAATTAGTAATTTCACCTCACATAGATGATGAGATTTTAGGATGTGGAGGAATACTGGATAAAAAATCCCTTGTTTTACATTGTGGGGTAGAGGACCGTAGTTACGTTAGTGCAAAAAAAAGACTAGAGGAAATTAATGAAGTAAAAAAAGCATCCGGATTCAAAATGAAGTTGCTAAAAAATAAAGTCAATAGTTATAAAGAGACTGATTTGATTTCTGATTTTGAAAAAACTATAAATGATTTTAATCCGGATATAGCATTTATACCTTACCCCTCTTATAATCAAGACCATAGGGAAGTATATAATGCTTCGATGGTTGCATTAAGGCCTCATGACCAGAACTTTTTTGTTAAAAAGGTAGTAATATACGAACAGCCACACACATTTTTCTGGAGCAAAAATAAAATTTCGGATTTTAATCCAAGTTATTTTGTGCCAATAGACATTGAGAAAAAACTGAAATTGTATTCACTTTTAAAATCACAAATTAGGTCATTTAGAAGTCTAGATCATGTAAGGTCGCTTGCTGCTTTAAGGGGCGGACAATGCAACCACAAATTTGCGGAAGCATTTGAAATCCTAAGATGGATAGTTTAATAAAAATCTTTGAAATAATATGAAATCTCCTTTTATATCATTAGTTGTCGTAAATTATAATGGAGAGGACATAATAAAAAAATGTTTAGATTCCTTGTTGAAGGTTAACTATCCTAAAAATAAATATGAGATAATAGTGGTGGACAATGCATCAGTAGATAAAAGCACATCAATTATTAAAAGTTTTAAAAATATCAAATTAATAAAAAATAGCCATAATGAGGGTTATGTTGGGGTAAATTCTTGCTTAAATAGAGTCAAAGGAAAACACATTTTTGTTCTTAACAACGATATAGAGATTGAGAAGAATTGCGTTAAAAATTTAGTAGAAATAATAGAAAAAGACAATTCAATAGGCATAGTAGCTCCAAAATTTATAAATTATTTCAATAGAAAAATCGAATCAAGTGGAACCTGGGTATCAAGGTCATTCTATACTGGGCATTATGCAGACAAAACTGAAACACAGAAAGTCAAAGATATACCTTATTTAGGCATTGAAATGGTGAGAACAGATTTAGTTAAGAAATTTGGTTATATATATGACCCTGATTATTTCATATATGCTGAAGATTTAGATTTATCATTAAGATTTAGGCTTATTGGAAAAAAAACAGTTTTTGTTTCAGATGCAATACTCTACCATATGCATGCAATCACAACAAAAAAATCCACAAGGTCTTTTACCACTTTTTTGATGGAAAGGAATTTGCTAGTAACATTTTTTAAGATATTCTCATTTAAGAATATACTTTTAATGCTGCCTTATATAATCGGAATGAGAATATTAGCTATGGTTAAAGATTTGGTAACATTAAATCCCGGAAACTTTTTTGCAAGGCTTAAGGCTTTTTTATGGATAGTTTTTAATTTTTATGCTGTTTACAAAAAAAGAAAAAAAACACAAAAATTAAGAAAAGTTAATGATAAATTCATATTAAAGGTTTTCAGTGAAAAATACTTGTTTAAGAAAAAAATATTAATATAAATTTATTAGTTAATTTCATATATTCTAGTCCCGGTTTTTTGGTTATAATACGCTTGTTTCAAATTTCTATTATCTATTTCATCAATTGTTTCTTTTTTAAGGATGGAAGCAGGGTCTAGTTTGAAATTTTTATTATACCAGATATAGTTTGCATCATTGATATCTTCCTTTTGGTCTATGGTAAATCTGTTTATATTAAAATGGATACATTGACCACCAACCATAAAGACATCTTCTTTATTGGTGTTTTCTTTAACCCAATTAAAGTCTTCAGAGTAGAATTCCCAAGCATTTGCGGCTATTGTAAATTTGATAAATTCTACAGAAATAAACATTATTATGCAGCAAACTAAAAATAATTTTATTATTTTTTTGTATTTTTTTAGATTGTTCATAATTTTTTCAAGTCCAAGAGCCCATATGATGGCTATGGCAGCTAAGCATGCTAATAATAATCTTGGATAGGCAACACCCACATTCATTATGTAAATTAGCAATCCTATGATAAATGAGGATATCCAAATAATAAGCATTTTTGTGCTGTTTTTTTTGTAATTTATTGTGAAAATCCCAATAAAAAAAGGTAAGCTAAATAATATTGTAAATATCAACCATCCTGCCAGAAATAATTCTAGTAAAGGTATATCTATGAAAGAAAATGAAGAAATTTTTCCATGTGGAATTCCAAATAAGCCCAGATAAATTCTTGATAAATTGTCTAAATTGAAAAGGTTACTTGGCGATATTCCGCTGAATGTTTCTTCTGAACCCGTTGAATCAAAAAAAGGATACACCGGATTTCCAATCATTAAATAGTTCCTAGCAAACCAGGGGACTAATGCTATGAATATTATCAAGCCAAGTATGAATATTTTTTTAATTACCTCTTTTTTATCTTTATTGTTTATGTAAAGGAGGTATAATAGTAATGGCAATATGAATATTGCTATATACTTAGTAAGGATAGCTATACTTACGCTTATAGCAGAAATTACTACCCGTTTTTTTAGCATGAATAAAACACTTAGCGCAACAAAAAAAGAAACAGTTGAGCCTAAAAATGATATTGAACTGTAGTAGATGCTAATTGGAAGGAAAGTAAGGAATAAGGTTGCGTAAAATGCTATTTTTTTATTATACAATTTTTTTGCGATTTGAAATATTAAAACTAGTGTTAATGACCCAAAAATTGGAGAGATAAATTTCATACTCGATTCTGCAGCATTTTCTCCAAATATGAAAAATATCTTATACAAAATAGCCGCAATGAAGTGAAAAAAAGGGAATACCCAGAATACACCTCTTCCTAGAGGCTCAAATAAGGGTATTTTAAAGTCATTGTTTGCAATAAATCTTGCAACAGACATATGCCAGCATGCATCACCGGAAACATGATAGATCATAGCTAGTGAAAATCTTACAATAGTTCCAATTAAGATAATAATTATAGCTAATTTTGTGTACTTATCTAAATTATTGAATTTTTTTGTAAGGTTCATTTGTATTTTTACTTTTTAAGTATTTTTATAATAGCATCAGCAAATCCCTTTATATTATTTTTTTCTACTAGGATACCTTTTTTAACAACTTCTGGATGTGAGCCTATGCTAAAAGCAACAACAGATTTTCCACATGCTTGAGCCTCTGCTGCTGGCAAATTAAATCCTTCCCATTGAGAGCAAGTAACATAAACATCACACGCAGCATAATGCTTGGGTAGGTCTTCATCTTTGACAAATCCAGTAAAAATGATATTATTATTAGACATTCTCTTTAGATTATTAAAATATTTTTCAAAAGAAGGCTTTCCAACAATAATAAGCTTAGAATCAGGAATTCGCTTATTTACTATTTTAAATGACTTTATGAGCATATGGATTCCTTTATGAGGAGATATTCTTCCTACATACAAAAATACTTTTTTATTTTTTAGATTGTATTTTTTTGTTAAATTTCCAGCATTAACTTTTTTATTAAACCTTTTAGAATCTATCTTATTATAAACAACTTTGCTTTTAATTCCAGACTCTTTGTAAAGTTGCTTGCTGAGGTATTTACTCACTGAAAAAGCTTTGTCAACGTTTTTTAATGTAATATTACTGAAAAATAAGAATAATTTCATATAAAATTTTTGCATTAAATTATCAAAAAGTCCAGTAGTATTTATGCCATGGTCAAAGTAAACATATTTTATACTATAATGTTTTTTTGCTTTGTAAGCCAGCCAATTCATAGGATAAAAATGGCTTATAAGGATATCATAATTTTTTAGTTTCTTATAATATGAAATTTTCTGAAAATCAAGAAAGAAAAATAGCCTGTATAATCTTTGTAAGGTGCTATTCTTAGGCATCCCTAATTCTATAATTTTGTATTTTTTAGATTTTATTTTTGCTTCTAAAGCTATTACTACTACATTATCTCCTTTTTTTGCATATTCTTCTGCCTGTAATTCAACCACTCTGTCTATCCCGCTATGTTGATTAAAAGTAGGAGTTAGTATGGCTATTCTCATTATATCTCACCAATCACTTTCAAAAACCTTAACTTCAAAACCATAAAATATCCTGCTGCTAATTGCTTTATTCCCAGTTTAGATTTTCCTTTTACACGGTCAACAAAGGTTATTGGAATTTCTGCTATCTTAAATCCTTTTAAATGGCTTTTGAATAATACTTCCTGTACAATAGAAGGACCTTTCGATCTTAATTTTTCTGCTTCTATCCCTTCCAAAACTTTTCTTTTAAAGCACCTAAACCCAGAATTGCAATCGTTTACTTTTAGCCCTAATAACAATCTTATGTAAAGGTTCGCAAAATAAGTTATTATCTTCCTAATAACACTTCTCCCAACTTCTTTGCTTCCTTTAACTCTTCTAGAGCCAAGAACCAAATCAGCATTTTTCAATTCATTTATCATAGTCGGTATATTTTTCGGGTTATGGGAAAAGTCAGCATCCATCTCAATTATTACATCTGCTCCATGATTTAAGCAATAAATGAATCCATCTTTTCCTGCTGCCCCTCTTCCTTTATCTTTTTTTCTAAGCAATAAATTTACATTTTTTTTCTTTTTTGCAATCTCTTTAACTATTTTCCAAGTGCCGTCTGGAGAATTATCATCGACTACTACTATGTAAAGATTTTTTATTTTTAATTCTAGAATTTTGTTTATTAATAACTCTATGTTTTCCTTTTCATTATATGTTGGAATCATTACAAATCTTTTCATTTGGAACACCTTAATTTGTTATAAATATTCGAAATCTTTTGGTTCTGAAAATCTATTTGATTTTCCTGAATGAAAGCTACAAACATTAGTGAGTATGTTTTCATTTTTTAAATTAAGCTTTTAATAGCGTTAACAATCTCATTTATATCCCATTTTGGAGGATATTTACATTTTGCTTCATAAGAACAATAAGATTTTCCTTTTCCAATTATTTTACTTCCATTATTATATAATTCTATTTCTGCAGCAGAAGTAACATAGAAAAAACAAACAACTTTCTTTTTTAAGGCAATTCCAATGTGCATTGCAAGGCTGTCGCTGCTTACTAAAATATTACATAAATCAATTAATGATGCAAACTCCATTAAGGAGTTATCACATCTCGCATCTATTATGGTTGTTTTTGAAAGTTCTTTTATTTTATTATTTCTTTCTTTCTCTTCAGCTCCGCCAAACAATATTATTTTGCAATTTTTTATTTCTTTAGTTATTTTATCAATTAATTCTGCTGTTTTTTCTATGCTTAATTTCTTGTCCTGCCATCTCCCTCCAGCTCCAGTGTTTATACCAATAACAAGGCCATTATTTTCTATATTATTTTTTTCTGCAAATTTTCTCCTAAATTCTAGTTCTTCTTTGCTTAAATTTAGTACTGGTAATTGATTTTTATAATCTAAATTAAGAATTTTATATATAATTTCCTGATATGTTCTTTTGTTTTCTACTTTCAATGAATCTGCTTTCTCTTTTCCAAATTTAGAAACTAGTCCCATATCAAACCACAATGAAGAATCTTCTGTATACGTTATTTTTCCATTATCTAAGTAAGAACCAATAATTTTTTTTTTATTTATTTTACTTACAAGTTCACATGCTTCATAACTATCTTCTAAGTTTATTATTAAGTCATATTCTTTGTTTTTGGCCTTATTTTCTATATCCCCCTCCATTAAGTATATTTTATCTATTAAGTTATTATTTCTTAGAATATCAAATGATTCTTTTTGAGTAATCCAGTTTATTGAGTAATCTTTATATTTCGATTTTAGTCCTGAAAGAATAGAAGTGGTTCTAATAACATCACCAATTGCCCCCAATTTTACAATAAGTATTTCCATATTCTCCAATAACTTGGCTCTATTTTAAAGGTTTTCCTTAAAATTATTTAAGAGAATATCCTTTAAATAAAAAGAAATAACAATTATTTAAGCTTAGAATAGCGCATAAATAAATGGGGATATTGCGCTACTCTGTCCAAAAATAATCAAAGCTCCTACTAAAATTAGCATAATAATTATTGGAGCAAGCCACCAGGCCTTTCTTACTTTCAAAAAATCCCATAATTCTCCTAATAACGATTTGTTTTTTGACATTTTATGTTTTAGTTATTTATGATATTTAATCTTTTGCATATTTTTCACTATCCCACATATCTTCTGGATTATCTTCTCTCTTTATTAAAAATTTGTCCATAATAAGATAATCTATTCCAGTTCCCATCATGCATTTATACGCATCGTATGGAGTACAAACAATAGGTTCTCCTCTGATGTTAAATGAAGTATTTATGAGGATTGGAATTCCAGATAGTTTTCCGAATTCTTTTATTAGGCTATAATATAGGTGATTTTGGTTCTTTCTTATTGTTTGTAATCTACCAGAGCCGTCAATATGAGTGACTGATGGTATTTTTTTGTGCCATTTCTTTTTTACAGGATAAACCATCAGCATGAAATCAGTTGGTTCTGGAACAGGAATATCACAATCAAAAAACTTTAAAGCATCATCTTCACATACAACTGGCGCAAATGGTCTGAATTTTTCCCTATGCTTGACTTTTGAGTTTAAAAGTTCCTTTGCTTTTTGATTGCATGGATTTGCCAATATACTTCTTGCTCCTAATGCCCTTGGTCCCCATTCCATTCCTAATTGGAACCACCCAATAACATCATTCTTATAAATCCTCTTTGCAGTTTTTTTAATAAGTTCTTTTTCATTTTTAAATTCAGAATATTTTATACTATTTTTATCTAAAAATGTTTTAATTTGTTTTTCAGAATAAGAAGGACCTAGATAAGCATCTTTTAAAGCATAGTTTCTTTTATTACCTAATAAAGTATGATATATATAAGAAGCCACACCAAGGCTTGTTCCACTATCACCAGCATCTGGCTGTATCCATATTTTTTTGAAAGGAGTATTCCTCAAAATTTTTCCATTATACACACTATTTAATGCAACCCCTCCTGAAAGAACTATATTATTGCATTTAGTTTCCTTATATACATGATTAAGAATCTTTGTTATAATTTCTTCAGTTATTAATTGCAATGCAGCTGCGATATCCTTGTGTCTTTGTGTAACTTTTGATTCTGGTCTTCTTATTTTGCCACCCAAAAGCTTACATAGTTTTTTTGAAGGCATTTTATCAGCATAATGGAAAACAAAATATCGCATATCAAACCTAAAGCTTCCATCTTCTTTAATATCAATAACTTGTTTTAATTTTTTATAGTAATCATTAGTATTTTTATTTGTGTTTCCATAAGGACTTAACCCCATAACCTTATATTCTGAGTTGTTTACACTAAACCCCAGATATGCAGTTATGGTTGAATATAATAATCCAATAGAGCTTGGAAATTTTATTTCTTTTAGAAGTTCTATATTATTTTTATTACCTATTCCATAAGTAGTCGTTGTCCATTCTCCAACACCATCTAAGGTAACTATTGCAGCTTTTTTGAAAGGGCTTACTAAAAATGAGCTTGCAGCATGAGCAAGGTGGTGTTCAATAAATAATACATCTCCTTTGTATTTCAAAGTTTTCTTTATTATTTTAGTCACTCTTAATTTTTCATTTATCCAGGAGGGTATAGAACTTAAAAATGTCTTGAAACTCTTGGGAAAATTCTCTATATGCTGGAACAAAACCCTTTCGAATTTTAGCAGAGGCTTTTCATAGAATCCAATATACTCTATATCATTAATACTTATGTTTTGGCTTTTAAGGCAATATTTAATGGAATTTGTAGGAAAAGAAGTATCATGTTTTTTTCTTGTGAACCTTTCTTCTTGCGCGGCAGCTACAATTACTCCATCTTTTAACAATACTGCAGATGAATCATGGTAAAAGCAGCTTATTCCTAAGATATACATTTTAACATTAAAATTGCCTATAGTATTTTTCAATAGACTTCTTTTTTAAATTTAAATCAGACCAGTAAGAGTCTTTTTTTGATAATCTTGTTTCTAAAAATCTTTTTCCAAATAGTTTTGCAGCTATCGCGCTAGATCCTACTCCAACTATATAAACAAAAGATAATAAGATTGTATTGATTATCAAAGATATGTTTTGTCCAAAATTTCCCATGCCTTTTTTGAATCCAAGCATGAATTTTCTTATTTTATTCATCTTAATATTTTTCTTATGATAATTCCAGCTAATGCAATAATAAAAGTTATAATCATAATGTTTAGATAAGACCATGATTCTGGAATTTTTTTTAATAAATTAAGTATTATATATAATATCGTAGTGAATAAAAAGTAACTGAAGATATAGCCTAATTTTTCTCCAATGGCCGTTATTTTATTATTTTTATTAAATTCCATTTTCTTGTTTATTGAAATTTGTTTGCCTTCTTTAATATTCTCCTTTAATTAAACTATGCTAACTCAAAATATTTATAAATATATAGGTTTGCTGAGTAGTTATGAAATTAAAAAAGAGCCATTTAGAAGCAATATCCTTTATAGCGCTTTATTTACTTGCATTGTATATATGGACATTGCCTATGCATAATGATAGGATGCCTTTTGGCGATGTTGATGCAAGCTCTCATTTTATGATTGGAGATTACATGGTTTCAACTGATAAATCGGTTGCCAAAATTCCTTATTATGCCTTTAAGAGATATGGGGGCCAAAATGAATATTTTCCGGAGTATATATGGTATCCTCCTCAATATTGGACCAACACTGCAATAGCGCAAGTATTGGGTGGAGAAAGAATCTTCCCCACACTATTGTTTATTGCAGTACTTAGTTCATTAATAATTGTTTCTTCTTTCTTTTTGATACGAAATCTTTTTGGATTTTGGCCTGCCTTTCTATCTAGTTTTTTGCTTATTTTCTCCGCTAGGGATTATATGATATATTTATGGGGACAGTGGCCGCAGTCTTTATCATTTGCATTTACGCCTCTTGCTTTATATTCTTTTTATGCTTATTTTAAAAGTTACAAAGAGAAAAAACCAAAGGCAATCTATCTTTATATTTTATCAATAATTTTATCTGCTCAATTCTTATTCCATCCACAAGGATTAATTGTTTCTGTAGCAACATTAATAATATATTCTTTATTTATTATAATTAAGACTAAGAAGATTCCATTTAATATTAAACATGTTTTAATAGCAATTGTGTTGTTTTCTGCAATATCTGCCCTATCTGCCCCATTGAATATAGGGGAATTTTTTGCATCTATCACTCAAACTGGAGGTGGAGATAAAGGTTTACAATTAGATAAGTTGTTTAAATGGTATCAAGGGATAAAAGGAGATGGAGGGCTTCCAGATTTCTATTTCACATATAATAAAACTCATGGATCATTTCAAGAAGGACTAATAAGTTGGTGGACTTTGCCTTTTTTACTTATAGGACTAGTGTTTCTTTTTTTAAGAAGAAATGATAAAGATTTAGTTTTGTTGAGCTGGTTTATTTCATTCTATATCCTTACAAGGTTATCTGTTATTGGGATGGGGCAGAAAGATATGAGAATGTTCGCATTTGAAGCTCATGTGTTTTATCCGATTATTACAATAGGCCTTTTATCTTTGGCTTCTATCATAAAGCAAAAATCATTTAGGCAATACTTAAAGTATGGACTTATAGCCCTCTTTTTAATTCTAGCAATCAACGTAAATGGAAAATCTGCTTACACAACTTTAAATGGAATGCAAAATTCTATAGGAAGGATAAATCCTATGCAATATGAGGCTGCAGAATGGATAAAAACAAGTCTTCCAGAAAAAGCAGATGTATATGTTTTTGGAACTGTAGGATACCAATATTTTAGTGGAAAAATAAAATGGTTTGGAGCGTTATCACAAAGGGGGTTTATAACAAGCAATTCTAACATAAATTCTTCAAATTATATTATAGTAGACTATACTGATGCAATATTATTGAGAAATCAAGATTATATAAATTTGATACAAAACTTTGAGAAAAAATTTGAAAATTCAACTCCAATTTACAATAAAAATAACATAAGGGTGTATAAAGTTGCCTGATTATATAAAAAAATATATAGATATAATTTTAATGTCCTTA
>Ga0187833_10006190_pt1 | contig 11126 bp, 12 predicted proteins | sample ETNtaG_37_FD_167968 | JGI IMG/M metagenome (GOLD analysis project Ga0187833, IMG submission 167968) | Marine microbial and viral communities from oxygen minimum zone, Eastern Pacific Ocean - ETNP2014_SV_400_PacBio MetaG (Illumina Assembly) | ecosystem: Environmental > Aquatic > Marine > Hypoxic... | reverse complement strand
CCATATGGTGCCAATCCCATCAGTTTATATTCTCCAGAATTTACTTTAAAACCTGTGTAATAAGTAAAAGCTGAATACAAAAGTCCTAAAGAATGAGGAAAATGAATTTCCTTGAGAATTTCTAATTTATTTTCTTTTCCTATAGCAACGGTAGTTGTTCCCCATTCACCAACCCCATCGGCAGTTAATATTATGGCTTCTTTAAAGGGAGAAGGATAAAATGCACTTGCCGCATGACTCAAATGATGTTCAGAAAAATATATTTTATTAATATCATTAAAGTTTTTATCGTGTCTTTTTAATTCATTGAAAATTAGTTTTTTTTGAAATAATTTTTCTTTAAGCCACAAAGGTATAGACATGCAAAAAGATTTAAATCCCTTGGGAGCAAAAGCCACGTAGGTTTCGAGTAATCTTTCAAATTTTAGAAAAGGTTTTTCATAAAAAACTATATAGTCAATCTGATGTAGTTTTAATTTAGAAAAACTCAAAACAAATTCTATTGCATTAAAAGGATAACTCGGATCATGTTTTTTTCTTGTGAATCTCTCCTCTTGAGCGGCTGCAATTATTTTACCATCAATAACAAGCGCTGCTGCGCTATCATGATAAAATGCAGAAATTCCCAATATCGAGGTCATATAAATTCTTTATAAAAAATTTATATCAGATATATATATTATTAAAGGTAATGAAAAAATTATTAATCATTTTTCCAATTGTATTTACTATAATTTTTGTTGAAATAATTGCCAACCTGGCAAAAATTAGACCGTTGCTGTGGAAAAATGATTTTTACTCAAATTTAAATGTTGGTTGGTATACCTGGCATGGAGCTGACCATTTATATGAAAATGAAATACATAAAGAACAAACTAACGGATTTTTAACTAGAGGAAAAAAGCCTGACAAAAAAATAAAAAATAATATAATTCTACTTGGTGACTCTGCTGTAGAAACTTCACATAGATTAAATGAAATGCCAGAAAGTTATTTAAGAAATAATCTAAATAAAACAAATATTATTTCTTTTGCTTCTTGGGGATGGGCAACGGATCAACAATATATTCATTTAAAAAAGTATATTATTTCAGTAATCAAAAAATTTTTTAAAGCTAAATAAAATGTTAAAAAAAAATAATATTGGCTGTGTAGTAATTGCAAGAACTGGATCTACAAGGCTACCGGGGAAAGTATTAATGACTGTTAACAACGAAACTATGATTGAATGGCAACTAAAAAGAATAAAAAAAATAAAATATATTAAATCTTTAGTAGTTGCTACAAGCAAAGAAAAAAAAGATGATCCTATAGAAAAAATAGTTTTAAAAAATAAGTTTAAAATTTTTAGAGGTAGCGAAAAAAATGTAGTTAAAAGACTGTATCAAGCCTCAAAAAAATTTAAATTTGATACCGTGGTAGAGATAACTGCTGATTGTCCAATAATAGATCCCAGAATAATTGAAAACTGTATAGAAACTTACATTAATAATTCAACAGAATATTTAAATAACTGTTTCGTAACAAGCTATCCTAACGGTATGGATGTTCAGATATTTGATGCAAGAATTTTAAAAAAAACACTTCGATTAACAAAAAAACCTGAGGAGCTAGAACATGTTGGATTGTATCAAATGAGAAATCAAAATAAATTTAAAACTATAAATTTAGTTGCTCCTAAAGAACTTAATTATCCAAGATTGGGTTTAACTTTAGATGAAAACAAAGATTATATTTTATTAAAAAAAATTATAGAAACATTAGGAAAAAAAAGTAGATATTTTTCATGTAAAAAAGTTATAGATTTTTTAAACAAGACAAAATTACATAAAATTAATTCAAAAGTTAAAAGAATCGGAAATCAAGCATTCTTAAAAAAATAAATGCCATTAAAAGTATTATTTAGGTGTGATGCTGCCTACATCAAGGGAATTGGCTCAGGACATTTAATTAGATGCATTGTCATAGCCAGGACTCTAGAAAAATATTTCAAATTTAAAAAAAAAGATTTTTTATTCATTATAAAATCAGTTGATAAATATATTCTAGGAAGAAAAATTATTAATAAATATAATTATAGTTTCTTACAAATTAAGAAAAATATAACAAAAATAAATGAAATAAAAACATTGATGAAATTTAAATCAAAATTGTTAATTGTGGATAAATATAAATTTTATGACACTTCGACATATAATGCTGTAAAAAAAAATTTTGAAAAAATAATATTAATTGATGCTTACAATAAAAAATATAAAAATATTAAATATTTAAATCCAACTTTTAATAAAGCAAATATATATAAACCATCAATTTTAATTATACCATCGCTTCTTATACAAAAATCTATCAACAAAAAAATTAATAATGAAATAAAAAATATTTTTATTTTTTTTGGTAGTTTTGATTTCAAAAAAATACAATTAAGAATTATAAATCTTTTAAATAAAATTGAAGGAAACTTTAAAATTTTTATAAGTGAAAATTACAAATCTAAATTTAAAAAAGTCAAAGGATTGATTTACTATAATGAGAATAATTTCTTTAGTTATCTTAAAAAATCTGATTTAGCTATCACATCAGGTGGTTTAATCATGTATGATGTTATGAATTTAAATGTTCCTTTAATAATATTTCCTCAAATAAAACATCAAATTTTAAATTCAAACTACTACAAAAAAAATAAGTGTTTAATAAGTATTTTGCTCAACAAAAATTTGAGTAATAATTTTATAAATGCCTTTAAAATAATTAAAGATAGAAAATCTAGGTATTCTATGATTAAAAGACAACAGAAAATCTTTACAAAAAAAAAGAGACAAAAAATTTTAAAAATTTTAAAAAAATGTATCTAACTGAAAATAAGTTTTTTAATTTTAAAAATAAAGTAATTTTTATAACAGGTTCATCGGGTGTTATTGGAAGAGCAATTTGTAAGGCATTTCTTGATAATGGTTCAATAATTTACGGTGTTGATATCTTAAATAGTAACATTAAACATAAAAACTATTTTCATCTAAAGTTTAATTTAAACAACGAAAAAAAATTAAAGAAAACTCTATCCTTAATAATAAAGAAAAACAAAAAAATAGACATTATTATAAATGCTGCTGCGGTATCCTTTTTTTCTCATTTTGAAAAAAGAAAAAAAATAGAATTAAAAAAAACTATAAATGTAAATTTAATGATCTCATTAAATATAATTAAAAATTATGTTCATTTGCATAAAATAAAAAAACTAAAAACCTGTAGAATTATTAATTTTGGATCTATTTATGGAAGTGTAAGTCCAAATTTTCATATTTATAAAAAAGGAGATAGATTTAATTCTGAAATTTATGGAGCTACAAAGGCATCAATAATCCAATTAACAAAATACTTGGGAGCCTTGTATGCCAATAAAAAAATTTTTATTAATTGTATTTCCCCAGGTGGAACTATTGATAAGACTGTAAAAATCTCTAAATCATTTAAATCAAGATATTTCTCTAAGGTACCTATTAAAAGAATGGCCAATCCAGATGAATTAATTACGGCCATTATGTATTTAGCAAGCTCTTATTCGACATATACAATTGGACAAAATGTTATTGTCGATGGAGGTTATACTGCATGGTAAAAAAAATTTTTGATAAAAATTTTAATTCAAATTTCCTTATTGCTGAAGCAGGAATAAATCACAATGGAAAAATAAGTATAGCTTTAAAGTTAATTGATAAAGCTAAAGAAAGTGGTGCTGATGCTATAAAATTTCAAACCTACAAGACCGAAAGAAGAGTTAAATCATCTTCTCCTATTTTTGATATTTTAAAAAAATGTGAATTGTCAAATGAAAATTTGTACAAATTAAAAAAATATTGTGATAAAAAAAAAATTGTTTTCTTTTCAACTCCATTTGATGAAAACAGCGTAGATTTTCTTGCTAAAATTGGGGTAAAGCTTTTTAAAATAGCTTCATTTGATGTTTCAAATTTGAAATTAATAAATCAGATAACAAAACACAAAAAGCCCACGATAATTTCCACTGGAATGGCTTCAATGAAAGAAATAAAAAAGACAAATAATATATTTAAAAATAAAAAGATCCCATATTCATTTTTACATTGCATTTCATCATATCCAAACTTAGAGAGAAACTCATACTTATCTAATATTTTAGATTTAAAAAAAAAATTAAACTGTTCTATTGGTTTTTCAGACCACACAAATGACATAAAAACTTCTATATATTCTTATATTCTGGGTGCTAAAATTATAGAAAAGCATTTTTATCTAGGAAAAGGACATAATTGCGTTGATAAACCAGTTTCAATTGATCCCGATCAAATGAAGAAACTTAAAAATGAACTTCTGAACATCAATGTAATTATGGGAAAAGTAAAATATGGAATTAGAAAAGAAGAAAAAAAAGCAGTACGATTTAAAAGAAAATAAATATGAGCATAACAAATATTAACAAATCAAAAAAGTATAATTATTTAATAACAGGTGACTCTGGTTTATTTGATCAAAAAATAGTATTTAAAATTTGATAAAACAAAACTCATAATAATCAATTTCATGACAATAAAAAAAAAAATACTGTCACATTTTTATTAGATAGATCAAACAATTGGATCGAAAAATATCTTATTAAATTTAATTTTAATAAAAAAAAAAATTTATTTTTAATATAAAAAAAAATTACAAGACTGTAAACAAACAGGATATAGTATTTATTTTAAGTTATACTAAAATTTTACCAGAAAGTTTTTAAAAAATAATAGATTAAACCTAGTTATTCATGCCAGCAACCTCCCTAAAGACAGAGGTTTTGCCCCTGTACAAAATCAAGTCTCAAGAGGAAAGAATATAATTGACATTTGTTTATTAAAAGCAGCAAAAAAAGTTGACGCTGGAGATATATTTTTAAGAAGTAAGTTCAGATTGAAAAATAATGATTTAAGTGCGGAAATTAGACAAAAACAAGCCTTGGCAACTTTCAAAATAATTAAGAAATTTTTAAATAAATATCCAAAGATAAAAGCAAAAAAACAAATTGGCAAGCTAACTTTTAATCAAAGAAAAAACTACTTTAGCAATAAATTGAATATCAACAAACCTATAAAAAAACAATTCAATATCATGAGAATTTCAGACAACGAGAAATACCCATCATTTTTCAAGATTTATAATACAAGATATATATTGAAAATTTTCAAAAATAAAAATTAAAAGTATTCTTTTTTGATTATCTCTATAATTTGGTTGTTTCCAGAATTCTTATTTTTTGGCAGATATTTATTTAAAAAATACTTATAATATTTAAATCTCGATCTTAAATCTTTCATTAATTTTATTTTACTATATTTAAATTCCTCGGATATATTAACTTCTTTTAGATTTAGATATTTATTATAATGATCTGTTTTATAATTAATCTTTTCATATAAATTGCTTTTAATATTTATAATTGGCTTTTTATTCATTATCGCATAAAGAATAGTGCTAGAGTCATAAAAAACTATTAAAAAAGCTTCATGTATATATTTTTGAACATTTCTATTTACGATTTTAATTTTTTTGAATCTAAATTTTGCCTCTTTTAATGAGTATTTTGGTGAAATTGATATTATAACTTTTTTCCTAAATAAGCTTTTTAAATATAAAAGAAAATTATTTAGATTTTTATAATGCTCCTTTAAATCTCGCTCCTTAAATTTTCCAGTTATCTCGGATACATCTTCATAGTTTGGTGGTAATTCCAATAAAAGTATATGTTTTGCTTTAGGTTTTTGTTTATTTATCTTTTCTTCATAATGAAGGCTGTTAACTAACTTGAAATTTTTAACGTATGAGAATTTTCTTTTAAATAAACTAGAGTTTATATCATCATAAAGTTTTGCATTACTAATAAATCTAATATCGATTTTTGAGAATAATTTAATCATAACAAAAATATTATGTAATAAATGCGGAATTGTTCTAATAAATAAATTATTAATTCTATGTCTATACTTTCCCTGATAATAATATGAGTTTGGTTGAACGTGACCCAAATGTGAAATCATTATTTGGTTAATTTTTTTTCTTGCTATATAATTAAATAAAGCAAAATATTTTAATCTTCTAGAAAGGCCATTTATAATCAAACAATCTTCATTTTTTATAAATTTATCAAGATGAGATAAATTTTTTGGATCAAATAATTTCAGATTTTTAAAAAATTTTGATTTTTTAAATTTTGGCGTATTACCTTTAAAAATTATTTCAAGCCGATCGGTATTAACTATATAAAATTCTTTAAATTCTTTATTTAGATCTTTTAGTATTTTTCCATAAGTATTTGGAGCAGTGTGTAGTTGTCTAAAAGAATGTAAAAATAAAATTATTTTTTTTTTCATTAGGATATTTGTTCAAAATATAGCATTACAATATTATTTTAATGAAACTTTTCTAAAAAAACTATCTGCAAATAAAGCAATATATGAAAATATTAATGTAGAAATTATAAGTACTTCAAGCATTTTTGTAAGTCAATACTTAAATTAAACAGACAAATTGATGCGGACAATTCAAATATAAATACTTTTGTTCCTTTTCATGGAACACGATTAAGAAAAATATGTGAAGATCTAGGGTTAATAAAACCAGAAACTATAGTTAAATCAACCGCGGCTAATCTTGATGAAGCTGATATTGGTTAATTAAATATGCCACAATATCCACCTCATGAAATTAGAGAAATAAGAAAAACTTTTAAACTGTACGTTAAATTTCCAAAAAACAGATGGAAAGAAATTGAAAGAGCTGAAAAGAACAACGTTGAGACTAACAAAATATATGCTTATTTAAAACAAGAATTTATGGAAAAATATATGCCTAAGCCAAATGCTGACCCTCACGGTGGAATTGAGGATTTTGCCTACATCGACAATACAAATAATGCTATGACTTCTAATTAATTTAGTCTTGGTAGTCCCATTAAACTTTCAGATCCCTCTAAAAGACCTTTAATATCCCTACCATCTTGATATTCGCTTATAATTTTAAATATTTTTTCAAGATTTTCGTAATAATTTTGCAAAATTTTATCGTTATGTTTGATCGAAACATAAATAGCATCTGATGCTAAAATACCTTTTTTTAACATTTCTTGAGTAATAAAGGTTTTAAAAATATTTGAATATTTAGAAGCTATCTTAAACTGAGCTAGAGAATTTAATCCTGATATTTCTATAGGCACATCTGTAATTTTAGAAATTTCTTTCCACATTTTTTTAATTTTTTTTCCAATTTTGTCTATTTTATTCCAAGATTTTAAATCTTTCATAATTTTTAATGTTTCCAACCCTGCAACAGATCCAATTCTTTCGGTCCAAAATGTGCTACTAATAAAAGTATTTTGCACACACTCCATAACTTCCCTTTTTCCTATAACTGCAGTAATTGCATATCCATTTCCCAAAGCTTTTCCAAATATAGCCATATCAGGTATTACTTTGTAGATCTTGTGAAGACCGCCATAACTCTTTCTAAAACCTGAAGTGCATTCATCGAAAATTAAAACAATATTTTTTTTATTTGCTAATTCTCTTATTTTTTTAAGAAAGTTATTTTTTGGCTCAACATTTCTATAAACTTCCATTTTAATTGTTCCAATATTTTTTGTATCTACAATTTTTTTTAATGCATTGAAGTCATTATATTGAAATGGAAAAACAGTATTTTTTAATGATTTTGGAATACCGTCTGTCTGTAAACTTTTAAATAGATGTGTATCTAAATTTTTTTTATCTTGAAGGTTAGATGATAAATACCAATCGTGCCATCCATGATATCCACATACAGCTACACCATCTTTACCAGATGCTGCTCTAGAAATTCTTATAGCCACAGAGTTAGCTTCCCCACCAGTACGAGCAAATCTTACCATTTTAAACCAAGGATGCATTTGAACTAATTTTTCAGCTAAAAAAACTTCTTCTGGAGAATTTAGAGTAGACATATTTCCTTTTTTTATAAAATTAGATACAACATTATCTACTTTTGAATTTGAGTACCCCAATATATTTGTGCCGAAACCCATTGTACTAACATCAATATATTTTTTTCCATCTAGGTCCCAGATAAAGCAACCTTTGGCTTTTTTATAATAAGTTGGCCATTTACCTGGTAAAAATCTATTTGGATTCTTAGATAAGAGCATATTTCCAGTTGGAATAATTTTCGTTGCTCGTCTCCATAATTTTTGACCAAAAGATTTTTTTTTATTTTTTTTCATTGATTAACTATAAAATTTTTTAAAAGAATTTTACCAACATCCAAACTTTTTTCTGGATGAAATTGTACACCAAAAATATTTTTGTAACTCATTACTGACGCAAAATTTATTTGATGGTTTGTTATACAATCAACATTTTTTTTTGTATCTATTACTGCAAAAGAATGATCAAAATAAAAATTTGAGCCATCTTTGATGCCATTTAATAAAGTTGAATTTTTTTTTATTTCTATGTCATTCCATCCAACGTGCGGAATTTTAAATTTATTTTTATCTATACATCCATTTAATTTTTCAACTTTATTATCAAAAAAATTTAATCCTTCTGTGTACTGATGTTCAGTGCTATCTTTGCATAAAAGCTGCATACCTAAACATATGCCCAAAATTGACACTTTTTCTTCAAAAATTTTTTTTTTAAAAATTAAATTCCATCTATTTTTTTTAATAATATTCATAACATTATTAAAAGCCCCTACACCAGGAAAAATAATCTTATCTGCATCAATAAGCTTATCAGGTGATGTTACTATTTCTGAATCAAATCCAATAAATGATATACATTTATAAATAGAGTGTATATTTGATATCCCCAAGTCAACAATTTTTAATTTCATTTATTTTCTCAAGCAAATTCCATTGTTTAAAACCTGAGATCTTGCCTGTAATATATTCTGATCTTTAAATGAAAAATAATTCCCCGCTGAAATACCTTCAACTTTTGATTTTTTAAAAGCTTCTACAAAGTGTTCTGCTACACCACAGCCTCCAGAAATAATTACTGGTATATTTAAACAATTTGTAACTTGATTTGCAGCATCTATATTAAGTCCACTTGACATTCCATCTCTATCTATATCAGTTAAAATTATTTCACCAGCTCCAAGCTGTTCAAGAGTTTTTACCCAATCAAGAAGTTTTTTTTTGGTATTAATTTTACCATTTTTATAAAAAACAAAGTATTCTTCACCATGCTTTTTAAAATCAACAGATACAACAACGCATTGAGATCCAAACCTTTTTGAAGCTTCAGTAATAATTTCAGGTTTTTCAATGGCAAGAGTATTTATGCATACTTTGTCTGCTCCACTTTGAAGTAATTTCCTGAATGACTCAATGCTTTTTACACCGCCTCCAATTGTTAATGGCATAAATATTTTGCTGGAAAATTCCACATAATATTCTAATAAGAACTTATTTTCATCTAAATCTAGTGAATCCATATTCACTAAAAACAATTCGTCAGTTAATTGTGATTCAAATATTTTTGCTTGTGAGATTGGGTCGCCAACGTATTTGATTTTATTATATTGTTTTGTTGTTACAATCATTGGATAATATTTTTCTTTAATTTTATTAGTTTTAAATATTAACTTAGGAATTAATCTTTTTTTTAACATGAAATATTACAAGTTTGATTTCCAATCATTGAATATATTTTTTGATTTTTCTCTTTCAGCATCTCCATCCGCAGACCATTTATCACTGTCATGTGGTTTTTTGGCATTTTGATTTATTTTGGTGTGAAATTTATTTGGAGATACAATATGTTCTTTTATAACTTCTATAAATTCTTTTTCTGTTAATCCAATAAATTTTAAAAAAAGATCAAGACTGTATGGTCTCTTTCCCTCATAAAGTTTAATGTTTTCTAATGCTTTTTCCTTGCTTATAACTTTGTTTCTTAAATCTATTGCTGAAAGATGTGATGGTCTTGAATAGCCTCTCTTTAAATATTTTATATAATCTCTTACACCTTGCATGTAACATTCTATTTTTTCATAATCGTATTCTGGTGGTACATTTTCTACCTCATCTCCCTTCCACCCAAGCTCTTTCTTGATGATTTTTGATTGTTCTTTTGGATTCCATGATACGTATGAACCTAAACATACTGACTTACTATTTATTTTTTTTAATGACTCGTAAGGTGGATACATAAAAGGTTTTAATTCATTTTTATCTATTTCTCCATTTAATCTTAAAAACATATCTTCTGCATTCACACCAAGATTTACGAATCTATTGAATCTTTTTTCGTCGACTTCTTCGACATCCTCAAAACTATAATATGCTGTATATTCAGATTGTTTTTCTCCCCAAAATATTAATGGAATATTTTTTTCAATAGATATCCACATAGGATAAGAAAATATACCTGTATGACAGTGCCAACAAAAATCACCTTTATCAAGAAATGATCTTAACATTAATTTTTGTACCACCTTCCAATTTGGAGTAAAAGTTAGCATGTCAAATCCAAGTTTTCTTTGACATTTTTTAACATTCTCATCTAAATTGGGTCGAAGAAAACCATGATCAAATCTAATTACCAATGGTTTTAAGTTTAATTTGTTTATAATGTAATAAACTGTCCATGTGCTGTCTTTTCCTCCACTGAAAGGAACAATGCAATCATAATTATATTTTCCTTTATATTTTTTTATTAATTCTTGGAGCTCTAATTCTTTTTTTTTGTAATCTATCTTATTTTTTTTATATTCTTGCCCTATGCAAACGTTACATTTACTATTTTCATCGAACTGAATAGTTTCGTGAGTCTCTGGTAACAGGCAACTTATACATCTTTTCATTTTTTATTATTTTTTTCGTAACAAAGTAGATTAATTCGTTTATGTTTAAATAATATTTTTTTCATTATTACATATATATTTTATCAGCAAGCCCGTAACAAAGAATAGCGCTTAAAATTGTAAAAACTAATGGTGCAATAACTCCTTCATTTGAATCGTTTTTTATTCCTGTCTTATCAATTTTAATTGAGTAAGTATTTACAATGAAGATACAAAGATTTTGTACAAAAACTAAATTAAAAAATCCCCAAGTACCCTCTACTCCTCCA
>Ga0187833_10006189_pt1 | contig 11127 bp, 9 predicted proteins | sample ETNtaG_37_FD_167968 | JGI IMG/M metagenome (GOLD analysis project Ga0187833, IMG submission 167968) | Marine microbial and viral communities from oxygen minimum zone, Eastern Pacific Ocean - ETNP2014_SV_400_PacBio MetaG (Illumina Assembly) | ecosystem: Environmental > Aquatic > Marine > Hypoxic... | reverse complement strand
GCATGCCGCAAGGTTTAAGGCGCATGCTTGGAAAGCGTGTATACTGTTAAAGGTATCGTGGGTTCGAATCCCACTCTCTCCGCCATTAATTAATATTTTCTATTTAAAACTGAGTTATTAAAATAAGTTGTATCGTCGATATGTTGTACGTAGAATAAAAAAATGAAAAAATTGACAACAAAAAAAAAAATACGACAAATCCGAATGTTAAAGAAAAACTTGAAAAAAATAGAGAAAAGGAAAAACAAGAAAGAGAAAGACTTGAAGGTAGCAGCAGAAAAACAAAGTGTGTTGCCAAGATCACGTTAGATGAAAAATGTTAATGAAAAAGAAGTTTAAAAACCATTTTAGGTTATATGTTAAAGTTTTCTGTCCATAAAGACCTTGCTTTTTAGGTTAAAAAAAATAGCGAATAATATAGAAAAAATAGTAAATAGGTTGGTTAAAACTTTAAAGATAATTGTGCTATTAAAATTGAAAAAATTTTATTGATTTATTATAAAAGAATCTTATATATATATTTCTTTAGCAGATTTTTATTTAATAAATTCAAAAAGGAGAAACTCATGGAATGGTTAATACTTGCAGCAGTTGTGGCAATAGCATATTACTTAAATCAGTAAATATTTTATAATATAATTTAACTTTGATAGCGGGACAGCAAATAGAAAATATGATTTCTAAGAGCGCTCGTGTAGTAACTTTTTTTCACACTCGTAAAGTAATTAATTGACTTTGATGTTAAAATTCTTAAGTTAGGCAATTGTTTAACAAAAATTTACCAATTGATTGAAAGGAGTAAATCATGTGGACACCTATTATAATAGCAGCAGCGTTGGTGTGGTACTACCAAAATCAGTAATCAATAGATTTTCTGATATAAATTGTATTTAAGATAATAAAGAATTCTTAGTGCATACCCTTGTGGTGTGCACTAAAAGAGTGTGTTCTTGGTCAAAATGCTACTATTTTCGCTCTTCTCTAGTTTGTAGAAATTAATTAGTTTTAATGTAAAAAATCTTGAGTTATACACTAAGTTAAGATTCGTTTAATAAATTAACAAGGAGTTAATTATGGAATGGGTAGTTCTAGCCGCAGTAGTGTGGTATGTGTGGTCTAATCAGTAATAAAAAGATCACCGAAATAATTTAAATTATTTTTTAGTATGGCTTTAGAGGGAGTGTTGACGAAAGATGCACTCCCTCTTTTTTTATGTCTAAAAATGGCTTTTTTTTCAATAAATTAGTAAACAAGAAATAAATTTATAAAAAGTTAAAATTGATTAGGATTATCAAGCTAGTTTTAAGCATAAGAAATTAGACTATTTTATTTAAATTCAAAAAAATGGTAATTTCTTCTTTTCCAAAAAAACAAAAATGCTATTAAAAATGGAACAGGGAAATTACAAAGCAGAATCAATAAAAGTTCTCAAAGGTTTAGAAGCAGTTAAGAAAAGACCAGGGATGTATATCGGTGATACCGAGGATGGTACAGGTTTGCATCATATGGTTTATGAGGTAGTAGATAATTCTATTGACGAAGCTTTAGCCGGTTATTGTAAAAATATAAAAATTGAAATTAACAAAGATGGAACTTTAAGTGTGTTTGATGATGGCAGGGGTATCCCAGTAGATATCCATAAAGATGAAAAAAAATCTGCTGCAGAGGTAATTATGACTCAATTACACGCGGGAGGAAAATTTGATCACAATTCGTACAAAGTATCAGGTGGACTGCATGGAGTAGGTGTTTCGGTAGTTAATGCTTTATCTCAAAAATTAAAGTTGACAATTTATAGAGACAAAAAAGAATATTATATGGAATTTAAAGATGGAAAAACTGTATCTCCATTAAAAATTATTGGTAAAGCTAATAAAACTGGTACTTTGATAAATTTTTTACCTTCTAAAGAAATTTTTTCTTCTACAACATTTAATTCATCAATTATTCAAAAAAGGGTGAGAGAATTAGCTTATTTAAACAAAGGTATAAGGATATCTATTATTGATAAAACTGGATCCAAACCCAAGGAGTTTATAAATAAATACGATGGTGGAATTGATGAATTTGTAGAATTTTTAGATAACAAAAAAGAAAAACTTCTTAATAAAAATGGAAAAGAACTGTTCAGAAAACCCATCTCAATTACTGGTAAAAAAAGAGATGTAATAATGGAAAGTTCCATTAAATGGAATGGCGGTTATTCAGAGGATATGCTTCCCTTTACCAATAACATTTTTCAAAAAGATGGTGGAACGCACTTGCTAGGGTTCAAAAGCGCATTGACTAGAGTAATTAATAAATATGCAAACGAAAACAGCCTTTTGAAAAAAAATAAAATTACCTTATCGGGCGATGATATTAGGGAAGGATTAACAGCAGTTTTATCTATCAAAATGTATGATCCAAAATTTTCATCTCAAACGAAAGATAAATTAGTTTCATCAGAGATTAGATTAGTAATAGAATCAATCATTAATGAAAAATTGTCTACCTGGTTTGATCAAAACCCTTCTATTGTAAAAGTTGTTTTAGCAAAAGTGATTAATGCAGCTGTAGCAAGAGATGTTGCTAGAAAAGCTCGAGAGAACGTTAGACGTAAAGGAATATTAGAGTTAACAGGACTTCCTGGAAAACTTGCCGACTGCCAAATTGAAAAAGCTGAGGGCACCGAATTATTTATTGTTGAGGGAGATTCAGCGGGAGGATCAGCAAAACAAGGTAGAAATAGAAAATTTCAAGCTGTCCTACCGTTAAGAGGAAAAATTTTGAATACTTATGTCGAAACTAATGGTTTATCAGAAAAAAATCGATCAAATCATGATAATCAAATCAAAGCTCTTTCAAAAATGATGTCATCTAATGAAATTGTAACTTTAATAAATGCAATTGGTACAGGCTCGAAGGACTTTAATATTGAAAATTTGAGATATGACAAAATCATTATTATGACTGACGCTGACGTTGATGGATCACATATTAGAACTTTGTTGTTAACTTTTTTTAACAATTATCCTTTTTATGAGCTTATCGAGAAAGGTCACATTTATCTTGCTCAGCCACCGCTCTATAAAATTTTAAAAGGAACAAAGAGTTTTTATGTTAAAAATGATAAGGAGCTAGAAAATTTTATTGTGAAATCATCTGAGAATTTTAAAAAAATCAAAAAAAAATCACAAAAATATCAAGCTTTAGTTGAAGAAGAAAAATTAAAAATCAACATTCAAAGATTCAAAGGTCTTGGTGAAATGAACCCAGAAGAATTATGGAGCACTACTCTTGATCCGGAAACTAGAACTTTATTAAAAGTTGAATATTCAAAACAAACAAAAATAAAATCTACAGATGATCAAAAATTAATACAAATTTTAATGGGTAGCGATGTAGCTCCTAGAAAAAATTTTATTATTAGTAGAGCTTTAGATGTTTCAAACTTAGATATTTAATTTAAAGATCTTAAGGTTTTTTTACCAAACAGATTGCTTAGTTGGTCAATCATTACATCACCTAATTCTTGAACATCGGCAATTTTAATTGCTTTACTATAATATCTGGAGACATCGTGACCAATTCCTATAGCCAAAATTTCTATATCAGACTTGTCCTCAATAAATTTCACTGTTTTTTTTAAATTTTTTTCCAAATAATCTCCTGGATTTGTGGATAGAGTCGAGTCATCAACCGGAGCTCCATCCGAAATAACCATAATAATTTTTCTTTCTTCTTTTCTTTTCTTAATTCTATTGAGGGCCCACTCAATTGCTTCTCCATCGATATTTTCTTTTAAAAGGCCCTCTTTTAGCATGAGACCAATGTTTTTTTTTGATTGTTTCCACGGCGAGTCTGCAGATTTATAAATTATATGCCTTAAATCATTAAGTCTACCTGGATTGATCGGTTTATTATTTAAATTCCATTTTTCTCTACTTTGACCACCTTTCCAATTTTTTGTAGTGAATCCTAAAATCTCGACCTTCACTGCACAACGTTCTAATGTTCGGGACAATATATCAGCACAAATAGCGGCAATAGTGATTGGCCTACCTCGCATTGAGCCGGAATTGTCAATAAGCAAAGTAACTACAGTATCCTTAAATTCTGTTTTTTTTTCTTTCTTAAATGAAAGTGGATTAAATGGATCAATTATGACTCTTGTTAACTTAGAACTATCTAGCAATCCTTCTTCAAGATCAAATTGCCACGATCTATTTTGTTTTGCCAATAATTGTCTTTGTAGTTTGTTGGCTAATTTTGATATCAGGTTCTGAAAGCCTGTTAGCTGTTGATCAAGATTTTTTCTTAATCTGATTATTTCTTCATTTGTCTCTAGTTTTTCGGCCTTAGATATTTCATCAAATTCTTCAGTGTAGATTTTATAAGGGTTTTTATTATTATGATGGTTTCGTCTTTCTATTGTTTTTGGATTATCATCAGATTCCGAATTTGAATCTACTAAACTTTCATTCATTTTAATTTCGTTGAGATCAAATTCGTTTTCAAAACTACTTTGATTTATCTCTAATTTGTTTTTTTCATTTTCGTCATTATTTTTGTCATTTTGATTTTCATTATTGTTCGTTTCACTCTCATTTTCTTGATCTTTTTCTTCAGAATTTTCTCCAATATCCATACTTTCAATTATTTTGGAAAAGGTGGAATTAAAAATTTCTTGGTTATGAATATTTTCTTTAAAAAAATCTATTTTGTCATTTAATTTTTTGTCAAATATTTTTTCCCAAAAACCTAAAATCTTTTTAGATAATTTTGTAAGCTCAACGTTATGGAAATGTTTCAATAGATATAATTCAAAAGCTTCTTTAGCGCTCACATCTTCTTTGGCATTTAATTGATCTTTTCTTTTGTATTTTTGTCTAAGCTCGTAATTTTTTAAAAGATTTTGTTTAATACCTTTAAGGTTGTAGGAACCTATTTTTTCATATCTAATTTTCTCTGTTAAATTATATAGGGATTTTGCGGTAGAAGTTTTTGGCAAATTTTTCTGATAAATTTTCTTGTTTGAATATTTTAATTTTAAAGCTTCAGAATCAGTTTCAGCTCTGATTTTGGTATAGTCATCAAGACTTTTTAAGTTGTCTAAATTAAAAAAATGAAAATTTTTAGAGCCTAAATTTTTATTTTCAAAATTAACTTCAACTTTATCTTTTTCCGAAATTACTTTTACGGTGGAGGTTAAGGCAATTTTGAATTTTTCTTTTAGCGCTTCCTCTTTGTTCATTTATATTTTTATATTTACCGTAGATTCTGGAAGATCTTCACCAAAACATCTTTGATAGTATTCGGCAATAATAGTCTTTTCTAAGTCATCACATTTATTCAAAAATGTTACTCTAAAAGCATATCCTATATCTTTAAAGATTTCTGAATTTTCTGCCCAATGAATTATAGTTCTTGGACTCATGACACTAGAAATATCTCCTGCCATGAAACCTTTTCTTGTTAAATCTGCTACCTTAATCATATTAGAAACTTTTTCTTTGTCTTTGACATTATTTAAATTCTTATTTTTTGCCAAAACAATCTCTAATTCCTTATCTAAATCTAAATAGTTTAAAGTAGTTACGATATTCCATCTATCCATTTGGCCTTGATTAATTTGTTGAGTACCAGGATATAAACCACTTGTATCACCAAGTCCTACCGTATTGGTGGTTGCAAAGAGTCTGAAAAATTTATTTTGTTTAAGTATTTTGTTTTTATCTAATAAAGTAAAACTTCCATCGGATTCTAAAACTCTTTGAATTACAAACATTACATCTGGTCTTCCCGCGTCATACTCATCAAAAACTAGAGCAACTGGATTTTGTATTGACCAAGGAAGCATACCTTCTTTAAATTCTGTAACTTGCTTGTTATCTTTTATTTCAATTGCGTCTTTTCCAATCAAATCAATTCTGCTGATATGACTGTCTAAATTTACTCTTATACACGGCCAATTTAATCTTGCAGCCACTTGTTCAATATGAGTGGATTTTCCTGTGCCATGGTACCCTTGTATTAAAACTCTTTTATTGAAAGCAAAGCCAGATAAAATGGCAAGTGTGGTATCTCTATCAAATTTATAATCTTTATCAATTTCAGGAACATATTCATTTTTTTTTGAAAAACTATCAACCAACATATTTGTGTCTATACCAAAAGATTGATTAACTGAAATTTTAATATCTGGTCTAATATCTAAATTTGGTGTCATCTACTTTCTTCTATAAGTTAGCTTAAGTTGAGTATAGGCTAGAGTAACTATTTTAAGCTTTTCTTCAAATTCTTTATTTCCTGCATTCATATCAGGATGATATTTTTTGACAAGTTTTTTAAATTGGTTTTGGATTTTTTCCCATTTTGTGTCAACTTCTAATTCAATAATTTTAAATGCTTCAATATCTTTATCAGAAAAATTTATTTTTGTTTTAATGTGTTTTCCATAGCCATTACTTATAATGCCTCCAACTTCATTAAGAGTGTTTTTCCATAGTATATTAAAAAAATTATCTGGAGAATTAAAACTTTGTGTAGGTTTATGCCAAGTCATCTCAGATTTTAAAAATTCACATACCTCTTGATCAGACATTCCTTTAAAATAATCCCAGCTACGATTAAATTCTTTTATATGATCTAAACATAACCATTTAAATTTTTTGCTATTATCTTTTTCAATTGGAGCTTTATACTTACCAATTTTTTTACAACTTTTATGATCGCAAATATTTTCCATGTTGTATATATTGTAACACTAATCTAATGGAGATAAATAGCTTAATAAAAATTTTAAAAGAAAAATTAATAAAAGAAATTAAAATTAACGATATTAAAATAGAAGATGAATCTTTTTTGCATAAAAAACACAGAAATTTTAATAAAAATAAGTTTCATATAAAATTAACAATAGAATCATCAGAATTAAAAAAAATAAGTTCTATTGAAGCAAATAAAATAATATATGGTATTTTAAAAGATGAAATGAACAAAAATATTCATTCTTTACAAATAATTATAGTTTAATTTTCAAAATAATATTGAATTTAAAAAATTTTTTAAAATAAAATCAACCAAATTTCTTGATTTTAAAGTTTTTCCAATTTTACTAATCAATATTAATTTTATTTTTGGGTCAGAATTTTTTTTATCAAATTTCATAAATTGGATTATATTTTTTACGTCTTTCTTTTTAAAATAGTTATCAAGTTTATTTGGTAAATTTAATGCAGAATAATGTTCTTTAATTAAGTTTAAATCTTTGTTTTTCAATATTTTATTTTTAAAAGCAAATTCAGCAGCACATAGCATACCCAGGAGCACTGATTCACCATGATTTATTTTATTAGAAAAGTTGGTCGTGGCTTCAAATGCATGACCAAATGTATGACCAAAATTTAAAATCATTCTTAGGTCTTTTTCTTTTTCATCTTTTTCAACTATCTTAGCTTTGATTTTGCAACTTTGATAAATTGCCTTTTGAATAATTATTTTGCTGTTTAAATTTAATATTTTTTTTCCATTTTTTTGTAACCAAAAAAAAAGTTTTTTATCCAAAATTAAAGCATGTTTTAAAATTTCGGCATATCCACAAGTTATTTCTCTTTTAGGCAATGAATTTAATGCAGATATGTCAGATATAACCATTTCTGGTTGATAAAAAGAACCTATTAAATTTTTTCCATATTCTGAATTTACACCTGTCTTGCCTCCAACAGAAGAATCTACCTGAGACAAAAGAGTTGTCGGGACATTAATAAACTTTATACCTCTTTTAACCAAGCTTGCAGTTAAACCTGCCATGTCTCCCAATATTCCACCTCCCAAAGCAATTAAACAATCATTTTTATGAAAATTTTTTTTTAACAGTTTATTAATTAATTCATTGACAATTCTAAAGTTCTTTATTTTTTCACTAGTGTTTAATTTGATATATAAATTATCAAAATTTTTTATAGAATTCTTAACTTGTACCAAGATTTTTTTTGGAACTTTGCTGTCTATAATTAATGCAATTTTTTTGCAACCTGGAATTTTAGCATTTATTAAATTTCCAGTTTTGGATAAGATATTTTCTCCAATTATTATTGGATAATTTTTATTTTTGGTCTTAACATTAACTACGAATCTCTTCATACAATTTAATAATTTTGTTACTTATTTGATTTATATTAAGATTATTACAATTAATTTCATGATTAGCTAAGGAATAAGTTTCTTTTCTTTCCTTAAATATTTTAGCTATATTATTTTGGTTATTATTATAAATCAAAGGTCTTTTTTTACTATTTTTTATCCTTTTGTAAATTGTTTCTAGATTAATATTTAACCATACAGAAATGCATTCTGACAAAATTTTTTTTCTGATTTGATTGTTTATAAATCCTCCTCCACCCAGTGATATTATAGATCCTTTTTTATTTAAATATTTTATCGTGACGAACTCTTCTTCCTTTCTAAAATAGATTTCTCCTTTTTTTTTAAATATTTCGGTAATTTTCATTTCATTCTTTTTTTCAATAAGTCTATCAATATCAAAAAAATTAATTTTTAATTTTTTTGCCACATATTTTCCAATTCTAGTTTTGCCAACACCCATCATTCCCAGTAAAACCAGGTTTTTTTCAATCTTCATCTTCTAAGAATTTAAGTTTGATTTTTCACAATTATGTCTTAATTATTCTGTCAAATATAAATAAAATAATATATGCAATTTTATCGAAAAACAAGAAAAGGCTTTTCTGGAATTCTAATAAATTTATCAATTAAAATTTTTATTTTTATTATAGTATTAATAATAATTATTTTTTTAATTGGTAACTTAGATTTGCCAGTACCTCATAAAATTATCAAGCAAAAAATTCCAAATGAGAAATTCAAAGTTATTAAGTAGTTTAATTTTTCAATTATTACTTACAATAATCTTTTCAATACGATTAATCGCGGCAGAATCAATTGATATTTGGAAAAGCAATTCTGAAATAAAGATAGAATCGGCTAAGTCAAACCAAATAAATCCAGATGATAAAAAAAAATCATTATTTGAAGAAAGACAAATTGTTAAAACTAATATTTTTCAGGAGAAGAATGAAGACCTAGATTTTAATAAAGTGTATGGTCTTTTTGATCCCGAAGAAAATGACTTATCTTTAGAAATTTGGATTGAATCTGACGGCAAGATATTATTGGAACAATTAAAAAGAATAGAAACAATTAATCTTTCCAAAGATTCAGAAGAATTATTAATCAAAATTTTATTCACAAATTCATATCTGCCAGTTAAAAATATAAATTCATCTGATTTTTTGGATTACAAACTAGAATGGCTAATTAAAAAAGACAAAATTAATATCATGGAAGAATTTTTGTCTAAAAATCCCGATATAGAAGATAATACAAATTTATTAAAATATTTAATTGATAAAGATTTATCGGAAGCAGACATTAATAAAGCATGTGAAAAAATTAAATTTTTTAATAAAAGAACAAATGATAATTATTTACAAAAGTTTAAAATCTATTGTCTTATTAATGGAAACAATCTTGCGGAAGCTCAATTACAATATGATTTGCTAAATGAAAAAGGATCTATAGATAACTTTTATAATAAAAAAATTAACTATTTATTAGGTTACGCCGAAGAAACAGATGACGAAATTTCAGACAAGAATTTATTAAACTTTTATTTGTCACATATCACTAATAGTGATTTTCAATATGACCCTTCGATGAAAACAAGTAAATATATTTGGAAATATTTATCTTCTTCTAATTTACTTGAAGATCCAAATTCTATTGATTTAGAAGATGAAACTAAGTTTAACTTGTACGAATGGGCTGCCGCTAATAACTCATACAATAAAAAAGAACTATTTAATATTTATGGAAAATTTTTATTCAGTTTTGATCAATTCTTAAATGCAGAGGAAATATACGAAACTCTTCCATCTTATAAAGCTAGAGCATTAATTTATCAAACAGCATCACTTTCTGATAAATTAGAAAAAAAACTCAATTTCCTAGTTTTATTAAATGATTTGTTTAAAAAAGACGATATTGAAAATGCTTTCTCTGAAGAGTTATCTTCAATCTTGTCAAACATAGAACAAGAAGATGTTCCATCGAAATATCTTGGCTTTTATCAAATTAAGATTAATTTACCAACCGAAAAAGAGGACTTTGGAAAGATAAGATTTAATAACAAAATTTTACATAAATCAAAGCTACTTAAATATTTTATAGAAGATAACTACAACGTTGAAAAATTAGAGAATGATTTAATTAATATCTATAAAAAAATCAAAAAAGATAAAAAATATTACTTTTCAGCCAAAGATATAATTTTGTTAGATTCGTTAAAAGCCGATGGAGTAAAATTTCCTAAAAAATTGGAAAAACAATATTCAAATAATCAATTAACTATACCTAGAGAACTGATTGATTTGTCAGATCAGGGTCAAATAGGACTAGTTTTGCTAAAAATTATTGAAATTATAGGAGAAGATCAATTAGAAGATCTAGATCCCAAAACCTTATACTTTATTACTGCAACATTAAATAAATTAGATTTAAAAAAAATAAGAAATAATATTATTATCAAAATTTTACCATACAGAGTTTGATTAGTATCTAGAATAATAAAAAATTATATGTATATTAATGTATAATTTTTTATGTCTGTCCTGAAAATATTAACTGAACCAAATAAAATTTTAAGGGAAAAATCACTTAGAGTTGAAAATGTGAATAGGGACATCCAACAGCTTATGGATGATATGTTAAAAACGTTGTATGATGCCCCTGGCATTGGCCTTGCAGCCATTCAAGTTGGAATAGCTAAAAGAGTAATTGTAATGGATGTAAACAGATCTAGAAATGATATAGGTAGAGATAAAGATGATATAAATAAAAATGAAGATAGGGAAGCAAAAAAACCTATGTATTTTGTGAACCCAGAAATTATCTGGAAATCAGAAGATAAATTTACTTATGAAGAAGGCTGTCTATCTTTGCCAAACCAATTTGCAGAAATTGATCGTTCTAAACAATGCCACGTCAAATATCTTGATTATAATGGCCATCCCCAAGAATTAAGGGCAGATGGACTTTTAGCGACCTGCATACAACATGAAATTG
>Ga0187833_10006188_pt1 | contig 11127 bp, 9 predicted proteins | sample ETNtaG_37_FD_167968 | JGI IMG/M metagenome (GOLD analysis project Ga0187833, IMG submission 167968) | Marine microbial and viral communities from oxygen minimum zone, Eastern Pacific Ocean - ETNP2014_SV_400_PacBio MetaG (Illumina Assembly) | ecosystem: Environmental > Aquatic > Marine > Hypoxic... | reverse complement strand
AAAAATATACATATTGCTCCTGATTTAAATATTATGAATTTAAAAATTCAAAATAAAAATATAAATCAAAAAAAAACTATGTTTAAAGCTGTATTTCTGTCACGAATTTCTCCGATGAAAAATTTAGATTTTTTAATTAGAGTTTTAAATGAAGTTTCTTATCCAATTAAATTAGACGTATTAGGACCAAAGGAAGATATTAAATATTGGAATTTATGTAATAATTTAATAAAGAAATTACCATCACATATAAAAATTAATAATGGGGGAGAGATAGTTCCTAGCAAAGTTTCAGAGACTTTCAGTAAATATGATCTTTTTATATTTCCAACGAGAGGAGAAAATTTTGGACATGTAATACCTGAAGCTTTAGCTGCCGGCACACCAATCTTATTGAGTGACCAAACGCCTTGGTTACAAGACAAATCATTTGGACTGCAGGTACTTCCTTTAATAGATAAACTATGGGTCAAAGCAATTGAAGAATGGGCAAATTTCTCAAGTGATAAGATTTTATTACGAAGAAAAGCAGCTTTAAATTATGCTAATAAGATTGAGCTGATAAATGAAAAATCTATTAAAGAAAATAAATTATTATTTGATTACAAGTTAACATGCTTGAATTAGAATGATAGCTTTTGTGTAGTAGATATAAAAATTTGAAACATGAAAGAAAAATTGTATAAAAGAATTTATGAAAAAATTCCAGACTCAAATAAAATAACAATCTTAAAAAATACTGAAAAAGGTGCTTGTTATATTTTTGGTGATGGAAAATCTTTAAAATATTACGACTTCTCAAGTTTTTCTGATTTACCCTCAATGTCTTTGGGTCTTGTATCACTTCATGTTGGATCAAAATTTTTAAATTTAAAATACTCACTTAGTTGTGACCCATTTCAATTATGGCCAGGAAAGAATATCTACGATTATATTACTCGCAAAATGAAAGAAACTATTAAATTGAAAAAATATTTTGGAGCACTAAGCTATATTTCACCCTATAAATTATTTGGATTAAGTCTCAATAGCTATTCAAAATTATTATTTACAGATAATGAAGTTTTATTAAATTCTAATTATATAAGTCATTGCTCTAATTATAATTTCGCAAAATTTTTAAGTAATTCATATTATTATCATCAATATTTAAATATTAATAAAAATATAGACAATGATTTAAGTAAAAATTTTTATAATAGTTATATAGGTAGTATATATTTTGCCATATATTTTGCATATTTTTTAGGATTTAAAAAAATTTATTTAGTTGGATGTGACTATCAAGATATCGAGCCAACAAGAGCACATTGGTATGAAAAAGGTAAACCAGTACCCCATTCAGGAGAAACTGCTAACAATTTTATCGAATTCATGAGAAAATTTATGGAAATAAAAATTATTACTCTAGATAAATCATATGGTGAACACTTCATATCTTATAAAGATTTTTCTGGAAACGATTTGGAATATAAAGAAAATAATGAAATTATTAGTTTAAAAAAACTAGTAATACTAAAAAGACAAGGTGTCCATACGATTTAATTTTAATGATTGATATTTGAAGATACAAATATAAAAATTGCCTATACAAGCACTATTGTGGAAATATAAATAAATGAAAAATGTTTTTATTACAGGTGGATCTGGTTTCATAGGATCACATTGTGCTATATCTTTATTTAAAAATGGTTTTACCCCTATCATTCTTGATAATTTTTCAAACAGCCGTCAAAGTGAAATTAAAAAATTAGAAAAAATTACTAAAAAAAAAATTACTTTTTATAAGGTTGATATAAGAAATAAAAAAAAATTAAGATTGATTTTTAAAAAACACTCTTGTTATGCGGTAATTCATTGTGCTGGTTTTAAAGCAGTAGGAGAAAGTATTGAAAAGCCAATTTCGTATTTTAATAACAACATAGTATCCACTATGTCTTTAATAGAATGTATGCAAGAAAATAAAGTATTTAAACTTATATTTAGCTCTTCTGCTACAGTATATGATGATACACAACCCTTACCATTTACAGAAACTAGCAAAATTGGAAATACAAAAAACCCCTATGGCACCACAAAATATATAATTGAAAAAATTTTAATGGATCTTGCAAAATGTGATAGTAGGTGGAGCTTAAGAATTGCAAGATACTTTAATCCAATTAGCAATCATTCATCAGGTATTATAAAAGAAAATATTAAAAATATTCCAAATAATCTTATTCCTAATATTGTAAAAGTAGCTCAAAAAAAATTGAAAATATTAAAAGTTTTTGGTGGAAATTATAAAACTAAAGATGGAACTTGTATAAGGGATTATATTCATGTGATGGATTTAGCAGAAGGTCATGTTGCAATGTTAAAAAATAATAGACTAAAAAAAGGTTTAAAAATTTACAATTTTGGAACTGGTATAGGTTTGAGTGTTCTAGAAGTTATAAAAACATTTGAAAAACAAACTGGTATATCGATACCTTTCATAATTACAAAAAAACGAGAAGGCGACTCAGCCGTTTCTTTTTGCAATCCCAAAAAAGCATTTAAGGAATTAAATTGGAAGGCTAAAAATGATCTTGATCATGCTATGATGGATATTAAGAAAATAATTTAATTTAAAGGATTGGTTTCGTTATATGTGGGGCAATTAAAATAACTTTTTTCAACTTTTATCTGATCAAATAACTTTCAAGCTAAATTATTTCACGGTATTCACTTAAAATTATGAAAATTAAATTATTTAGATTTTATTCTCTTAAAAAAATTAACCCACTCAGACAATGGATCATTGCTAACAGTTCCACATAAATTAAAAAACATATTTCTAGCTTTTTTAGTCTCTTCCTTGTTCCACCATATTTTTGGATTACTACTGATATTATTGATATGTTTTGCTGCTTTGACCGGATCTGAGTGAATAATATCAGCTTTCTTTAATTCCATTACTAATTTATCAAATACTGGTTGGAGCTCCCAAAACTCTTCCTTGTATAGCAAAATAGTTGGAATTTCTGAGTGCATAGCTTCAGAGAATGTTGTTTGTGGATAGGTACAAATAATTAATTTAGATCTCTCAATATCTTGAAACAATGTTTTTTTCTTTGATATAATTTCTTTTCCATACAAATCAGAGTACCTATCTTTTGTAAACCACCCCATATTAGAGTAAGGCCTAACTTTAAATAACGCTCGTGTTTTTTTATCTAATAAGTTTATGAAATCTACTGTTTGGTTGAAATCATCAATATTTAATGAACTATTTGGTCCAGACTCAATTCTATAAGAATATCTTGTTACCTCTCGGCCAACTAATATTATTTGGTCACTATCACTATTTTTAGTTTTTTTTTTAAATAATTTATTTGGTGTTAATCTTGTATGCTTGTTATCATACGCAATGTGCCAAACTGTTTTTTTATCACATATCTTCTCTTCATGTTCAAACATACTCATTAATGATCTAAATGCGCCACCATGTTCACCGATAATTAATTGCGCTCCATTATCAACTTGTTTTGCAGACCAAGTTTTAAATATCTCATTACCAAAATGAGCGTTGGCAGTAAAAATTACTTGAGCATTTGATAAAGACATGCAATATTCTGAAAGCATTTTATACCTTTCCAAGTATATATTTGGCATATCCTTGAATACCCTTGTATATAGAAATTGTTCAAAACTATTTGCTACTTGTTTTTTTTCAAGCTGTGGACGTATAAAAGAGTTATCAGTGTTATTACTCATCTTCATATTGAATTCTGAGTAAAGCCTAGGATATTGCCCTAATTTGTAAAATAGTTTTATTAAAAATTTATTTGGTAAATAAGTATTATAAAATACAAAATTATGAGATTTGGTTTTCACTATTTTGCTTATAAATTTGTCAACTCCCATCACAAAATGATAAATTAATGAATGGCTCTTTTTAGCAAACAACTCATGCTCATTATCAAGAGAAATATCACTCTTGATTAACTTAATACTTTTATGATTTTGTACTTTTAAAATTTCAGAATAAATAAAATAGTTCCAAACATCACTTTCGGACATTAGTTTTAATGCATGTTCATAATCATTAGAGACGAAAATCTTAGAATCTAGTTTAGGCACAACTGTTTCGCATTCAACTTTTGAATCACCAAATAATCTAATGCTCTCCCAGCGATCCCACAAAACACCTATATAGACCAGCAACCATGGTCCTATAATTATCCTCCAGTAACGCAGTGAGTGATTAGTTTTATGAACATTATTTAACTCATGAGTTAGATTAATTAATACTTTTTCATACAAATCATTCAAATAAAGATAATCTTTTTTTATTTTAATTCTATTTGAACCCTGCCATGGAATAGTATCACCATTCATATTATTCCATATATGTTTACGATTATATATATGACACCACTCTCCTAAAAAAATTACTCGTCTATCAAATTTCCAAGTGCGCTCATCAGCTGTAGTGATAAGATAGCAGTTTTCATTCATAAAATTTATCTTAATTAATTTAACAATTTATACAAATATCACTTAAACATTATGCCATAAAAAAATGTCATAGAGGTTTAATGAGGTATACGTGTGGACGAACAGTATTACAATTTTGACAAGCAGAAATATAATCTTTATTTTGAATGGATGTTCTTAATTCTTTATATTTTGAGCCATTAAAAATAGCAAAAAGTGGCTGTTCCATTACGTTACCCAGGACCATTTGAGAGGTAAGATCATAACAGCAGGGGACTATATCTCCATTCGATCTAACAGTGATTGTATTGATTGTATGATCACATTGGTTTTTATCCTGACCATCAGCTAATACCAATTCATATTTCTCACCTACTTTCATGTGAGGCCATTTTATTGCAATCGTGGGTTTATAATTAACTGAGTCCCCAAACAAATTAATGAGCCATGAAGGTGTCTTAACGTTTAACTTTTCTGGTTTACTTACATCGAGCTTGGACCTCAAAAACTGGGTAGTCGCTACACTTATAGTCAAATTTAGATTGGCGTTATCTCTTGCCACAATTAAATTTTTCAAATTTTCAACAATTTTTGCAGTATCACTTTTTACCCTTACCTCTTCACTCTCGGTTGGTGAAATTCCATCAAGTGAAATTTCTATTTCATTTAATCCACAACTTAACAAATTTGAGATATTTCTTTCACTTAAAGACATTCCATTAGTAACCGTTTTAATAAGTAACTTTGATGACAAGTTTCTCACAGAAGAAGCCATCTGATAAAACTTCTTGTTCAGCAATGGCTCTCCTCCATGATAGAGGACAACTACTTTAACGTAGTCTATATTTTTCTTAACCTCTTCAAGAGTTTTTTCAAAAATTTTTTCACTCATCAAACCACGAGCCATATCAACTGTACCAGTGGGACAATGAGAACATGCTAAATTACACTTTGCAGCTGGCTCTATTCTGACTACATGAGGAAAAGGCAACATATTTTCTTCAGTTTTAAAATTTATCATTTTATTTTTGAACATATTTTTAATTATGTTTCTTAGATTACGAATTTATCAATTTATGATCAACATAAAAGCTTATTTTTTATACGTCTTATGCCTGATGTTGTTACTAGACCACTTAGTATTCGTGTAGTGGAACAATGTGCTAGTTTGCCAGTGTATCAATCACAACACAACTATGGTGCCATAAACTGAGTACTTTTGACTGGTCTTCAGCAATTTTTTCAACGATCTTGTTGATTTGATAGTGGTGATTGAAAAAGAAATTTCAATACTAAAATTTTCTATGATTTAAATTTTTTTTTAAGTTTTTCGTAGTCTTCAAAAGTATCAACATCACAAGTTTCAACTTCTGGAACATCAAATGTTTTAAGTTTCTTCGAATAAAATTTTTTTTCTTTGACAAATTTATCGTATCTAGCCCAATAGAATGTTCCATTAGAAACACACGTTAATGGATATTTTTGTGATTGTAGACTTTTAAATTTTGGGAACAGCATTTTTGCACTTCCGTCCGTAGACAAACCTAAAGCTTGTACAGGATGATAATTATATTTAGAAACACCCATTAACACATTTGTATTATTGTTAGATAAAAATTTTATTGATGATTTTTGTAAAGTATCTGACTTAAGTAAAACTGCTGTCGCATAAATACAACAAAAAATATCAGCAGGGTTTTTTGTTAAAACATCAAGACATGTATCTTCAACTGTAGCAGTATCTGTTGCTAGTTTAGGTGGTCGTTTATGTACTTTTGCACCTTCTTGTTTTGCAATATTTTGTATTTCTTTATCTTCACTTGAAACTATTATTTCATCAAATAAGAATGAGTCTTTAATGGTCTTTATCACTCTTGTTAACAATGGAATATCATCTAAAGGTAAAATGTTTTTTCTAGGCAACCTTTTAGAGCCTCCTCTTGCAGGGATTATGGCAATAGACTTTATTTTTTTTTTTATATCACTAAAATTTAACATATGTCCTGCCTGCAGGTTTTTTATAATAATACAGTCCTTTACCAACTCAAACTGATCAGGACGAATACCAAAGCCAGGCCTTCTAAAATCTATTTTACAATCGGATAGTTGCTGTCCTTTTTTTGCAGGCTCAACTAGAAAAATACTTCGTCTAACTGAATTACGTTTTTTTAATTCTTCATCAAGTATTTCTCGTTTTCCAGTACCTAGTCCTATTTCGACATCCTTGATTTTTTTGACAAAATTCTTCATTTCTTTGGGTTCTATTGACATTGAATTCTCAACACTTCTAGTCATTCGATTCTCAGTAATAGTTTTTTCAATCATATTTGCACCCAAGGAACTGCTGCTATATCCATCTCACTACCTGGTGTATGGTCAGAAAATGCTACAGGATAAGAAATTTTTTTTTTAAGTGTTTGTATAATTTTAAGGTTAATACTGTCTAAATGAGCAGGATATCCTGATGGACACTGATGAATAATTATATTTTCATTATTCTCAGAACGAATAATATTCACAGCTTCTTCAATTTCTCCAAGAGTTGCCATACCTGTATCAAGTTGTATGCACATGCCAGTTTTGGCAGCACTTTTTATTAGCGGAAAATGATTAACATCAGCTGATGCAATTTTAATTGAATGACAGTCTAATTTCTTTAACAAACTAATATCTTCATCAAAACCTACAGTTGAAAAAAAAGCAATATCAAGCTCATCACAATAAGATTTAATTTCTAACCAATCTTTTTCTGGCAAATATCTTCGAACAAGAATATCATATAATGGTTCTTCAACGGTCTCAATTTCACCTGTTTCCCTATTTTTTAAAATACCATAAGAGAACATTTGTTTCTTATCAGCTACAAGGCGATCTGGATTAAAAATTTGAAATTTAACAGCATCAGCACCTGCATCTGAAGCATGTTTGATTAATCTTTTAGCTGAGTCCAATCCCTCATGAGTTGGCCCTATCTCAAATGTAATATAACAAGGAAAACCATCACCAATATTTTTTTTACCAATTTTTGCCATTCTTAAGTTTAACTTAGTTTGCATTAATCAATGACCTCAGTGATTGTCTTTATCACCTTACTTTGATCTTTGTCAAGCAAACTTGAAAAAATAGGAATTGATATTGTAGATTTGAAGTAAGCTTCTGCATTTGCACAATAGCCTTTTCTAAAATTTAAGGATTGATAATAAGGTTGTAAATAAACAGGTATGTAATGTATGTTTACTTCTATATCATTTTTTCTTAAATCATTATAAATTTGTTTTTGTTTTTTTTTCATTTCTTTACCCTTGATACATATTGGATATAAGTGATAGCTTGAATAAGTTCCAGGTAACTGCAAAGGTGTAATAAGTGGTAAACTTTTAAGTTCATTATCATAACATTTAGCAATTTCACGACGACGGCTTACAAATTGATCTAATCGACTCATTTGGCTTAATCCAAGTGCTGCCTGAATATCATTCATTCTATAATTAAAACCTAATTCAATTTGTTGGTAATTCCAAATCTCGTCTTCAGGACGATCTTGAAATAATTTTTTATCATTTATATTTCCACTGTTGCGAAGGTATTCTAACCTTTTTGCCAAAAACTCGTTATTTGTTAATGCCATACCACCCTCACCAGAAGTAATAATTTTAACTGGATGAAAACTAAAAACTGTTATGTCACTATGAGTGCAAGAGCCCACTTTTATTTGATTATAAGACGCACCGATTGCATGAGACGCATCCTCTATAATTTTAAAGCCATATTTTTTTGACAAATCATATATCGCTGGCATATCACAGGGTTGACCGGCAAAATGAACAGGAACTACAACTTTAGGTAATTTTCCTAATTTTTCTGCTTTTATCAATTTTTCTGATAATGCATTAATACTCATGTTGTAAGTTTTGGAGTCAATATCAACAAAATCTATATCTGCACCACAATAACGACCACAATTAGCAGAGGCTACAAAAGTATTTGGTGAAGTCCACAGCAAATCACCTGGGCCAAGATTCAAAGCCAAACATGCGATATGTAAGGCACTGGTTGCGCTATTAACTGCAACAGCGTAAGAAGCGTCACAGTAATTAACAACTGATTGTTCAAATTTTGGAACTGTCGGACCTTGTGTTAAAAAATCTGAACGCAGCACCTTTTCTACTTCAATAATATCATCTTCAGTAATTTCTTGGCGTCCATAAGGTATCATGAACTAAATCTTACCAATGAGATTTTGGTTTTTATCAAGCCAATTTTTAAATTCAATTTTGGTCATCCATTTTGAGTTATCTTTACTATTATAACAAAAATTCTCTAGTAGTTTTTTACCATTCTTGATACGTTTTTTATCTTTATTCCAATTATTTATTTGTGGTAAAATCTTGTAGTACTTAGGGTACTCATAACAAGAATAACTATCTTCTTTGCTAATCATTTCTTCATGTAGTTTTTCACCTGCACGTATACCTATGATTTTTTTCTTGGCATCAGGTGCAATCACATGCGCAATATCTATAACCTTCATGGAAGGAATTTTTTTAACATAAATTTCACCTCCAACCATGTCTTTAAAAGCATGACAAACTAAATCAATTCCTTGATCTAATGAAATCATAAAACGTGTCATTCTTTCATCAGTTATCAACAATTCACCCTTATCTTTAATTGACATAAAAAATGGAATTACAGATCCGCGTGAACCCATCACATTACCATAACGAACTACTGCAAAGGATGTTTTGAGACCACTAGCGTAAGATGAATTACTAGCAACAAATAACTTATCAGAAGCAAGCTTTGTTGCACCGTAAAGATTAATTGGGCTACTTGCTTTATCGGTTGAAAGCGCCACCACTTTTTTAACACCTTGATCAATACAAGTATCTACTAAGTTCATTGCACCATTAATATTAGTTTTGATGCACTCAAAAGGATTATATTCAGCAGTTGGAACAATTTTAGTTGCTGCGGCATGCACAACATAATTTATATTATGTAAAGCACGGTGAAGTCGATCTTTGTCGCGTACATCTCCTATAAAAAAACGCACCCTAGGATCATCTTTATATAATTTTGCCATCTTCCATTGTTTCATTTCATCTCGTGAAAAAATTACTAGTCGTTTAGGATTATATTTTTTGAGAGTGTGAGGTACAAAAGCTTGACCAAAAGAGCCCGTTCCACCTGTAATTAATATAAAAGATTTTTTTAACATTATATAATTTGAATTCAAATTAAACTTAAATTTCTTTTTTTAACTATCAATAATTTTTTAAATATTTTTTGTAGTCTTGCCTTGCTTTTATTTTCCAAGTTCTGATAATAGCTTAGAGATTTTTTTATCATCATAATTAATTTTTTTCATTATTTTTTTTGCTGAATTCGGGTCTAATTTAAAAGCTAATCTCAGAATGTTCATCCAATTAACATTATTCTTTGACCTAATTTTTTGAATTTTTGAAATAATTTTAAGATATTTGTTATTTGATTGCATGAAAGCTATATATATTAAAACATGATGAAAATACAAATATTAATAAGCAAATCCTCTTGGGCTAATGCTTATAAAAAAGAAATTTTTAGTAAACTTAAAGAATTCTCAAAAAGTATTAGTTTTTTACAAAATCACAAAGAATTAAAAGATAATTATGATATAAACATTATATTTAGTTATTTCAAAATAATACCAAAAACATATCTTAAAAAATCTAAAGTAAATTTGATACCACACGAATCTAACCTACCAAAAGGCAAAGGTATGTCACCTTTAACTTGGCAAATTTTAGAGGGTAAAAAAAAAATTTACTTCTCTTTAATTGAAGCCAACTCTAAAATTGATAATGGTGTAGTTTATTACAAAAAGATAAAAACAATACCAAAAAATTTTTTATTTGACGAAATAAAAAAAATTCAATTAAATGAAAATCTAAAATTAATAGTAAAATTTATTAAGTTTTATAAAAGAAAAAATAGAGTACCAAAAAGTAAAATACAAATTGGCAAAAGTACTTTTTATAAAAAAAGAGTTCCTAAAAATAGTGAAATCAAAATTAAAAATTCTATACTCTCACAATTTAACTTATTGAGAGTAGTGGATAACAAAAATTATCCTGCATATTTTAGAGTTTATGGAAAAAAATATATTTTAAAAATAAGCAAATCATGAAATATATAATTATAACTAAAAAAAAATGGGATTTAAATAACTTTAAAAATTTAAACAAAAATATTTTTGTATTAGATAAAATAAATCTAATAAAAATTAAAAGAATAAATCCAAAGATTATTTTTTTTATACATTGGTCTAGGTTAATTAAGGATTCTATATTTAATAAATATCTTTGTATACAGTTTCACTCGTCTAACCTTCCAAAAGGAAGAGGTGGTAGTCCAATCCAAAATCAAATTTTATCTAATATAAAAAAGACAAAAATATCTGCTTTTAAAGTTTCTAAGAATTTAGATTCTGGACCAATTTGTTTGCAGTACAATCTTTCCCTTAAAGGTAGTGCATTAGATATATTAAAAAGAATAGAAAATAAATCAATTCAAATGATTAAAAAGATAATCAATATAAAAGATTTAAATTTTAAAAAACAAAAAGGTAAACCTTCTTTCTTTAAAAGAAGAAAGCCATCAGAAAGTAAAATAAATACT
>Ga0187833_10006186_pt1 | contig 11129 bp, 12 predicted proteins | sample ETNtaG_37_FD_167968 | JGI IMG/M metagenome (GOLD analysis project Ga0187833, IMG submission 167968) | Marine microbial and viral communities from oxygen minimum zone, Eastern Pacific Ocean - ETNP2014_SV_400_PacBio MetaG (Illumina Assembly) | ecosystem: Environmental > Aquatic > Marine > Hypoxic... | reverse complement strand
AAATCATAGATCCCATTTGATCAAAATTATGTCCAGCATTTGGATCAGTCATAACAACCCATAAAGAGATGTCTTGTGCCCAAGATGCATCAGCAACTCCTGGTATTCCTTTTAAAGCTATTTTTTCACGCCATTTATCCAGATCTCTAATGATTTCAGTATCAAGAGCCAGACTTGTTGAGCTAATTAGTAAAAATAATAAAAGATATGAAAATTTTGTGATTAAATTTTTCACCTTAGTATCTCGTTTTAGTTTTTGATGCGATCCAATCCATTAAGGCTAAAAAAACACCTGAGGCTATAAAAACTAAATGTATGATAATTTGAAATTTAACTTCTCTGTCTGTATGATCTTTAAGAGACATAAAGGCTTCCAACAAATTAATACCTGATATTGCAACAATTGAACTGATCAATTTCAATTTAAGACCACTAAAATCTACTTTACCCATCCACGAAGGTTTATCCTCGCTATCTTTTGCTGCCTCAATTTTGGAAACAAAATTTTCATATCCAGCAAAAAGAATCATTAGGACTAGGTTACCGATTAAAGCTAAATCAACAATATGGAGTACGAAAAGTAAAAGATTTCTAATATCCATAGTTATCATCAAAGGAACATTGTAAATAAATTCCTGGACAACTTTGAGCATGATGACCGCTAAAGAAAGAGAAAGCACAACATAAACAGGTGCCATGAACCACCTGCTCGCAAACATAGATGCTTCTAATGCATGTTCTAATGACTCCCTGAATTTACTTTTTTTATTCATACCGCTTCAGCTAGAGTACAGCCAAATTGAAGCATCAACTAGAGATTTCAATTAAGATTCAATTGAGTTTTTTAATGAAAATTAAATTTATGCAACTGCAAGTTTATTTATCAAGTAAAAAAATCCCTATAAACTTTTTCATTGACTGCTCACATATGTACATTCAACACTAAAATTTTTTACCAATTCTCTCATAAAATGATCTTTTCCTACCCAATAAGATCCTCTCCTAGTGTAAGGTTGAATTATAAATTTTTCATATTTTCGTACAAGTATAATTTCTTTTTCAATATTTAATAATGAAATTTGATTTATTTTAATTTTATTTTTAGTAGGATTTGAAAAAGTAAATTCTAAATAAGCTGGGGATTTGGCAGTCGTATATTTTATATCAAGGTCACTTACACAATCAGCAAAACTAGTATTGCAAAATATTAAAACAGAAAAAATATATAAAGATAACTTTTTCATATTACCATTTTTTATAGCATTCAATTAATCTTAAATTAGGATAAATATCTTCAACAATTTCGATTGCATCAATATCTTGTGTCTTGAAAATTTTTTGAAGTAAGCCAATCGAAATATTTTTAATTGGATTGCTATAAGTGTTATACTGAATATTATTTGCTTCTAAAAATTTTTTTAAATAATTAGATTTTAAGCCATAAGATTCAGTGGCATTGGGTACAAAATTATTTGATTCTCCTTCTTTGTTTTTCAATTCGTACTCATAACCTCCATAAAGTATACCAACTAATTCTCCATTCTTATCAAGAACTGGACTTCCGCTACTTCCATGATATGAAGTTGCATCAAAAATAAATTCATCAAAATTGTTATTGAATCCTATTTCAGAATTAACCATGCCTTTTGAAATTTTTGGATATTTAGATATTTCATCACCGTGAGGAAATCCTAGAACAAAAATATCCATACCGGCTTTTATAATTCTATCCGAAATTGGAATAAAAGATTTGTTCCCATTTTTATTTATTAGAATTTCTACATCTCCCCATTTTGCAAGATATTCAGTATTAAAATGTTCATAAATTTCATATTTAGCTTTGTATGGTGCGAAACCAACAATCCTATCACATTTTTCATTAAAATTTTCATCCTGAAAGGCTACATGTTTGTTTGTTAAAAGTATTGTTTCGTTAACATAAAAAGCTGTTCCAGTATGAGTAATATAATATGGAGTTATATCTAATAACGTTTCTTTATCATGTTCAAAGCCCAAGTTTTTTTTCCATACTACAAAACGGTCAAAGGCTTTGTTCATTTCTGTTTCGGTCATTTTCTCGTTAACTTCTTTAGATTTTTCAGGATAAGGATTATATCCTTTATATGTAGCCACCTTAAACCAAAAGGCAGCTTCCGCTAAATCAATAGGGATACCTATGTCAATTTTACTTCCATCAAAATAATAACTAGCAAGCGTAGCTGCCTTCAAAGCATCACCTTCTAAAGCATCATAACGTAATTTAGAAATTTCATGACCATATTCATCCGCTTTCAAATAAAATTCTTTTGCTCTTTCATAATTATATCTAGTTCCTTGACCTTTCTCGTGCATTAATCCAAGTGCGTATATTGCTCGTGACTGATTCTTTTTCCAAAGAATTTCATAATCACTAAAAATTTTAAACCAGGCTGAATCTTCAAAACGCATATTTGCCGCTTTTTTATAAAATTTAAAAGCCTTTACATAATTTTGATTAACTACATCGCCGTCTAAATAATATGAGGCAAGCGTGGTTAAAGCATTTACTTGATTTTGTTCAGCTGCTTTTAAAAACCATTGGTAAGCTAATTTTTTATTTTCCTCTGTGCCCAAACCATTATCATACATAAATCCCAAATTATTTTGTGCAAAAGCATCTCCAAGTTTAGCAGCCTCTCTCGCCCAAAATAAAGCTTCTTCATATTTTTCTAAATCGTAATAATGATCATGCAACATCACCTGAGCGTTTATATCGTTTTCTTCTGCTTTTAATATTAATTCATCTACTGCATCTTCGCTCAAATTTTCATCAGATGTGGCTTGTGAGCCTCCTTCATATTTATATGTTGTTTCTGATAAAGAAAAATTATTAAAAGACATTAATATTAAAAATGTATATAAAAATATTTTTTTTATGTAGCGGTATAGATTTTCTGTTGACAATTTGTACATTTAACAATTCCACCTTTCCTTTTTTTTGATGTCAGTGTATTGTGTTTTGGTATGAATTTGAAACAAACTTTTAAAAACTTAGTACTTTTAACTTTCTTTATAGTGGTTCTGTCTTTTATTTCTATGTTTTTTGAATCAGCAGAAGTTACATACCTAAATGAACAATTAAATTCCAAAACTTCAGATACTCAAATTTATATTGTAGGTATTATTGCCTTAATTCTTTTCATTGCCTTTCTTATTAATCTGTTTTTTCTTTATGAGTTCAAAAAAATTGGGAAGCCCATGTTCTTATTTTTGTTTATTATACAATTTTTTATCTTACCTTTTATTGGAACTTATGCTTATGAACCATTCGCCTACATAATTGAAGGATTAGGATGGGCAGCAAGTGGAGCAATATTGGTCTTTCTATATTTTACTCCCATTAAAAAAGAATTTGAAAAATAATTTTTTATAGACCTTTTTCTTTCACAAATTTTGCCACAAATTTATTTTCAATCGTCCACTCGGAAATACAAGTTTGTTTGAATATTCCTTTTATTCTAACTTTTGTATAATGAGTGCTGCACTTAAATAAAATTTTTACAGGTTTAAAAGAAGCAATTTGTTGTATAGTTGGATCATTAACACCATGCATTTGGCCACATCCACATTCAAAAGCTAAATCGAAGTATCCTCCTGTTTTCATAACAGAGGCGGGCATAGGAGGCTGCTCTTGCATTGCGAGCATATATTCCTCTTCTGTTTTTATAATTCTCATAAATTAATCTTATTATATTATCTGGCCAAAAATTTAAAAATAATCCATAAAAGAAAAAGTATGCCCCCAATAGCTGCTCCAGTATTAACATTGCTGCCTTCTTCTTGATCTCTTATCGATTCAAGATTTCTCTGTAAATTTTTTAGTTGTTTGCGTGAAAGTTTTTTTTGTTTCTTCTTCTTTTTTTTTACCATAAATATTCCTTATTCATTTTTAATATTATTTAATTTTTTCATAATTAGATCACGTTTTTTTGCTTTATAACACTTACCATTTAATAGATTTAAATTTTGTTCCGCTCTTATAAAAACAACATTTGGATTTTCAGTACCATGAATATGGTTTTCATGGACAAAACCTTGGTTTTGATAAAATACAAAATAATGATTAGGAAAATTTTTATTCCCTTGTGGTTTAGTGGCCATAATTTTTAAAACATCAATATCTTTGGTCACAATTAATTCTTGTGGTTTTAAAACTTTATAATTTTCTACTAAAGCAATGTTCTCTGTTAAAAAAGCTCTTCTTATTTTATCTTCCACAATAATTGAGAAATAAAAAATTGATTCATTGGTTTCGCATGTCAATAAAGTTCTATTATCAAAAGTGGGTTTGTTAAAATATTCAGAATTTCTAAATACTCTTCCTCTCCAAGCCCAAACAATATATTTAAAAACTGCATAGTTCGGTTCAATTCCACTTATATCTTTATTAACTAGATCGTTTAAGTCAGCAAGATTATCAACATTGTCAACGCCATGTTTTCTAAATAAACGCCTGATACTAAAGGAATTTAAATTATCGAAATGTTCTGTATGTTTTTCTATACCAACTCTTTCTATTATTTTTAACTCTTCTGGATTTTTCATAAGTCTTTTTGTTATCTCATCTAATCCTGAATCGGTTCCTTTTATGCCTGAGCCCACTCCTTTGCTTGCTTTAACACCTGTTTTGGAAAAAACTTTTCCTATTTTGGTAATAATTTTTGAAATGACTCCAACAGCAGAATGCGCATTGGGTATAGCTAGTAAATTAAAAAATAGAATTATTATGACAAAACCAAATAATGATTTTTTTTTATTATTTTTCATATTTACTTAAGGTCACTTAAAATAGTATATAAAATCATTTAATCAATATTTGTAGGTTTTTTTTCACCAATAAGGTTAAGTAGTCTGCTTAAAGTTTCTAAAATTTTAATTTTTTTACCTCCTGCTGCTTTCGCTGCTTTTGTTAAATCCTTAGCCAGGTTTGTTCTAGCAGTTTTAAGTAAAGTAGAGGCTTCGCTTAAACTATCTTCTACTTTTTTATCAAGCATGTTTTGATTTTTTAATTTAAGCCAAGTGATTGCTTTGGACGCTTTTTCTTCACCCACCAATTGTCTAAAATTATTTTGTTCTTCTTTTGAAAAAGTTTTATCAATTAAAAATACTTTTAAGGATCCCCAAAGTTTGGCCCTATCGTAAATTTCTTGATTAGAAGATTCTATTTGTTTCCCTACTATTTTTTTTATTGTTGTGTCAATTTTGTTATCTATAATTTTTAAGTCATATACTCCCTTTTTTTTAGTATCAAAAAATTCATGATATTCTTTTGACATTGAAAACCAGATTAAAGCTTGTATGCGAATTAAAAAGCTTGGGTGAGTACTCCATAACTCAGACTGGCTTTCTCCTACACTTTCAATTTCTCTTAGTTGATCTAAATATTTGGAAAAACTAAATTTTAAATGTTTCTCACCTAGCCCTGAAGCAAGTTTAAGATTAGCACAAAGTGATTTTTCTAAACTTCCTGAAGCAATTAAACCAACGCGATCTGCACTTATTTCTGCTGAACGACTTAGATTAAGTATATTCAATTTTTGGTGGCGTTCAGTCACATTTTCATAATGTGGGTAAAGAGAATGTTGATAATAATAATGAGCGACCTCATGACCAATTATGAATTGAAGCTCTTCTTCTGATAATAGTTCAATCAATTTTGAAGTAATAATAATGTCTGGCTTTGAGGCTGAAGGCATTAGACTGCAAGCCGCATTAGCTTGAAAATTATCCGCAGTTACAAAAAAATTAAACTCATTATTTAAATTAAGTTTTTTAAATACTTTTTCTATGGCTGATCCTACGGTTGGAAAAATCTCTTTTTCTACTCTAATTGAGCGAGATAGAAGATTTGAAAGATGACTATCATCAAATTTATTTTTTTCTTTATTATTTGTATTTAAATCTACACCAAATTCTATGGGGTCATCTTTTGAATATTTAAATTGTTCTAAATAATTCATTAGCAATCATATTTTTTTCTTAACTCCGCTACAATTTTGATCATCTCTTTTGCTCTTTTTCTTCTTTTGGGGTCTTTGTTTGTTGTCTGATTATTCCATTTTGTAAACTCTTTTCTTAAAAGTTTGCATTTCTCCTTTTCATCCATATCTTTAGTTATACCAAAAGTTTCTTCTGACGGACTTTCAGACATGTCAATTTTATCAACATTAGCAATAACTTTATTTTTCATTTCTTTAAATGTATCAAGGTCTATTCCTGTTGTTTTTGCTATTTTATTAATAAAGACTATTTCTTCTTTGCTGAGTTTACCATCAGCCCCAGCTATATCTAGCATAAGTTGGATCGCCAAATATTTTTGCCCCTTACCTGCTTTGTTATTAAAATCTTTCACTAAATTTGAAAGTGATACTTTTTTATCTTTAACTGCAGAATAAGTTTTTTTAATAAAACTACTGAAGTGTTTCTTTTTTTCATCAGCTTTATCTTTCTCTAGTTCATCTGTAAGACTTTGAGCCCATTTTTTTATTATATTAAGTTCTTTTTGATCTAAACTGCCATCTGCAGCCGCCATACTCATACCTAATTGAATTGTTAGATCTTCAACCTTATCTTTATTGATAAGCTCGTCCATGTATCCAACTTCTTGAAAATTAAAGTTAACAAATGTTGATGCATGATGTTTAATTTTAGATACATCGTCATAACTTGAATGCTTAACTTCTGTATCAGTCTCACAAACAGTAAGATGAAATTTTAGTTTACGTTTACCTTTTTTTGGTGAAAGAATAATATCTTTAGGTATATAAATCCAATTAAAGAAATCAGTCAGATAAGTGTCAGCAGTAGTCTTCCAAATAACATCAACTCCAAAAACTCTACTATTTTTTTCACAGAACGCTGGATGCGCTGACAAAACTGGCATTCCAAAATCATCATCGGGTGAATCTGTGTTATCATAAATGGTAAGAATAATTTTACTTTGATCTTCGGTTGGATTCCCTATCCAACCTTTAATTTTAATACCAAAACATTTAACTTTAATACCTACATCTTTTGGTGGTATTTCTTCTTTGACTTTAATTGTGAGCTGATTAGAAGTAAGTGTTTCTATAACTTCCTTTGTTTGATTTTCTTGAGATATATGTCTAAAAACTGCAAAACCAATAACAATTAGAATCCAAATTATCCAACCTTCCATGAATCTCCTCTATTTTTATTCTATTTCAAAATCTAAATTTTCCTTTAATTCTTTTATTGTTTTAGACCCTTCTGGTTTTAAATCTAATTCAACTTTTGTTTTCTTTTTTATATCTTCAAAAATACAATGCATTTTTCCATTAGTGTCGTAAGAGTAAGTTACTTTTATTGGTTCGCCTTCGGATCTATCTTTACCTAATTTCATTTCTTTTTCCGCTACAATTTCAACAAAATCTAATTCTTTTTCTTCTCCTTCACTTTGTGTAACTGAACATTTAAGCGTTTCTTGTCCGTCATAAAGAAGTGCAAAGTCTGCTGTTTCAGCGCACGGAAGTGGTGTATCTCTAGGAATTATAATTCTATTTGCTGTCGCATGCATTTTTCTTTCGTGGTCAGCGACAACCACCAAAGTTCCCATATAGAAATTACAAACATCATTTAATTCAACCTTAGACATTGCTTTTTTTTGTGCACTATTAAGATCAGTTTTGCTTTGTAATCCTGCATAAATTGCCGCACCTAGGGCAACTGCTTCGTCAACATTCACACCTTTTACTGGTGCCTTCTTCATAATTTTTGTAATTATATTTGTAACTAAGGGTATTCTAGTGCTACCTCCTACTAATAAAGATTGGCTGATGTTAGATGGTTTACAATCTGCCCTTTCTAGCGCTTCCTCCATTAGCATTTTTATTTTCTCAATATAAGTGTCAATTGATTCTTCAAATTCTTCTCTTTTAATTTCAATTTTATGTGGGCCTTTAGGACCGTCAACAATTTCAGCAACTTTGTCCTTAGAAGAAAGAATTTTTTTAATTTTTTCAGCTGTCATTGCTAATTTTGCATCATTTATATTTAAGCTTTTGCCTTTTGCCTTTTTATATTTTTTGTCAATAATTTTTATGATTTCTTTATCAAAATCTTCTCCACCTAAATGTTTATCTCCAACAGATGTTATCACATCAACTTTTTTATCCTTTATTTTTGCAATAGTAATATCAAAAGTTCCTCCCCCAAGATCAAAAACTAAAACTCGGCCACTAAGTTTAACGCCTGGCAAATTAGCATAGTGAAGAACTGCGGCTGTTGGTTCGTTAATTAGTTCAGCTTCTAAACCTGCTAATTTAGCTGCATCTAATGTTGCAGATCTCGATGCTTCTGCAAAAAGAGCTGGTACAGTAATTACTACTTTCTTAACCCCTGAGGTATAATCTTTTAATTTTTTTAAAACGAGAGAAGATACTTGAGATGGCGTGTAACCCTTTTTCCCATCAATCCATTTTCCATCTTTTGTGGAGAAAACAACTTCATCTTCCATTTTAATTTTTGCATGTTTTGCCACCTTTTTTGGCTCTGTAACTGACGCATCTAAGGCTTTGTCGCCAACAATAGCATTGTCTTTCCCTATATAAATAGCCGATCGTGTAATTTTATTATTATTTTCTGGATTGGGTATAATTTCAGGGTTCCCTATATCATCCAATGTTGCGATTGCTGAATATGTTGTTCCTAAATCAATGCCAATGACTTTTTTCACTAATAATATCCTATTCTATTTTTTGTCTTTTGCATAAATAAAAAACCTAGTTTTCATTATCATTTTCCATTGCATAGACTTTAACCTCAGATTTTTTTATATAATTAATTTCTCCTTTTTTAAATTCTATTTTGTAGCCAGGTTTAATTACTGAATAAATTAAATTAACTTTATTATAATCTTTTGTTGGTTGAATAATTGGATGCGCAGTACATCCTGGCTGGTTTAAATTAGAGGTATTTAGTTCTGGTTCAAATTTTTCAATTCCAAATTGATCTAAAATAATTAATAGCTTTTCTTTAGTTAAAATAAAGTAAGATTGCATTTTTTCCTCTAAATATTTATTTGAAGTCGTTTCAGTTTTTATTTTATTTTCTCCATCTTCAATAAATTCTATAGTATCAATAATACCATTTAATAATGACTTGAGTTTATGATACTCATAACCAGCTTTAAAAAGTTTTAGTTCTTCTATTTTTTCTTTTGCTACTTTCTCAAAGGGTTCCAGTTTTTTATCAAAATCAGTAATGATTTTTTTATTTTCATTAATTTCTTGCTTTAAAGAATTAGCCAAATCATAATTAAATTTTTTAACTTCATCTATTAAATTATTAATTTTAACATCGGTTTCTTTTGGAAATTCTATTAAATTAAAGTTGTCTTTATTGGAGCTTCTAATCTTTCTTAAAAGACTTATAAAAAGGATCACCGCTAATATTAAAATAATAGATAAAGTCGCAATTATAGCTAGCGCTATGTTTGACATAACCCCCCCCCAATAAAGAACAATTATAATTTTGTTATTTGTTTAAATCAATCAATTAAATCGCCATTAATTAAAGTATTACCACCATATAAATATTTAATTTTCATACTTGTTGCGTTATCCAAATATTTTTCTTTATAATTGATTGTTATGAAAAAATTATTAGGGATCATTATTTTGAGCTTATTATTAAGCGGCAATACCTTAGCAAATGATATTGAAACTTTTTGTCTAATAAAACGTCAAGATCTTATAAAAGCAGAATTAGCTCCTAGCGACCACTCAAGATTTGTGGGAGAAGAAATTAAATTCATCATAAATTTTGAAGATAACCAAATTTTAGATGTATCAGAGGCTGACGAAGTATCTGTGATAACCGGAATGTATGGACCGCTTGATGCTCAAAAATTTGAAAAAACTTCTAATGGAATAAAGTACAAACACGAGATCGATCTTAAAGGTGAAAAAGAAGGTGAATTTGTTAAATATAAATATAACAATAGTATTACAATTGTTGATGGCAAACCCGAAAGTTTGTACGCAATAGTAGATCAATCTGGTTTTTCGTTTAATAATTGGAGATTTCAAATTCAGTGCAGAAATTTTAAATATACAGAAAAAGAAAAACAATATGCAAAAAAATCGCAAGTTAAAATTGGAAATAAGTATGTTAAAAAAACTCCAGGCATGCCCGATTGGTACATTCCGCTGATAAATAGAATCGTGAAGGAAGGCGGTAATGTTGAAGAATCTCTGAACAAAAAAAAGAGAAAGGTAGTAGCCGTAGGGGAAAAAGAAAAAGAAAATTTGGTTATTGATACAGACTTTAATCCATCGCTTATCGAAAATCTTTATGAAGTTAACATAGATGGGATGAAGAAACTTAACGGAGAAGAGATTAAGATTTTATTAGAAAATAAAAGAATAGATACTTTTTATACAGATAATGAGGGTGAACATTATTCCGCTGAAGAAACTCATGGTGTAAATGGAGATTACTACGAAAAAAGTAAAATTCATGGAGAAGCCAGTGGAAAATGGAAAGTACAAGCTGATGAACTTTGCTACAAATATGATAAATTTGGCACTGTAGGAATATATAAAGAAATGGAAGCAGACAAAGAATTTATCTGTGGCGTTTATATATATTCATATTATATAAATTATTATTTCTATGACGTAATAAATGCTGATGTATATGGAAAAATAGTATCTAAAATTTAATATTATCTAAAAAAATTAATTAATAAACTCAACTGATTTCATTATTTAGAACAGCTTCGTTGTGCAGAGTCTTAAAACAATTTAGTTATTTTTCATTACCACATCACAATTAATTAGTATTTCGGAAATTTGATCGGAATTAATGGTAATATTATTAGAAAGTACGTTCGATTTATTGGTAAATGATTGGTAAAGCTATTGGTAAAGACGAATGATTTTTAAGTAGACTAGAGTCGTTGCTATTGCTACGATTCTGAAGGGTAGAAAGAATAAATTTATGAATAGGAAAGTTTTCGTATCCTGTGCGGTTACAGGTTCAGGTGATGCTGCAAAAAGGCACCCTGATTTACCGAAAACCCCCGATCAAATTGCAAAAGCCGCTATTGAAGCAGCAAAGGCTGGCGC
>Ga0187833_10006184_pt1 | contig 11130 bp, 14 predicted proteins | sample ETNtaG_37_FD_167968 | JGI IMG/M metagenome (GOLD analysis project Ga0187833, IMG submission 167968) | Marine microbial and viral communities from oxygen minimum zone, Eastern Pacific Ocean - ETNP2014_SV_400_PacBio MetaG (Illumina Assembly) | ecosystem: Environmental > Aquatic > Marine > Hypoxic... | reverse complement strand
TTCACAGTGGTTTTGTTTTGTCGCACAAGCGATCGACAAATCACCGTCACACAATTGGGATGTCGCCAAGCGGTAAGGCAACGGGTTTTGATCCCGTCATGCGCAGGTTCAAATCCTGCCATCCCAGCCATCTCTTTTCCCTTTAGTAGCAAGGGTTTCAGAGGATTTAAGACTAATTTCTTAAAAAAACCTATATGCTGTATGTATGGGGGTTGCAGGGGTTTGGAAAAATTTCTTGCAATTGCTTTAAAGCACCGAGACGGACAAGCCTTGCTGGAGTCGGATAAATATGTGTATTTTTCATACTACAAATTATTTATCCCTTTATAATAACGACATACAAATACACACAAACATAAGGCTGTTATTTCCTGATTTATAATGTAGAATATGATTCGACTTGGAATTGATTATTTATTAGTTTAAGACAATAATGGCGAAAGGCCTATTAATGTATTTCGATATTGATACTGGATTCTATCCAGGTCTTCATCATGGCTTAGCCTATCTAATGGGATCAGTAGGAAAAAATAACGATATACAATTTTTTCATATATACAAGGAAGAACATCTTAAAGAAGTTAAAGATTTGATTGAAAATAATAGTTGGGATTTAGTAGGTGTCTCTTTTACAACGAATCAAAGAAAGTATCTCTGGAATCTTCTTGAAACAACTGATGTTAGCAAACAATTATTGATCGGTGGAGGAGTTCACCCAACCCTAGACAAAGAAAACACATTTGTAGAATTTCCTGAATTTGATGCAATTTGTGTCGGCGAAGGTGAAGGATCATTTGTAGAATTATGTAAACGATTGGACAATGGCAGCAAAGATATTTATGAAACTCCAAGTTTTATATTTAAAAAGATTGATATTACAGGAAAAATTAGTTTTAAAGTAAACCCAGTACCGCCTTTAGTACATATTGATGACCTGCCTTTTCCAGACTACACAATTTTTGATTATAAACGTATTATGAGCGATAACGGCGGTGTATTTGCAATGATGCTTGGTCGTGGATGTCCTTATCTGTGTACATATTGTGCATCTTCGCATTTATGGAAAGAGTATCCAAATCCTAAAAACTGGGTAAGATTCCCATCAATAAAGAGGTCGATAAAACTTATTAAGAAGAATTTGGAATTATACCCCGACGCTAGGTCAATTATTTTTGCTGATGACGTTTTTACAGTAAGAAAGGATTGGATTACAGAATTTTGTGAAATTTATAAAAAAGAAATAGGTCTGCCATTTGAATGCAACGCTCGCGTTGAAACAATTAATGATGATGTTTGCAAGGCCCTAAAGATTGGAGGGGTAACGTCTATCGATTTTGGAGTTGAAAGTGGCAGTGCATGGCTAAGAAATAATATTGTTAACAGAAAACATAAGAATAAAAAAATTATTAAATGTTTTGATACACTTGAAAAACATTCTATTAAAGGATTCTCTTATAATATTGTTGGGATGCCACTTGAAACACCAGCGATGATGAAGGAAACATATAAATTAAATAGATATCATTTAAAAGGTGCAAGATACGGCAGAGCATTTTATTACTATCCATATCCTGGAACAGGAATGCATGATTTAAGCTTAGAATACAATTTACTTCGGCCTGGAATAGAAAAATTTACTGGTTATATGGAATCACCTTCAGTTCTAGAAATACATGCTTCTCATAAAGAAATAAGAAAATGGTACAAAAAAATTAACTTATTGTTTACGGTCAGGCTATTGGGCGATAAGCTCCATTTGCCTAGACCTATCTCCGAAGTTATAGTTTTCATAACACAACTCTTCTGGAAACCATTTGCTGGGATAGTTGAGCCTGACAAATCCAATGTAGTTATGAAAAAAATAAATAAGAAATTAAAATTATTCGTAAAAAAGTTCGGACAGTCAGTGGCTCAAGAATAATGAAAACAGAGAGTTTTGAGTTATTTAATAAAGGTAGTCGTGGGAAGACTATAAAAAACACAGGCAGAAATAGAAACAAGCAAAACTGATCTTGTTATCTGGCCATTGAAAAACCATTCAATCAATTCTATTGCTGATGGTAGATTCATTTTTCTTTCATTAATATCTATAATGATAAATTGTGAGATTCTAATTTGGTGCCCAGGGCCGGAATCGAACCGGCACGGCCGTTAAAGCCGCAGGATTTTAAGTCCTGTGTGTCTACCAATTTCACCACCCGGGCATTGAGGTGTGAAGAACGAGAAATTATATACTATCGATAATTGTTATTTTTACCAATATCTATACGGGTAAGGTCAATTATTTTAATAAGTGACACCGAAGGTGCTGATAGGGCGAAAAAATATTGTAATCAGACAATTAGGAAACATAATTTAATTAATAATTATTGAAGATATATAAATACTTATTAATCTAACCTTTATCAAAGAACATTCAATAATTTATGTAAAATTTACGTTTTGTTAAATACAATCTTTAATTGAAATGTTTTTCCAATTATTAACATTAGTTGTAGTTCTGTTGCTAGGCTGGGGACTGGTTAATCTATTTAAAAGAATTCGGCATCCAAATAATAACAATCATTCTAACTCTGATTCAGGACAGGTAATGGTTGCTTGTTTGGTATGTGATACGCATATTCCAGAGTCAGAGGCGATCAGAAAAAATGGTAAAGTGTATTGCTCTGAAGAGCACGCGGAATAAATTGTTATGAAGTTTCTTTTTGATTTTGGTCCGATTATCCTTTTCTTTATCGTTTATAAGTCATACGGACTTTATGCTGCAATCTATGCAATGATTGCTGCTACATTTATACAGCTCATGTATACCAGGCTGACCACTGGGAGATTTGAAAATTCGCACATCATCACGTTTGTCTTATTGTTAGTTTTTGGGGGGATAAGTATCGCCCTGAGGAATCCTGCATTTGTGATGTGGAAAGTTAGTGTCTTGTATGTAATTTTTGCGCTTGCCCTTATTGTGAGTAATTGGATTGGCAAAAAGACACTCCTTGAGCGCATGCTCGGTAAGGAGTTAGTATTGCCTAGATCAACCTGGGAAAAATTAACTTGGATTTGGGGTTTTGGTTTTGTCGGTATTGCCCTTGTTAATGCCTATTTTGTCAATACCGCTTTGTCTGCGAGGAAAGCGTTTTTTGATAGTGTCCAGATCGATACAAAAATTGAATTAAGCGAAGTTGATTGTCCTAAAACTTTTTTAGAGAATCTTTGTTCGAATGCGCAACAGACTGAACAGGCATGGGTAAACTTTAAACTTTTTGGGACACTTGGTTTGACGCTATTGCTGATTGTTACAACGGTTGTTATATTGAGTAAACATATTAAGGAAAAAGAGACCAAGATATAGAGTACCAATCTAAAGAAATTAATATTGGAGTATAATTATTTGGCCTTATTTAGCCAACATAAGTTGTTTAGCGGAGTTCAGTTATGAATGAGATTAGAGGGGATAGATACTACACCGAAACCCATGAATGGGTTGTTGATAATGGTGACGGCAGTTTTACTTTAGGTATCACAGACTATGCCCAAGAGTCTCTCGGTGATTTGGTTTTTGTAGAACTTCCAGGTGAGGGAGATAGTGCAGTCGTGGCCTCTCCTTTGTGTGTTGTTGAGTCAGTTAAATCTGCCAGCGACGTTCATGCGCCGGTTGATTTAGAAGTCATTGAGATAAACCAGTCACTCGATAGTGATCCAGAGTTGGTAAACAGTGATTGTTATGATGACGGTTGGCTTGTTAAATTCAGTGCCGATTCAATTGACGGTCTGATGGATGCAACCAGCTACCAAGATTTTCTGGAATCGGAGTAGCAGTTTTGTCTTTGGTAGGTTCGCTTGTTGCTTACAAGGGTAGGCCAGCAAAAATTATTTCCAGCACAACCCATAAATTTGATTTAACTTTTACCGATGGCAGTTTTCGCAAGGTACGCGAGAAAGATTTCCGCTATATCCATCCAGACTATATTGATGTTAAAGATGACTACCCCGAGGTAGATATGACTGTATTGGAAGATTTCCAAGATGAATCTTTACCATTGAAAGAGGTTACCGAGTGGCTATTTAATGAATATTCTGCGCAAAATGCCTGGTCTACTCACTTAATAGCAGAAGACGGGCTTTATCTCTACTGGAACAAATACGAGCTGGTGATACGCCCTAAAGATAAACTAGAAATCATTCTCAGACAAAGAGAAGAAAAGACTCTCGAAGCTGAAAGTCTTAGTCGTTGTGTAGAGAATCTAGAGAAAAACATCATTGATGAGAATGACTCTTGTTGGCTAAAAGAGATTGAACAGGTCGCCCTTAATCAGTCTAAACATACAAAAATATTGACAGCCTTGTCTTTGCAAAATACTCCTGAAATCGCACACCGACTGCTTTTAAAGACTTCTTACTGGGACATTATTAAAAACCCATATCCGGAGCGCCACAAAATTCCTTTGGATGAAGAGAAAACCATAAAGAGTGATGAGGTGCCCAGAGAGGATCTTACGCATTTACAAAGTATAGCCATTGACAATAGCGGCTCTAGCGATGCTGATGATGCTATAAGCCTTGATAATGGTAAAGTTTGGATTCACATTGCCGATGTCGCCTCTAAGGTTCCTTATGATAGCGAACTAGAGAGTTACGCGCAACGAAGAATATCGAATTTGTATCTACCTGACCAGGTCATTCATATGTTGCCAACAAACCTTACACCTATGTGTTCACTCGGCGAGAGTGAAACATCGCAAGCGATATCTATTGGCTTTAAGATGATTGAAAATCAGATTACCAATATCCAAGTTATGCCAAGCAATATTAAGGTTGAAAAAATGAGTTACAAGGAGGCTGATAAAGTAATCAAAGAACATAAAGCGCTATCCAAGCTAAATTCGCTTACAAAGTCTCACAAGGCTTTTCGCAACAACAACGGCGCCATTAAGCTGGATTTTCCAACGGTTGATATTAAGATTAACAAGAATAAGGTTAGCATTGATTTGCAGCAAAGGAGTGAGAGCCGAGAGTTGATTGCTGAGATGATGGTAATTGCCGGTCGCGCGGTTGCACAGTTTGCTGTTGGGAATGATATTGCGATGCCTTTTGTTGTCCAAGACGAAGGCAGCTTTAGTGAACATATTCTAAAAAACAAAGAAAACTTGACTCCTAGTGAGACATATCAGGCAATGCGTTGCTTTAAGCGCTCAAAGATAGCCCCAAGAGCTTCTGCTCATGCAGGACTTGGCCTAGAGTGCTATGTTCGCATTACAAGCCCAATCAGGCGTTACTTGGATTTAGTTGCGCAGCAGCAACTGCTTGGCTTTGTTACTAATGCGCCGACACTTGACGAAACCATGATAAAGCAACGAAAAAAAATCGCAAATAGTGCGGTCTCGAGTATCAACAAGGCAACAAAACAAAGCATGGGACATTACAAATGTGTCTATCTCAAACAAAACAAAAAATGGAGAGGCAAGGCTGTTGTAGTTGATTTGCATGAGAACAAGACAACTCTTTTGATTCCTGAGATTGCAATGATGACGCAACTCAAACTTAAATCAAATTACGAATTAGATAGCGAGGTTGAACTAAATGTTGCGTCGATTGATCTTGAAAATAGGTCAGTTGATTTCAAGCCACTCTAGATTCTTGTCAAGTTTAATAACGTTTCCCTGTTTGTTGTTCCAGTCACCCAAAACGTAACGAGTATAACCTTTCATAGGGTGAGTGTTCAGTCTATGGGTATGGCCATGGATTAGGTCAGTGTTGGGGTGAAGAGCCATCAACTGGTCAATGGTCGACTGACTGACATCCATAATTTCTACTGCTTTGTATTTCTGTGCTTCGATACTTTTTTGGCGCAATCCACCTGTTAGTTTGAGGCGATATTTTTTTGGTAAATGGAGAAAAATAAATTGAACTATCGAGTTTCTTAGAAACTTTTTTAATCTCTGGTAGTCGATATCATCACTGCACAAGCTATCACCATGCATAAGAAGATAGTTTTTGTTGTTGTGTTTTAGTAGAAAAGGATCTTTGATTATTTGGCAGCCGCTTATTCTCTCAAATTCACTAGCCAGCAAAAAGTCACGATTACCGAGTATGATAAATACCTTGGTTGTCTTGGTTAGATTCTTTAATATATTAATTATTGGTCGGTAGTTATCGAGCGATATATCGTCTCCAATCCAGCTATTAAATAAGTCACCTAGGATGAACAATTGCTCAGCCTGGGCGGCAAAATCTGTGCAAAATTTATTAAATAAGTCGACCTTGTCACGCTCTACTATTGTGAGATGAAGGTCGGCAATAATTAAGGTTTGATTCACGTTTGTCGGGGGTAAATATGGAACATGGGCGCTAGCAATTACTCTTTTATAAAGGCCTTATTTATTACAACAGGTTTGGCTGGAACGTCAGCGTGACCACCAAGGTTGATGGTTTCAACGAGCTGTATTTTATCAACCACTTCTTGACCCGAGATAACCTCACCGAAAACACAATAACCCCAGCCATCCTGCCCCGGGTAGTTTAAAAACTCGTTATCTGCAACGTTAATAAAGAATTGAGAGCTGGCTGAGTGGGGAGCCATCGTTCTTGCCATTGCGATGGAGTATTTGCTATTTATTAGGCCGTTTTTTGCTTCATTTTCAATACTGGCCTTTGTTGTTTTTTGCTGCAGATCCTCAGTCATCCCTCCACCCTGGATCATAAAATTCTCTATCACGCGATGAAAAATAGTGCCATCAAAGAAACCATCTTCAACGTAATCAGTGAAATTCCTAGCTGTGATTGGAGCTTTTTCAGCATCTAGTGTGATATGAATTTCGCCCATACTCGTCTCTAAAATAACCATATTTGTGAACCATTAATTAAAAATAGGGAATTATAACTTATTTCATCAACAGCACTTTCACAAAGATAAAGCTTCTAGTATAATTCATCCCTTTTTAGCAAACAGTTTGGATTTGTCATGTACGCAGTTATCAAAACAGGTGGAAAGCAATATAGAGTCTCAGAAGGTGAAACCCTAAAAATAGAGAAGATTGAAGTTGAACCTGGGAAAAAATTGACCTTTAAAGAAGTCTTAATGGTTGCTGATGGTGACAAAGTTCAAGTTGGCTCTCCGCTCGTTGAGAAAGCTAGTGTTGAAGCTAAGGTTGTTTCTCAAGGAAAAGGGGAAAAAGTAAATATATTAAAGTTTAAGCGTCGTAAGCATTCCATGAAACAACAAGGCCATCGCCAATTGTTTACAGAAGTGCAAATCGGCAAAATTAAGGTATAAGGAGTTAACCATGGCACATAAAAAGGCAGGTGGCAGCACTAATAACGGTAGAGATTCGGTATCCAAGAGACTCGGTGTAAAACGTTTCGGTGGTCAGGCTGTATTGGCAGGCAATATTATTGTGCGTCAAAGGGGCACCAAGTTTCATCCAGGCACTAATGTACGTAAAGGTAAGGATGACACATTGTTTGCTGTTGCTGATGGTAAAGTTCATTTTGAAAAGAAGGGTAAATTTAGTCGTCAATATGTTTCAATTAAAACTGCCTAAATATAGGTTCTGAGTATACAATAAAGCGCTTTCGGGCGCTTTTTTATTGTAAAAACAACCTTATTTATCAATAAAATTTTTATGAAATACGCAATTGTATATCCCGGTCAAGGCTCGCAGTCTGTAGGCATGTTATCTGATTTATCGGCTAATTTTTCGATTGTTAGGGATATTTTTAATGAAGCGAGTGATGCGATAAATATAGATTTATGGAGACTCATTCAGGAAGATGAAGGCGCTCTTAATCAAACTGAGAATACTCAGCCAGCAATGCTGGCTGCCGGATACGCAACCTATAAAACTCTTGCGAATGAGGTTGATTTGTCACCAGAATGCATGGCAGGGCACAGTCTTGGAGAATATACCGCTCTAGTTGCTTCTGGTTCGTTGTCATTTTTTGATGCCGCCAGGTTAGTAAGAAAGAGAGCAGAGTTAATGCAGTCAGCTGTTCCTAGTGGAACAGGTGCAATGGCCGCTATACTCGGACTTGATGACGAACAAGTAATAGAAATATGCAACCAATGTAGCTCTTTAGGTGTTGTCGAGGCGGTCAACTTTAACTCGCCAGGACAAGTTGTTATCGCGGGTGAAAAAAAAGCTGTCAATAGTGTTTGTGAAGCTATGAAAAACGCTGGCGCAAAACGAGCACTAGTTTTACCGGTTAGTGTTCCTTCCCACTGCTCTCTTATGACCAGAGCTGCACAAGAGTTTTCTGACTCTGTAGATATGGTTAATTTTATAATTGGCAATGTTGATGTTCTGCATAATGTTGATGCTTCTGTTGCTAATGACATTAATGAGATAAAATCTAAGTTGGTTGAGCAGTTGCATAAACCAGTGCTTTGGACCTCATCAGTTCAAAAAATGCAGTGGTTGGGCGTCGAAAAGATTGTAGAATTAGGCCCAGGAAAAGTACTTGCAGGGCTTACGAGAAGGATAGATAGATCTCTTAGTTCATCTGCAGTAATTGATACTGCAACACTTCAATCGACGATAGAGGAGATAGCACAATGTTAGTAGAAAAAATGGTTTTAGTTACAGGCGCAAGTCGGGGTATTGGCCAGGCAATAGCGCTCACTTTAGGTGCTGCAGGAGCAACAGTTGTTGGTACAGCAACAAGCGAAAATGGTGCCAATGCAGTCTCTAAACTATTATCAGAAAAAAAAATTAATGGTCAGGGCATGATTCTTAATGTCACTAACGATAACAATATTACTGAGTTGATGAAAAATATAAATGAAAAATATGGCTCAGTTGATATTTTGATTAATAATGCCGGTATTACGCGTGACAATATTCTTATAAGGATGAAGCAAGAGGAATGGGACGAGATAATTGATACTAATCTTGCGTCTGTCTTCAAAATGTCAAAAGCAGTTTTGCGTGGCATGATGAAAAAGAAAGCTGGTCGCATCATATCCATTACCTCAGTAGTTGGTGCTATGGGTAATAGTGGGCAGACAAATTATGCAGCAGCTAAAGCGGGGATTATGGGTTTTACCAAGTCTCTTGCAAGAGAGGTTGGATCAAGAGGCATTACTGTAAATACTATTGCTCCAGGATTTATACAAACCGATATGACTGACAATCTTCCTGACGAGCAAAAAGAAGCCCTAGCTTCTCAAATTCCGATGGGCCGCTTAGGCTCTGTTGAGGAAATTGCTCAAGTTGTTTTGTTTCTTGCTGGTGATGGGGGTTCTTACATTACCGCTCAAACCATACATGTTAATGGTGGTATGTATACTGTTTAAGTATTTTGTGAGGACTTGTTCAGAATAATAATCCTATTATTTAAGATTATCTTCGTAATTTAAAAAATAATTTTAATATTTGTCTGCATTCTTGTTCCAATATACCACCCGTTATATCAATCCTGTGTTTAAAGTAATTTGCATTAGTTAAATCATCACAAGATCCACATACTCCTGTTTTTTGATCATATGCGCCATAGACGATGCGTTCAATTCTGGCATGCATCATAGCCCCAAAACACATAGCACAAGGTTCTAAGGTAACATATAGAGTGCTACCATTTAGTCGATAGTTCTGAAGTTTATTACCAGCTTTTCTTAACAGTTGGATTTCAGCATGTGCGGTTGCATCATTTTTTGTAATAGGCTGGTTATAGGCTTTTGCGATAAGAAGCCCACCCTTTACTAAGACAGCCCCTATTGGTACCTCACCCTCTTTTTCTGCCTTTATGGCTTGCTCGATAGCAAGATTCATCCATTTTTCGTCATTAGTCATTAAATAATTATAATTATCGATTTATCTTGGATTTATATTATTAATTAAAACCACCCTACTGAGTGTGTCATTTTAATAGCTAAACTAAACATAACAAAAGCTATAAAGCTATCAAGAATCATCCATGCTATAGGTTTTTGCATTATAGGCGATAAAAATTTTGCACCATAAGCAAGACTAAAGAAAAATACAAAACTAGCTATTGAGGCGCCTATTGCGTAAGCAAGCTTAGTGTTATCAGGAAATTGTTGTGACACTGAACCAATCAGAACCACAGTATCTAGATAAACATGAGGATTTGCAAAAGTTAGAACTGATAAAAAAGATAAAGTTGAAACCAATCCGTTTACAGAAGAATTTTCAGCAATTAGAACTGACTTTCCGATAACTGCATCTCTAAGTCTCAACAGTCCATAACCTGCAAGCCAAATAGCAGAAATACTAAATAACCAATCTGACACTAGATCGATGTAGTTATTTAGGAATATTGATATTCCAGCTACTCCAATACCGATTAATAAAGCATCTGAAAGTGAACAAAACAGAGCGACAATAAAAACATGACGACCCATAAGTCCTTGTCTAAGAACAAATGAGTTTTGTGCCCCAATGGCAAGTATTAATGAGAGGCCAAGAATAAAACCTGATAAAAAAGCAGACAGCATATACTAATTTTATTTACTTATTATTCCCACTCAATAATAGAAACTAATAATATGGTTTAAAGAAGGCTTCTTACCTTACTTAACAGGTCTTTGTTTACTTGTCTTGGTCCTTTGTCAAGACGGTTTTTATGGCGGCGTTCTCCAGGCAATCTCACACCTTCAATAGCTAATAGGTTAGTAAAGAAATCTTCACTGTGGTCAGCCCATCCTTTTCCAGCCACTAATTCAGGATTGATTGCTATAACGAGTTCTCCTCCTTTTGGTGGACCGCCATCATTATTGTCAGTTTTTTCTGCTTCATATGAAAAACTCTCACCTGTCATTCCTGCCGCCAATAATTCTACCATTAGAGAAATCGCCGATCCCTTATAGCCACCAAAAGGCAACAAAACCCCTTTTAGTATCTCTGCTGGATCATCTGAGGGCTTACCGTCTGGACCGAGACCAGTACCATGAGGTACTGGATGGCCTTCTCTCGCCGCTATTTGCACATCTCCCATCGCCAAAGTAGATGTTGCCATATCAAAGACTAACGGTGTTTTATTTGGACGTGGCCAAGAAAAAGAAATTGGATTAGTACCAAAAAAAGCCTTGCTAGCTCCTGCTGGAGCCACTGCAGGTTTATAGACAGTGCATGCGATTCCACTCAAGCCTCTTTCAGCTAAAAATTCTGTCTCAGG
>Ga0187833_10006183_pt1 | contig 11130 bp, 12 predicted proteins | sample ETNtaG_37_FD_167968 | JGI IMG/M metagenome (GOLD analysis project Ga0187833, IMG submission 167968) | Marine microbial and viral communities from oxygen minimum zone, Eastern Pacific Ocean - ETNP2014_SV_400_PacBio MetaG (Illumina Assembly) | ecosystem: Environmental > Aquatic > Marine > Hypoxic... | reverse complement strand
GAACTTCCTCCACCCACACAATTAATTAGCTTTAATTTTTTTGGAACTCTTCCAAATTCTTTTTTTACTTGAACCATGAGTTCTCTAGAAATTTGTGCAGTGCTCCATGCACAAATTTTAATGAATATATTAGGTCCGACGGTTGAACCCACGCACATATGTGTTGTGTCGCAATTAGAAACCCAATATCTCATACATTCACTAACTGCATCAACAAGGGTTTTGCTTCCCGAATCTACAGGCACAATTTCGGCACCATTTTTTTTTATTGCTCGGCAGTTAACTGCTTGGCGCACAATATCTTTGGTTCCCATAAAAATTTTACATTTAAGACCAAATTTTTTTGCAGCCATACTTAGCATTTTACCTGCATACCCAGCGCCTGTATCACCTATAATATATTTTTTTCCAGCTCTTCTGCAAATTAGAGCATGAACCGTAGCATTATAAATTTTATGAGCTCCCCCATTGGCTTTTGAAACTTGTTTGCAATAAATTTGAGCACCATCTAAATGTTTAGTTAGATTTTTTAATTTAAAAAAGGGAGTTGGGGTTCCTACATAATTTTTGAAATAATAATCTCTTTCATTTAAAAATTTCTTATTGTGGCGAAGTTTTTCAAAAAGATTGGTTAGATCTTCAATTGGCTTTTTTAAGGTTTCAGGCACATAATTACCACCGAATTTTCCACCATACATATAATTTTTATTATGTTGGTCAATTAAAAGTTTCCCTTTTATTATTTTCATCATAAGCTTTTTACCTTCTTTAAAAAATCAGAAACTTTTTTTGAAGATTTTATTCCAGGATTATCCTCCAAACCTGAAGAAATATCAATTTTTTTTGAAATTTTTGATGCTTTTTCAAGATTGTTTATATTGATTCCACCAGCGAGAAACCATTCACTAATTCCAATGTTTTTTAAATAACTCCAATCAAAGATAGAACTTTTTTCCATAGCGCAAGAATCAAATAGAAATTTGTCCGCAATACCTACGTATTGTTTATATAAATTTATATCTTCTTTTTTTTTTACTTTAATGGCTTGAATAATTTTTTTGTTAAATATTAATTTTAATTCTTGGCTTCTTGATGGAGCGGTTTCGTACATTTGAAGATAATCAAATTGATCTTTAATTTTTTCAATAAAACTATTTTCTGGTTTTACCAAAACCGCAACTTTCTTAATATGATTAGGAACAATTGATGTAAGTTTTTTAGATTCTTCAATTGATAAATTTCTTGGAGAAGGAGGATAAAAAATAAATCCCAAATATTGACACCCTTCATTTTGAATAATTGTTTGAATGATATTTTTGGAGTTTATGCCACAGATTTTTAGCTCTATTGGCATATATTTATATTTTTATTGATGTTGTTACTTGATTTAAATTTTCTTCAATATTTCCTTTTGTCAAACTTCTTCCCATAATTATTTTATCAGAGCCATTTTTTATACTTTCCATTGGAGTGCAAACACGCTGCTGATCATCCTTATTATCTTTGTTCATACGGATGCCTGGGGTAAAAATTAAAAGATCGGGACCTATAATTTTTCTTACAGTTTTTGCTTCAAGTCCCGAACATACTATGCCTACGCCAGTTTCTTTCGCCAATTTTGCCAGTTTTTCAACTTGTTCGTTCACGGTACTATTGCTCCCTACAATTTTTAAATCTTCATCATTTAATGCTGTTAAAATTGTTACCATCATAATTTTTGGCCGAGATTTAATTTCATCGGCAGCTTTTTTGGCTTTATAAATCATTGCTTTGCCACCCAGACCGTGGATGGTTAAAAAACCGAATTTTATATTATCCAATGCTTTAATTGCTTTATAAACCGTTTCGGGAATATCTTTTAGTTTCAGATCTAGCATCAAATTAGTTATACCTATTTCATTAAATTTCCTAACACCTATTTTTCCATGTGCATTAAAAAATTCTAATCCTAATTTTATGGTAAAGATTTTATCTTTAATTTTTTTAGTAACATTGATTGCTTCCTCTAGGTTTGTCGTGTCTAAAGCAAGAATAATTTTATTATTCACTAATTGTTCTCAGTAAAATTTTTGTTTAGTCTTTTCAATAGGATTTTACTAGGCTTAAATCTTATTCTTTTTCGACTTTCCAATAGTAGTGTTTGGCCCGTCTTTGGGTTACGTCCTACTTTTGATTTTAAAGTTTTGGAAAAAAAAACTCCAAATCCTCTGAACTCGGCTCGCGAATTATCTTTTACAGTATTAATTATGCTATTTAGTATTATAGAACAGCAGATGTTTATATCTTTTCTTAAAATATTAGAATGTAGATCTGCAAGTTTTTTTTGAATTAAGCTTCGCGTAGACACAAATTATTATATATTTATTTTTTACTTTCAGGTTTCTTTTTTAAAAGCGGCCCAAGTATTTCACCTAATATTCCACCAGAATCTGTAGATCCATATTTTTTTACAGCTTCTTCTGTTTGTTTTTTTTCTAAAGCTTTAATAGAAAGCGATACTTCCCTTTTTTTTTTGTTTAGTTCTGTAATTATGACATCCAACTTATCTCCCTTAACGAATCTTGATGGTCGCTGATTTTCAATTTCTTTTGCTAGTTGGTTTTTTTTGATTAAAATCGATAGATTTTTCTTTTCAACCTTAACATAAATTCCATTTTGCGTTGAATAATCTACAACAACAGTAACTATATCTGATACATTTTTGTTCATAAAAAATTCAAAAGGATCATTACCAAGTTGTTTTAATCCTAGTCTTATTTTTTCTTCATCTTGATTTATTTCCAATATTTTAAATTTAATTTGTTGATTTTTTTTATATTTTTCTAATTCAGATTCTTTTTCAGACCAACTTAGGTCTTTATAATGAATCATTCCAAAGAGCTCCGTATCTTTAATTGACACAAATAATGCATAGTTTGTTATATTTTTAATTGCTCCCTCAAATTCTTCTCCCACTTTATGATCCTGTGCAAATTTTATCCAAGGATTGATTAATGTTTTCTTGTAACTTAAGGAAAGTCTTCTTTTTTTTATATCTTTTTCTAAAAGTTTAACTTCTATTTTTTGAGATGTTGATAATACTTTTCCTGGATGAACGTTTTTTTTAGTCCATGACAGTTCAGATTGATGAATTAATCCCTCTAATCCTTCTTCTAATTTTGCAAAACAACCATAATCTTGAACTTTAGTTATAATAGCAGGATATTTTTTTCCTATTTCATATTTATTTATTATTTTTGAATAAGGATCTTCGGTAAGGTGTTTTATGCTGACACTAATTTTTTTTGTTTTGGATTCAATTTTTGTAACTTTTACTTTTATTGATTGTCCAATTGAAAGTAATTCTGATGGCTTATTAATTCTACTCCAAGATATATCGGTAATATGCAAAAGAGCATCAATACCATTTAAATCGACAAAAACTCCCCAGTCAGTAAGATTTTTTACAGTTCCTTGAACTATATTTCCTTCTTTTATTTTTGATATAATTTTATCCTTATCTTTATCTCTAATTTTTTCTAAAATAGATCGTCTCGATAAAACTATATTTCCTCTTTTTTTATCTAGTTTTACACATTCAAAAGTTTGAGGGATCCTCATTAGGTGATCAAAATTTTTTAAAGGTCTAAGATCGACTTGAGATCCAGGTAAAAAGCAAAGACATGAATCGACATCTACAACAAACCCCCCTTTACATCTTGAAATAATAATACCTTTGATTTCCTCTTTATTTTCAAAAGCTTTTTCCATTCTTTTCCAGGTTTTTGCTCTCCTAGCTTTTTCGCGGCTTATTACGACATTACCAGAAAAGTTTTCAATTTTTTCTAGAAGGACATCTATTTTTGATCCAACTTCAATTTTGTCTATTTCTTTAGTAAGTTTAAATTCTTCAATTGGTATAAGCCCCTCAGATTTTGCGGAAATATCTACAAATATATACTTGTCACCTATATTACTAACAACTCCAGTTATAATTTCGCCTTCTTTTAATTTTCGGTTGTTTAAATCTTCCAAAAGAAGTTTTTCAAATTCTTTATGAGATTTACTTTTATCTTGCTTTAAAATTTCTTCCATATTTTAATATTAATTTTTTATCAATTTCTTTTGACATTTTGATAACCATTGCCTTTTTGCTTAAAATGTCGGTCCGTATTAGTACAGCATCAGCTATCTTTTTCAAGGGATTATGACGCCTTTTTTTGTCAAGTAGAGTGCGAATTCTTAATGATTTTTTTACTTCTATTAATGGAACTTTCTTTTTTAAATCGATCCATCTTCGTAAACTTGCAACATTTAAATTACACTTGAAGTAGAACGCCACATCATAACGCGGATTTTTTCTAAGAATCACACTTGCCTGATCTCTGCCTTCACAGCATATTTGATGGTATTGTTTTATAATTTTTTTTTGAAAAATTCTCATTATTTGTCTCACTTTTTTTTGTTTGGCTAAAGTAGCAACATGATTACTAATTTTTTGAGAATGTAAATTAAGGTGAGTTATTTTTTTGTAATTTAAATTTTTGAATTTCTTTCTAAGAAAAGGAATTATTTTTTTGGGTTTGTGTTTTATAATTAAGTAACTAGCATAACGAAATAATAACCCCGAATGCATACAAAAAAGGTTATATTTTTTAGAAATTAGTTTTGCTGCAGTGCTCTTACCGCTAGAACTTTCGCCATCGCAAGCTATTCGCAGTGATAAAGAATTATTCAATGACAATATTACCTCCTAAATTTTTAATTAAAGTAATAAATCCTGGAAATGAAGTATTCACTGTTTCAAAATTTTTAATTTTTGTCCTTATGCCAGTAACTAGCGAAAGAATCACTGATGACATGCAAATTCTATGATCACCTTTTGTTTTTGTTAAAATTAATTTATTCTGATTTTCTATTTTGTCTTTTCCATAGATTACCATACTATCTTTTGTGATTTTGCATTTAATTCCTGCCTGAATTAATATTTTTTTGCATTCCAACAATCTATTTGATTCTTTGTTTTTTAAATCACCAACATTTTTAAATTTAGAAATTCCTTTTGTTAAAGCTGCTATTATAAAAAGTATGGGGAGTTCATCGATAAATTTTCCTATATCCTTAGAGATAATGATAGGTCTCAATTTGCTGCTGGAGACTGTAATAGATCCAATAAGCTCTCCCGATATTTTTCTTAAATTGTTTATTTTTATATTGGCATTGACATTTTTTAGAATTTTTAAAAAAAATATTCTCGTATCATTGCAAAGAACATTATGAATGACTAATTTAGATTTTGGTGTTAAGAGCGTAAGGGCAATTAAAAAAGCCGCTGAGCTTGGATCGGAACTTACTGTATAATTGAAACTGTAAAGATTTTTTTGACCTTCTAGCGATATTAAATTTCCTTTTTTTAATTTTCTTACTTTTATGTCAGCATTAATCTTTTTTAAAAAAAGTTCTGTATGATTTCTACTAATTTTTTTTTCTTCTATAGTGGTTATTCCGGGAGTTGAAAGAGCAGACATAAGTATTAGCCCTTTAACTTGTGCACTTCCTCTGTTTTCTATGTGTTTTTGTGCTAAAGGCATATTTGTTCCTTCAATTATAAGTGGCAATGTTTTTTTATTTCGAGGATAAAAAAATGCTCCTATTTTTTCGAGAGGCTGAGTAACCCTGGTAAAATCACGTTTGTTTATTGATTGATCTCCGTACAAATAAAACTTTCTGGAGCAGGTTGATAATAGCCCAAATAGCAATCGAGCAAAAGTTCCAGAATTGCCTACGTAAATTTTAGTTATTTTTTTTTTTACTTTAAATGAATTTAAGCCATTGCCGTAAACTTGATAAATATTATTTTTTTTAATAATTTTTACTCCTAACGAAATTTTTAAGGCATTAATACAATTTAAAACATCTTCAGATTCTAATAAATTTTTTATTTTTGATATACCAATACACTGACTGGCCAAGAGCACAGCCCTAATTGAACAAGATTTATCACCAGGGATTTTTATTTTTTTATTAAATTTTTCTATTTTTTTGTTTACTGAAACGGAAAATTTTTTCTTCATCACATATTACATTCTAAAATCTTCACCAAAATATAATCTTTTAGCTTCAGTAGAATTTGAAATTTTACGAGGAGAACCATCAGCAACTATATTCCCATTCGCAATTACATAAGCTCGATCTACAACACTGAGAAGCTGTGAAGCGTTATGGTCTGTTACTAGTATTGCACAACCTCTAGACTGTAATTTTAATAACAATCCTTTGATATCTTGTATTGAGAGTAAATCTACTCCTGAAAAAGGTTCATCTAGCAACAAGACCTTAGGGTTATTTATTAGACATCGCGCTATTTCAGTTCTTCGACGTTCCCCACCAGATAAAGCTAAAGCTTTAACATTTCTTAAGTGTGTTATTGAAAACTCAGACATTAATTTTTCAACAATCTCTTTTTGTTCGGTTTCTCTTTTTTTTACAATTTGCGCAATAGCTAATAAATTTTCATAAACCGTAAGTCCTCTAAAAATTGAAGTTTGTTGTGGCAAATAAGCAATTCCCAATTTTGATCTTTCATGGATAGCCAGACTAGTTAATTTTGAGTTGTCTAGAAATATATCTCCAAAATCAGGTGTTAGGAGTCCCAAAACAATATTCATAAAAGTGCTTTTGCCTGCACCATTACTTCCTAATAAACCTAACATTTCGCCCTGGTTTAAGTGAATATCAATCTTTCTTAAAACAATCCTATTATCAAAAGATTTAGATATACTTTTTGCGGCCAATATAGGTTTAGATTTAAATTTTATAATCCTAAATTTTTTTATATTATTCATCGAATTATTTTCATCTTTATTGATTTATCACCAAACATTAAAATTTTAAAATGTTTAGTTTCAAAATTGTAGTTAATTTTATCCGCTTCAACATAACCCGTAGTATTATCTAAACTAACATTGTTGTAAATTTCTAGGAAATTTTTAGTTGCTAATAAGTCCAAATTTTCTGCAAAGATTTTTGTACTTCCGTCTGTAGCTTTAACATTTTGTTCAAAAAAACAATCGTATGTTGCTTTATTATATCTTCCCTTATCTGATGTGATATTTACTATTCTTCCATCAGTTAAATACAATATTACATGCATAACATCCATGTAAACAATATCGGGTTCCTCATTTAGTATATAAGCTTTTTTCGATTTTACTTTGAATGGTTTGTCAAAATCATATAGTCCTTTATATTCCAAAGTATCAAAAGTAGTCATTTCTTCTGCACTAACAGTTTTCTCAAAATCCTTACCAATAGACAGATCTTCTGAAACTTTATTCTTATTTATGTTGGGATAGAGTAAATATGTTAGAACAAACAAAAGTAGACCAATAGATACTAGGGTTAATTGCATCCTTAGATACTTTTTTTTCATTTGACTCCCCAACTTAAGCAGTGGTGCAAATGTATTATACCAACAACTTTTTTATTTTTTTTATTTATGTCTTGATTATGAGCAACTAAAAGTGAAGTTATTTTTTTAGAGTTCATTTTTTCAATTGCCGAAAGAGCTGTAGCAGATTCAGAAATCCAAGTTGGGGTTTTGCTACATACTTTTAAAATTGTTTTCTTATATAAATTATTTGAATGTCTACGCAAATCACCGTCTGTTAAAATATTGATTTTTCCACTTTTTTCTCTACAACAGACTACACCTAATTTTTTTTTTGACATTTCTTTTATTGCGTCCAACAAAGTTTTGTTTGCTGCAATGAGTGGAATTTCTTTATTTTTTGCCATTATTTCTTTAACTAATATGAGAGCAGAACCTAATTGACCATTAGGATGTAGTTTTACAAAATGTTTATTAGAAAATTTTTTTCTTTTACTTAATGCAATAGCGAGAGCATCTCCAAAGCTTAAAAAATTTATTTGGCTTGATGTAGGAGCCAAACTAGATCCTGCTTCGACAACCTTTGGAAGCAAAATTGGTATTGAAGAAAAACGCAAAAGCATAGATGAAGATTTACAGCTTATACCGACCACAGGAATATTATTTCTATTACTAAATCGTAGAATAGAATTTAACTCTGAAGTTTCTCCCGAAACACTAAATATTAACAATACATCAAATCCTTTTTGTATTGATCCCATAGAACCGTGGTTTAAAGAAGACGAATCGAACGCTACCGATGGCGTTCCCAAACTGGAAAGAGTTGATGAAATTTTGTTACCAATAATAAAACTTTTTCCTGTACCAATTACAACAACTTTCCCTTTTGCTTTTGAGATTAGATTTACTGCTTTTGAAAATTGGGAAGAATAATTGAGGCTTTTTAATAATTTTTTTAACCCTTCTATTTCTGTTTGAACTGTTTTTTTTGCTATTTGTAAATCTTTATTCATTAGTGTTGAAATATATCTTCAGCAAAACCGCTTTGATCTAACCTAATCCTTGTTTTTAAAAATTGAATACAATTTTCATAAAGCTTTAGTCTATTTTCTCTGACTAACATTTTGTAAAGAGCATCCCGTATTTTATGTAAATATATAACATCATTACTACAATATTGAAGCTGTGCATCTGTCAACTCATCCAATTTTTTATTCCAGTCACTACTACCGAGTCTTTTATCTAATTTCTTTCCACAAAATTCTAAAACTAGATCTTTCAAACCGTGGTTTTGTGAATATGTTCTACATAGTTTGCTTGCTATTTTTGTATCAAAAATATTTTGTACATTGCACTTGAGAAAATATTCCAAACCAGAAACATCATATCTTAAATAGTGGCCAATTTTTGTAATTTTAGTATTTTCTAAAATTTTTACAATATTTGGAGCTTTATAATTTTTTCTGCAAGGTTGGATAATGTAGGCGTCATTGTTTCCGGAGCTGAATTGAACTAAACTCAATTTGTCTCTATGAGGGATTTGTAAACCCGATCCTTCGGTATCTATGGCAAGACTCGAATGTTTTTGCAATTCTTTTAATGCATCAGTCGAAACATCATCTTGAAACTTATAAATTTTAGTCATATTCAAAATCATGTATAATGAAATTTCAACAAAATGCAAAATAATCAGAAAATAATAGCTATTTTTGGAGCGGGAGGATTTATTGGTAAACATTTAATGCGCCAACTTACGAAGCTAGATTATCGAATTAAGGTTGCTACTCGAAATCCTTATCTTAAAGGTTATCTAAAACCTTTAGGTAATCCGGGTCAGATCGAACTTTTAAAAACTAATATTTTTAATCCAGATGATGTCAAACAGGTTTTAAAAAATTCCGATTTAGTTATTAATCTTGTGGGAATTTTGTATGAAACAAGAAAGCAAAAATTTAACCAAATTCATTCACAGTTTCCATATTTATTAAGCAACTTATGTAATGAATTTGAAATAAAAAAATTAGTTCATATTAGCGCTCTTGGAGTGAAAGAAAAACATACTTCACAATATATACAATCAAAACTTCAAGGAGAAAAAAATATTCAAGACACTTTCAAATCTTCAGTGATTTTAAGACCATCAGTGATCTTTGGACCAGAAGATAAGTTTTTTAATACTTTTGCATCAATTGCACAAATTTTTCCAGCCCTTCCTTTAATAGGTGGAGGAAAAACAAAATTTGCACCTGTCTATGTTAAAGATATTGCAAAAACAATTGTCAAAGTGTTAGAGCTTAATAATTCTGATCCTAAAATTTATGAACTAGGAGGACCAGAAAATTATTCTTTTAAAGAACTCATGGAAATTTTATTAACCGAGATAAAGAAGAAAAGATTTTTAGTATCCATTCCTTTTGGTCTAGCAAAATTTTATTCTTATTTTTTTCAAGTGATGCCAAACCCACTATTAACTCCTGATCAAGTTGAAATATTAAAATATAATAATATTATTTCTGGAGATTATCCTACACTAAAGGATATTGGTATTACTGGAACAGCTATTCAAAGCATTTTACCTAAATACATTTATCGTTTTAGGACAGGAGGGCAGTTTGGTTAATAAAATTTATTATATGTTGTTAGGAATAATTATATAATGGATTACTAATACGATTCCAATAGACACGCTCAATCCAAAGATCATTTTAACAAAGTCTTTACCGATAAGTGGAAAAACATATTTAAGTTTATAATCTTTATTCATTGTAGATATTGCTAATTCTCTACCACATAACAATCCTACAAAAACCCAAGTAGTGCTCATGGGCAAGTTGTTCAATTCTTTAAAGTAATAAAGAATTACTGCATAGATTATATTGATGATGGTCGCACTTCTTGCATAACGTGTCCCTGTCTTGTCTAATACGACTTTCTGTATAGGTCCACCGTGAATATAAAAAATATAAAAAAGAAGAATTGTAAAATAAATAAGAACAATGACCAATAACGAAATATCAAGTTGTCTTGGTAAATAAACTGCAATATTAGCAACATCGTGCATTAACCAGGTAGCCCATAAAAAGCCTGTAGTTACCCAAACTGAATTACGCCAGAAAGTTATCTTCCAATCAGTGGTAATTTCATCGAATTTCTCATTAATGAATTTAGAAATACCGATCCAACAAACATAAGCCGCGATAGCTGCGACAGTATAGCCAATAATACTTTTTAAAAGCATTTTTTCTAAAACAACTGTTGAAGCAAAGGCGCTTAATACCAGGAAGGTCGTTGAAACCGGAATTCCAACTCTTGTAAGTAACAATAATATTCCAGGAGCAACAGCGTGATACCACTGAATTTCTTGATAAGGAATTTGTGTCAATCTTCCGTATGAAATATCGCCATCATGTATCCACCATCCATAACTTAGCGTAACAATCATAGCAAAAGATGCTGAAGCAGCTAAAATGTACCACTTAAACCATTTTTGCTTACTAGCGATAAAGGTTCCCAAGCATTGTATTGAGTCGTTAGCTGTCACACTCCAAGTAGCCAAGCCGAATCCTAAGATAGTATAAATTAACGATAGTTCCATATAGTCATTTTAATGACCGCCTCTATATTAGCTTATGTTGAAAGCTAGTCTAGCTGAAAATTAAATTATTTTATTAATCTTTAGATTGAAACTTCCACCATTATAATATTTTAAACTTTTGTCTAGTTGTATTTTTTGATTAAACTTAACATATGTTTTTGTTATG
>Ga0187833_10006180_pt1 | contig 11135 bp, 9 predicted proteins | sample ETNtaG_37_FD_167968 | JGI IMG/M metagenome (GOLD analysis project Ga0187833, IMG submission 167968) | Marine microbial and viral communities from oxygen minimum zone, Eastern Pacific Ocean - ETNP2014_SV_400_PacBio MetaG (Illumina Assembly) | ecosystem: Environmental > Aquatic > Marine > Hypoxic... | reverse complement strand
TCCATCTAAAATATGGACATTATTATTAACAATTGTATTCCTTATTATTACATTAGACCCTATAGAACAATTATTTCCAATAATAACATTCTTTTCAATAATCGTATTGTGTCCTATAGAACAATTCCTGCCTATTTTAACTTTTTTTCCAATTAATACATTTTTTCCAAATTTAACAATTTTTTTAAATGAAGTTTTATTTATTTCTTTAACTGAAATATCAAAATCATCAGTTACAGCATCTGGATATAATATTTTTGTAATTTTAGCCGCAGAAATTAAAACGTTATCAACAATTATTTTTTTACAATTTGTAGGTAAATAATTTTTAAGATTTTCACTAGTAATACAAAAAGAAGCTTTTGTTTTTGAAGCAATATCAGAATATTTTATTGAATGAAAAAAAGTAATATCCTTATCAGTAGCTATTGATAAATCTTTAATATCGTAAACTTTTAAATTATTAAACTTATTATTATTTTTTATTCCTGCGAGTTTTAATAATTTATCAATTTTAAAAGAACCTTTGTTTTTAAAGAATGGATTATTCATTAATAAGTTTAATACCAAAACTTATATTAAAAGCTTATCAAGATTTATTGCTAATTATTTCCTATCAACAATTGTTGCAGACCATTGTGCATCAGCCATTTTTTTTTCATCTATGAAAGCTTCACCTTTATATTTCCAAACTCTTCCGTGAGATCTGATAGCTTCAATATTTAATATTAATTTACAGTCAGGAATAACAGGATTTCTAAATCTTGCTTTTTCAACGCTCATCAAAAAAACTAATTTATTTTCATATTGTGATTTATCAATTCCAGCCGATGTTAAAGCAGCAGCAGCTTGTCCAAATGCTTCAACAATAAATACACCCGGCATAATAGGATTTCCAGGAAAATGTCCTTGCACAAAAAAACTATCTTTTTTAACATTAACAATCGCTGTAGCAGAAAATAATTTTTTAATATTTATCAATTCGTCAATTAACAACATTGGTTCTCTATGAGGTAATAAATCTATAATTTGTTTTTTATTTAATCTTGCGGTCATTATTTTAATTCATTATTTATCATTAATTTTTTCATTCACTAAATTTAATAATTCTAATGTTTTATCTAAACTAGAGTCTCCAATAATAATATCCTTTTTTTTTAAAATAATCGATATTGAGTTTTTTTCAGCAAATTCAATAAAAATTGGGTTAATTTGATTAATAAAATCTTTAGTTAAGTTTATTTTTTTTTTATTTAATAAGTTAATAGCAATTTTTTTTTCAGAATTAAAATTATCAATTTTTATCTGAAATTCTTGAATTAACTTTCTAAATTGATCATTGTTTAAAAGATTTTTTTTTGAAATTATTTGTTTTTCTTCAATTTTAAGGCTTTCTTCAATTTTATTTAATTTATCTGTTGTTGTTTTATTCTCATTTTTTAAAATTTGTGAGATATTTTTTCCTTTAGTGGAATGATTTAATATATAATCCATATCTATATACACTATTTTGTTTGCATAAGAATTGGTTACTATAAAAAAGCTAATTAGAATAATAAAAATTTTAATAATATTTTTTTTCAAAACGTAGTTCCAATATCAAATCTAAATGTTTCTGTTTCATCAGATGATGCTTTAGTTATTGCTTTGGATAAAGAAAATGTTAAAGGCCCCACTGGAGTAAGCCAATCAATAGCAACTCCAGTTGATGATCTTATTTTATTAGAATCAATATCTGAATTGTAATCAACGCCCCAAACATTAGCAGCATCATAAAATAAACTTAAATCAACATTTTCAAAAGAATTAAACGTGTTAGGTAATGTGGTAGCGAAATTTAATGCCAAGCCATAATTGCCTCCAATATAATCAGTGCCATCTTTTGGGCCTATTTTAGCTGGCCTAAATCCTCTAAGTTTTCTTTTAGGTAAAAAGACTCTCTTTGTAATTCTTACGTCATTACCATTTAAAGAATTTACTGACTTAGCAAAAAAAGAAGATGAAAAAATAGCATTTTCAGCAATAGTAGAATGCTTTGTAATTTCAAACATATTAGATACTGTATAATCATCAGTATATATTGGTAATGATTGAAAAAAAATTGCCTTATAACCATCTGTGGGGAGATAGCGCTGATTAAATTTATTTAATGTCAAAGAATAAGAAAATTCATTTTCAAAATAAGTACCTTCTTGCTTTTTATAAGCAGTTGATGCGTTATCATTTGTTTCTATATCTTCGTAATATAATGAAAGTTTAGGGTGAAAATATATATCTTCATATTGCTCAAACTTACTAGCAATATTAAATCCAGTTTTATTAGATTTAAAACCGCTTGATGACATTGCATCTTTTGATGTATTTTCAAATGAATAACTTAAAGATCTATTTGAATTATTATAATTTGGGTTTGTTGAATCTAATAAAAAATTAACTGTGTCTGAAGTAATTTCCAAATTTGCTTTTAAATTAATTCCTTTTCCTAAATAATTTTTTTCCTCTATTCCAAACATTGTAGTAAAGCCTGAAGATCCGGTGCCAGCACCAATCATTATTGAACCAGAAGGTTGTTCTTCAACAAGAATATTGATTATTTTATTATTTTCATCATCTTCAATAATTGTTTTCTTGACATTTGAAAACATTCCCGAATTTTTTATATTATTTAATGATTTTTCAAAAAGTATTTCATTATAAGGATCTCCTTCGTCTGTTAATATTTTATTTCTAATTACAGATTCTTCAGTAATATAGTTTCCAAATATATTTATTTTATTCACAAAGAATTTTTCTGTTTCTTCGATTGATATTGTTATATTTATTTTATTATTATCAATTATTTTTTCGTCATAAGATGCTTTGGAAAATTGAAATTCTTTACTTAATATAACATCGTCTGTTTCTTCAATTAATTCGTTGATTGTATTTAGGGAATATTTTTTATTTTTATATTTTTTAAACATTTTATATAAATGTTCAAAATTTTTTTTATCAAAATTATTTGGTAATTTTAACTTGAAGTCATTAAAAAAGAATCTTTCACCTGCATTTATGCTAAATATCAATTGAAAATCTGATTCATTAATAATTCTTGCTGAAGAACTTTCAATCAAAACATTATAAAAACCTCTATTTTTGTAAAAATTTATTAATATTTTTTTATCTAAATCAATTCTATTTATATTAAGAAATTTATTTTTAGTTAAAAATTTCCAAAATTTAGCTTCTTCAGTTAATATAATTTTTTTTAATTTTTTTGATTTTATTTTTTTATCTCCGATAAATTTTATATTTCTAATATATGCTTTATCTCCACGATTAATGTTATAAATTATATCTACAGTATTATTTTCATTAGTCGTTATTTCAGTACTAACTGTAGAAAAAAAATAACCATTTACTCTTAAAATATTATTTATTATTGTTTCATCGTTTTTAACTTTTATTGGAATAAAAGAATTTTTTGCTTTTAATTTAATACTTTCTTTAATGATAGAAATTTCTTTTTTATTTTTAATTCCTGATAATTCAACTTTCTGAATAAGTGGATATTCTAATACTTTAATTAATAATTTTCCATTAACTATTTTGATACTGACGTTTTCAAAAAAATCAGTGGAGTACAAATTTTTAATTATATTATTTAAATCATTGTCGCTTAATTTTTTATTCTTAATATCATTAAGGCCAGTAAAAATTATAATTGTTTCATCGCTAATTCTTTCATTTCCTATAATTTCAAAATTTGTTAAATTTTGAGAAAAAAGTTTACTAGAAAATAAGAAAAAAAAAATTAAACAATAGAGAACTTTAGTCATATTTTTATATAAAAAGATTATTTATCACATATTAACTTAGTTTTTAATTTAACGTAAGTTGATAATTTAATTATCTGATTAACATCTTTGGGGGTTTTTTTAAAATAAGGTTTAAATTCGCTTAAATTAATTATTTTATTCAAATATTTAATAATATCCAAATATTTGATTTTATTTTTCATAAATAATTCAACAAGTTGTTCATTAGCTGTAGTCAAAATTGTTTCAAACATTGAATTCTTATTATTTAAATACTTTAAAAATTTAATTGAAGGAAATTTAATCACGTCTGGTTTGGATAATTCTAAGTTATTTAGATTTTTTAAGTTAATTTTAGTTTTTATGATTTTATTATTATTATATATGGAATTTATTATTGGTATTTTCATATCTGCATCGTGAGCCAATATTTTTATAATACCATTATTAAATATTACTATTGAGTGAATATAAGATTTTGGATGAATTAAAATTTTAAATTTTTTTACATCTAAATTAAATATTTTTTGAGCCTCAATAATTTCAAAAATTTTATTCATCATTGTTGATGAATCTATAGAAATTTTTTTACCCATAGACCAAACTGGATGATTTAAAGCTTGATTAAGTTTTATTTTAGATAGTTGACTCATGGGTGTATTTAAAAATGGTCCCCCGGAAGCTGTTATTATGATTTCATTTACAGAATTTATTTTTGTGTTTTGTAATAATGTCCAAATTGAATAATGTTCTGAGTCAATTGGTATAAATTTTGTATTATATTTTTTTAATTTTTTACTAATTAAATTCCACGCACAAACTATAGATTCTTTATTTGCTATACCCACAGCTTTACTAAATTCAATTGCTTTAAGTGTTGATTTTAAGCCTGCTAAACCTGATACTGAACACATAGTGTAGTCAATTTTTTTTTTAACAATTTTATTTAGATCATTAACATTAAAAAAAACTTTAATTTTTTTTTTTTTAAATTTGCTTTGATACTTAAAATATTTTAACTTTTTTTTGATTATTAAATTTTTAACATCAAGTAATAGAGCTTGTTTATAAATTTTGTTAACATTATTATTTGTGCTTAAAAGAACAACCTTAAAATCTTTTTTATTTTTTTTTATAATTTCACATGTTGTTTGTCCTATCGATCCAGTAGAACCAAGTATTGCAATTTTTTTTTTCATTTAAAAAAAATAATCAAAAGATTTATATGTTCAAATCCATTTAAGTATATACCAACGAACGGAACAGCAAAAATAATTCCATCCATTCTATCTAATATTCCACCATGACCATAAACTATTTTGCCTGTATCTTTTATTTTTGCCTTTCTTTTTAAAAATGACACGAAAAGATCTCCTACCTGTGACACAAGTGATACTAACAAACAAAATATTAAATTTTTATAATTCAAAGAATATAGTTCAATATCAATTTGTGAAAAAATAACTAATGGAAATGCTGAAAAAATAAAAGATCCAATTGCTCCAGAGATAGTTTTGTTTGGACTTATTTTTGTTAATTTTCTACCTTTAAATATATTTCCAACAACATAACCACCAATATCTGTAAAAAAACATATTGATAGAATATATAGAAAAAATACAGAACCACCGCTCGCACCAAACTCAATTCTACCATGAAGTTGTGTTGCTATAGGTCCAAATATTAAAAAAATATAAAATAATGATAGAAATTGAAAAAACCAATAATAACGCTTCTTTTTAAAAATTTTTTCAAAAATTCCGCTAAATTCTAAACAAATCCAGCCACATACAAAAAACAAACCAATTAAAAATAAATTACTAAAATTTAATATAAACAAAATTATAAGTAATATTATTGAAGTATAAATTCTTTTAGTTAACTCAGATGACATTAAATATTTCCAAAGTTTCTTTTGATCTTATGAAAATTAAAAATTATTCTATTATAATCTTTTCGATTAAAATCTGGCCAAAGTTTTTTTTCAAAATATATTTCTGAATATGATAACTGCCATAATAAAAAATTGCTTAATCTTCTCTTATTTCCTGTTCTTATAAGGATATCTGGATCTGGAATATTTTTCGTAAATAAATTTTTTGTAATATTTTTTTCATTAATTAGAATTTTTTTATTTATTATTTTTTTTAAAGAAAAAACTATTTCACTTTTTGATCCATAATTCAAAGCAAGATTAATTTGAAGTTTTTTATTTTTTTTAGTTAGTTTTTCTGAATATGCTAAAATTTTATTTAATTTTTTTGATAAAATTTTATTTCCAATTATTTTTAATTTTATTTTATTTTTATGTAATTTAGAGATTTCTTTAGTTAAATAATTTTCTAATAATAAGAATAAATAATTTTTTTCTTTTATTGGTCTTTTAAAATTTTCAGTTGAAAAAGCAAATAACGTTAAAAAATTAATTTTTTTTTTTATAGTTGCTTTGATTATTTTTTCTACAGTTTTAAGGCCAGCTTTGTGTCCTAAATTTCTAGATTTTTTATGTTTTATACCCCAACGACCATTACCATCCATGATGATGGCGACATGTTGAATTGGATTCATATTGTCATTATTTCTTTTTCTTTTGAATCAATTTTTTCGTTTATTTTTTGAATATTTTGATCAGTAAAGTTTTGAACAACTTTTTCATATTTTTTTTCATCGTCTTCACTTATTTCTTTTGATTTTAATAAATTTTTTAAATCATCATTTGCTTCTCTTCGTATATTTCTAACTGAAACTTTGCATTTTTCGCCTGTTGATTTAATTATTTTTTTCATTTCATTTCTTCTTTCTTCACTTAAATCAGGAACTGGTAATCTAATTAGCTGACCATCTATTTGAGGATTTAATCCTAGTTCAGATTTTTTAATAGCCGCATCAATTAATGTCACATTATTTAAATCCCAAACTTGAATATTTATCATTCTTGCCTCTGGTGTAGTGATGCTACCTAATTGGTTTATTGGCATTTTTTGACCATAAACATCTACTTTTACTAAATCTAACATACTTGCATTTGCTCTTCCTGTTCTTAATGATGAAAGTTCTTTAATGAATACCTCAAAAGTTTTATTCATTTTTTCGCTATATATTTTATCATTAAACATCATTCACCTACCTTGATTCTATAAAATTCTTTAATAATTAAATCTGAAATATTTATATCATTTAAGATTTCTTTAACTTTTTTTTTTGGTTCCATTACCCATGCTTGAGACATAAGAGCATTTTCTTCTTTAAATTTATTTAATTTACCAATACTAATTTTTTTAGCAATATCTTCAGATTTTCCACTATTTTTTAATTCTTTAGTAATTAACTCCTGTTCTTTTTCAAGAATAGCTTTATCAATATTTTCTGGCTTTAATGCCAGTGGATTTGAAGCAGCAATATGCATGGATAATTGTTTACCAAACAAATCTAATTTTTCATTTTTTTCATTAGTTTCAAGTGATACTACAACAGCCAATTTTGAAAGATTGTCTTTAACAATAGTATGAAGATAAGTATAATTTTTAGATCCTAAATTTTGAATTGTTTTTGATCTACCTATAGTAATTTTCTCACCTATTTTAGCAATTAAAGCAATCAAAGATTCATCAACTGTTTTCCCATTATTCATTTTTGATTTTTTTAAAACTTCTAAATCTGATAGAGAATTATTATTAAGATTGCTTAACTCTTTCACAAAAGATATAAATTCTTCATTTTTAACAACAAAGTCAGTCTCACAATTAATTTCTATTATTGAAGTTTTTTCTTCATCTGATGAAACTGCCACAACACCTTCATGAGCTTCTCTATTCATTTTTTTCGAAGCTTTCGAAATACCTTTAATTCTTAAAATTTCAATAGCTTTTTCAAAATCTTCCAAAGATTCTTTTAAAGCATCATTACAATCTTTGAAACCAGCGCCAGTAGATTGACGTAATTTTTTGATTTTTTCTAAATCACTCATTCTATTGGAGATATTTATCTGATTTATTAATTATGCTTTCTTTTTCTATTTTTGAAATATCTTTTGAATCTTGAACATCTCCAAATTTATTTTCTTCTTTACTTGAAGAAGATTCTTTTTTTGCATTCAAAATCGTTTCTTTTAATAAATTACAATATAAATCAATTGATCTTCTTGCATCATCATTTCCTGGAATAGGAAAATCTATGCCTTCAGGATCTGAATTTGTGTCTAATATCGCCACAATTGGAATGTTTAATTTAAACGACTCTTTAACTGCTAACGACTCATAATTAGTATCAATTATGAATACTAAATCTGGAATTTTTTTCATCTCGGAAATCCCCCCTAATGATCTTTGTAACTTTTCCCTTTGCACGCTCATTTTGAGAAGTTCTTTCTTAGTGAAACCTCTATTCTCAGAAACTAAATCTAATTCTATTTTTTTTAATTTTTTAATTGAATTTGAAATTGTTCCCCAGTTAGTCAACATTCCTCCAAGCCAACGGTGATTGACATAATATTGATCAGTATCTTTTGATAGTTCAGCAATTGCTTCTGAAGCTTGTTTTTTGGTTGATATAAATAATATTTTTCCATTATTCAAAACTGTATTATAGATTTTTTCAAGTGCTACTTTTGTAAGCTCAAGTGTTTGAGTTAAATCTATAATATGAATTGAATCTCTCTTTCCAAAAATATATTTTTTCATTTTTGGGTTCCATCTTAATGTTTTGTGACCAAGATGTACTCCTGCTTCTAATAGTTCTTGTATTGTAAGGTTAGGTATTTTCATTTTTTTTCCCGGTTAAGCCACCACAATTATTTCCACTTAAGGACCGGAGGTATAAAACCACAAATTGTGTGCGTGTTAATAAAGCTGGTATTTACAAATTTATTCTAAGAAAAACAAGTGAATTTTCAATTTATTATTAAAGAAATACCTTCGTTTTTTAAGGTTTTTAGTGATTTTCTTTCAATATTTTTCATGGTTTTTAACTTAAACGATAAATTTTGATTATTATTTTTGATAAAAATATTTACATCAGTTTTTCCATTAGTTTCAAAAATATTGCCTATTTTTTTAAGTTGGTCTATATTTTTTAAATATATTTTAACTTCATTTATTGGTTTATTAACTAAATCATTGAGAGAAGCTATTTTTTTAACGTTTATTCTTTTAAACTTATTATCTTCTTCAGGTAAATTTTTAGATAGAGTAAGAATTAAAGAATTCCCCTCTACTAAAATACTCCTATTCATTTCAAAAATATCAGAAAAAATAAATAATTCAAAAACACTGATTAGATCTGAAAATTTAATAATAGCATATGAATTACCTTTTTGAGTTTTTTTTTCTTGCACTTTAAGAACAGTAGCGGCTATATTTATTTCCTTAGATTCATTGGTGAGAATAAATTCTGAATAATTTTTTATTTTAAATTCATCATATAAAATTTTAAACTGATTAAGTGGATGATCCGACATAAAAAAACCTAAGGTGTGGAATTCTTTGGACAATTTTTCTTCAAATTTCCAATCTTTAATTTCTTCTAAAATATTATCATTTGTGTCTTCTTCATTATCAAAAAGATCATTTTGATTTAAAAGTTTGTTTTCAAACATATTTTTAGAATATAAAATAATATTTGGTATTGAATTAAATAGAGACTGTCGGTTTTTATTTAACCTATCGAAAGCTCCAGCTTTTACAAGTCCTTCTAGTTGAAGTTTATTTATATCTTTAGGATTTATTCTTTTAATAAAATCATTAATTGAAACAAAACGACCATTTTCAATTCTTTCATTTATTATATTTAAAATTGCATCAAAACCTACATTTTTTAATGCACCCAACGCATAATAAAATTTTTTACCGTCAGATTTAAAATCTGCATAACAAGAATTTATATCAGGTCTAACAATACTAATATCTAATCTTTTAAGTTCTTCATGAAATTCACTTAATTTATTTTGATTAGATAACTCCATAGACATTGAGGCTGCAAAAAATTCATGTGGGTAATATGCTTTTAAGAATGCAGTTTGGTAAGCTATTATAGCATATGCAGCGGCATGACTTTTATTAAATCCATATTCTGCAAATGGTTCAATTTTTAAAAATATACTTGCAGCAATTTCTTTGTTTATTCCATTTTTGAAAGCACCCTCAATAAAGTTTTGTTTTTGTTTTTCTAGCTCAGCTCTTTTTTTTTTACCCATTGCTCTTCGTAAAATATCAGCCTCTCCAGCAGTAAATCCCGATAATTCTTGTGCTATTTGCATAACCTGTTCTTGATATATTATTACTCCATAAGTAGGTTTCAAAATTTTTTCTAATTTTGGGTGAAGATAATCAGGTTTTCTTTGGCCGTGTTTACATTCATTATAAATTGGAATATTGCCCATTGGACCTGGTCTATATAACGCAACTAATGCAATAATATCCTCGAGTCTATTTGGTTTCATTTTTGTAAGAGCTTCTCTCATGCCAGAACTTTCAAGTTGAAATAAGCCAACAGTTTTTCCACTTGATAAAAGGTCAAAAACTTTTTGATCTTCATAATTTATTTTGTCTATTTTAAAATCTTTGTTTTTTTCATTTATTAAATCTTCCGTTCTTCTAATTACTGTCAAAGTTTTAAGACCTAAAAAATCAAATTTAACTAAACCAGCATTTTCAGCTGAGTGCATGTCAAACTGTGTTGAGGGTAATAATAGATTAGAGTCTGAATCTTTGTATAACGGAACTGTTTCAGTTAATTTTTTATCAGCTATAACAACACCGGCTGCATGAGTTGCTACATTACGATTTAATCCTTCTAATTTAAAAGATAGCTCAACTAGTCTTTCAACTCTTTTGTCCTCATGAATCAATTTTTGTAGTCTTGGTTCAACATTAATACTTTCCTGCAGTTTTAATGGTCTTGATGGATCGAAAGGGATCATTTTGCAGATACTATCAACAAAACCATATGGCAATCCTAAAACTCTACCAACATCTCTTATAACCATTCTTGCCTTTAATTTACCGAAAGTAATTATATGAGCAACACTATCTTTATATTTTGTGGTTAAATATTTAAAAACCAAGTCTCTCTTTTCCTCACAAAAATCAATATCAAAATCAGGCATTGAAATTCGGTCAGGGTTCAAAAATCTCTCAAAAATTAAATTAAATTTAATTGGATCAATATCTGTTATCGATAGACACCAAGCAACTAGTGAGCCTGCTCCAGATCCCCTACCAGGACCTACTGGTATATTATTTTTTTTAGCCCAAATAATATAATCAGAAACTATTAAAAAATAACTTGAATATTTCATTTCAAGAATAATTTTAATTTCGTGATTTAATCTTTCTTTATATT
>Ga0187833_10006179_pt1 | contig 11137 bp, 8 predicted proteins | sample ETNtaG_37_FD_167968 | JGI IMG/M metagenome (GOLD analysis project Ga0187833, IMG submission 167968) | Marine microbial and viral communities from oxygen minimum zone, Eastern Pacific Ocean - ETNP2014_SV_400_PacBio MetaG (Illumina Assembly) | ecosystem: Environmental > Aquatic > Marine > Hypoxic... | reverse complement strand
AGGCATCAGGTTACATGACTCCCCTTCAATTTCTGGACCAAAAAAGAAAGGAGGATGTGTCACTAATCATATGAACGAGCACACTGGCTTGACTTCTCACCCAGCATAGGATATACTGTTCAGGGTAAGCAATAAGTGACAGGATTTACCATAGGCTGAGTGCTTCCCCCGTGAAGTCTCAGCCTTAATTATGCCAGAATGAGATTTCAATGAAGATTGCTGTTAGCGGTAAGGGTGGAGTAGGGAAGACTTTACTGGCATCTCTTCTCGTTAAGTTGTTCGCTCAATCGAATTATTCCGTTATCGCAATAGACGCGGACCCTGATGCCAATCTGGCCGCCGCGCTGGGGCTCACGGACACGGAAAACGTAATCCCCATTTCCGAAATGGCTGACCTAGTAGAGGAAAGAACGGGAGCAAAACCGGGCCAATCGGCGCCTTTCTACAAACTTAACCCCAAGGTCGACGATATTCCAGACAAGTACGCCATAAGACTGGACGGAATCCGGCTGATGAGGATGGGGAGATTAAAGAAAGGCGGCAACGGATGTTACTGCCCGGAAAACAGTATGCTTCAAGCATTGATGAGCCACCTGATAATAGCCAGAAACGAAGTAGTGATAATGGATATGGAGGCCGGACTGGAGCACTTCGGCAGGGGAACAGCCTCAATGGTGGATAAACTGATTGTGGTGGTGGAACCGGGCAGGAAGAGTATCGAAACTGCCCTTAACATTAAAAAGCTGGCCGCAGAAATAGGCTTAAAGAACCTTACTGTAGTCGGCAATAAAGTAAGGAACGAGTCGGACAGGGAATTTCTCATAAATTCCCTGTCCGACTTTACTTTTCTGGGGTTTATACCATACGACCAGGCGGTGGTAGAAGCAGACCAGACCAATGAATCACCGCTGGATACCAGCCAGCCGGTCAGGACCGCCGTAGAAAATATCTACAAAACCATGGCATCTATCCCCGAAAAGATTCCGAGCGCTGGATAACAGCTGTGTAAAGCGGAATGAAGAGGCTTAATCTTACCTCTCGAATACCGGTGTTGGCTAAACCGGACACCGGATAGATAAGAATCACTTAAGGAGGTTACATGGCCTACGACGCGGTAAAAATGCAGGACTGGCAGATTTCAGAAGCAGCAGAGGAGAATATGCCAACATCTGATGAGTGGCGGGAGAAACTCGGGCGGGAGAAAGCCGAGATGCTTCCCTACGGAAGAATCTCCAAACTGGATTTTCTGAAAGTTATAGACCGTCTCAAGGACAAGCCGGACGGCAAGTACATTGAAGTAACGGCTATCACTCCCACACCACTGGGTGAGGGCAAAAGCACCACCTCCTGTGGTCTTATGGAAGGCATGGGCAAACGGAGTATGAATGTTGGCGGCGCTCTGCGCCAGCCCTCCGGCGGTCCCACCATGAACATCAAAGGAACCGCCGCCGGCGGCGGTAACGCCCTGCTTATCCCGATGACAGAATTCTCGATGGGCCTGACTGGGGATATTAACGACATAATGAACGCCCATAACCTGGCTATGGTAGCCCTTACAGCCAGGATGCAGCACGAACGTAATTATGATGATGCCCGCCTTGAAAGACTGACCGGTATGCGCCGGCTGGATGTCGACCCGACCAACGTAGAGATGGGCTGGATAATCGATTACTGTGCCCAGAGTCTACGTAATATAGTTATCGGTCTGGGTGGGAAAACAGATGGCTTCCTGATGCAGTCAAAATTCGGTATTGCTGTCAGTTCTGAGCTAATGGCGATGCTGTCCATTGTCAGGGACCTAGCCGACCTCAGGGAAAAAATGGACAACATTACCATTGCCTATGATAAGAAAGGCAAACCGGTTACCACCGGCGACCTGCAGGTGGGCGGAGCCATGACCGCCTGGATGCGAAACACGATTAACCCCACCCTGCTGTGCACCGCTGAATATCAGCCGTGCCTGGTCCACGCCGGACCCTTCGCCAATATCGCAGTGGGACAGTCCTCAATCATTGCCGACCGCATCGGCCTGAAGATGTTTGATTATCATGTCACCGAGAGCGGATTCGCCGCTGACATCGGTTTCGAGAAATTCTGGAATGTTAAGTCCCGCTACAGCGGACTGAAACCGAATGTTTCAGTCCTGACCACCACCATCCGCGCCCTCAAAATGCACGGTGGCGGACCCAGAGTAGTGGCCGGACTGCCGTTGTCAGAAGAGTATACCAAAGAAGATCTGGGACTACTGGAGAAAGGCCTGCCCAACATGCTCCATTTCATCGGAGTCATCAGGGAAGCCGGCATCAACCCGGTGGTGTGCGTTAACCGCTTCCATACCGACACCGATGCCGAAGTCACCCTTGTAAAGAAAGCTGCCGAGGCAGCCGGAGCACGCTGCGCCGAAAGTTCTCACTGGGCAAATGGCGGCGACGGAGCCCTGGAGCTGGCCGATGCCGTTATTGACGCCTGCAACGAAGAGAATGACTTCCATTTCCTCTACCCGATAGAAACGAAGCTGAGAGACAGGGTTGATAAGATTGCCAAGGCGGTTTATGGCGCCGACGGCGTGTCCTGGACGCCAGAAGCCGAAGCCAAGGCGAAGAAATTCGAGGCAGACCCCCAGTACGACGATTACGCTACCATGATGGTAAAGACTCACCTGAGCCTTAGTCACGACCCAACCCTTAAAGGTGTCCCCAAGGGGTGGACTCTACCTATCCGTGATGTCCTTATTTATTCCGGAGCTAAATTCCTCTGCCCGGTAGCCGGAACGATAACCCTAATGCCGGGCACCAGTTCAAGCCCCGCATTCAGAAAGGTGGACGTCGATACCAAGACAGGCAAAGTAAGCGGACTGTTCTAGTCCGCTTACTTTCATTTAGTGACATAGAGAGTCAAATGGCAAAGGATTTAGCAGGTAAAAAGAAAAAAGTCCGCTTCGAGCCTGACAATGTTGATATTGCTGTGGAGCAAGGTACCAATCTTCTGGAAACGGCAATTCAAGCTGGGGCACGTATCTATGCTTCCTGCGGGGGTGCCGGTAATTGTGGCACCTGTAAAGTCTTGATTGAAAAGGGGGAGGTGGAAACCACGCGGACGGTGAAGGTCTCTGATGAAGAGTTCAGGCAGGGCCTCAGGCAGGCCTGTCAAAGTAGAATAATCACTGATTTAGCCGTTCACATCCCGGTAGAATCAAGGCTGGGGACAGCGGTTATTGCCCGGGAGAGCAAAGGAATGGCCACTGGCACCCAGCCGATGGAGGCTCTAGCTACCGGCTGGAGGTTTAGTCCGCCCCTCAGCAAGTTCTTCGTCAAACTCCCACCACCCACCCTCCGGGATAATGTCAGTGACCTGTCCCGATTGTTAAGAGGCTTGAAACAGCGGTATAAACTTCGCAACTTGACGGTAGACTTTGATGTGGTAAGAAAATTACCTCAGACATTACGGGAGAGCGATTGGAAGGTAACGGCAACTACTTTGTTAACTGCTATCGACTCCCAAGCCCCAGAAAGGCGCCGGCCAAGGGTGATAAATGTAGAACCTAGCGACACCAGGGAAAAGCACTATTCATTGGCTTTTGATATCGGAACTACCACCGTCTGCGGGCAGTTGCTCGACTTGAACCATGGTAAAACTATAGCTGAGGCTATGGATTACAACCACCAGATAAGCTATGGCGCCGATGTTATTACTCGTATCGCCTACTGTCAAAAGCCAGGTGGACTCCAAAAGTTGCAGCAGGCAGTTGTCACTACCATCAATGAGGTTATCAAGCAGCTATTGAGCCAAAGCCACATTGAAGCGGAACATATTGGGCACTTGACTGTTGCCGGCAATACGACGATGATTCAGATCCTTCTCGGTCTCGACCCTAAATACATAAGATTAGCCCCGTATACTCCGGCGGCTACCTATATCCCCCCGGTGAAGGCAGATTCTCTAGGCATTAAAGTGAGGGAACATGTCTACCTTTTCACCTTTCCCCTGGTGGCTAGCTACGTTGGTGGTGATATTACTTCAGGGATTGTGGCGTCGGGAGTACATCAGAGAGAAAAAATAACCTTCTATATGGATATAGGCACCAATGGTGAGATAGTGGTCGGGAACTCAGATTGGATGGTAACCGCAGCCTGTTCAGCTGGCCCCGCTTTTGAAGGTGGTGGGGTAAAGCACGGCATGGTAGCCATTAACGGTGCTATTGAGGAGTTTGATATCAACCCATCAACTCTGGAGCCTGTGGTTGGCACCATTGGCGGGGAGAAACCGAAAGGGATATGTGGCTCCGGACTGATAAATATCATCGCTGGACTACTTGAAGCTGGGGTCATCAGTCAGAATGGCAAATTCAATGCTGACCTCCCCACCAAGAGAATTAGAAAAGGTAACGATGGTTATGAATATGTTCTCGCCCGGGCACCTGAGACCCAAACCGCCAAAGATATTATCATCACCGAGGTAGATATTGATAACCTCATTCGAGCCAAGGCAGCCTTGTACGCCGGATTTCAGACACTGGTTACAAGCGTGGGGATGACCAGCCGCGATATAGAGCAGGTAATTATTGCCGGGGCTTTCGGCAGTCATATAAATATTGAAAAGTCTATCACTATTGGACTTCTTCCTGAACTATCTCCGGATAGATTTATTTTTGTCGGGAATGGTTCTCTTCTGGGAGCAAGATTGACTTCTTTTTCCACCGATATGCTCGATGATGCCAGAAGGGTTGCCAAGCTAATGACTAATTTTGAATTAAGCGAGGATACAGCTTTTATGAATAATTATGTAGCGGCTCTGTTCTTACCTCATACTAACGCTGGTGAATTCCCTTCAGTAGCCGGCAGGCTGGTTAAGTTGACGGATAATCAATCAAAGCGGAGGGTAGCAGCATGACTTTTTCTATCGCTGTAGCAGGAAAGGGTGGTAGCGGAAAGACGTCAATAACAAGCCTCGTCATTCGCTACCTGAAGAAGAATGGCTCAGGGGCGATTCTTGCAGTCGATGCTGACGCTAATGCCAACCTTGGGGAAGGCTTGGGATTTGAGGTAACGCAAACGATTGGCTCAATAATCGCGTCCTTCAATCAAGTGAAGCTAAACATTCCTCCCGGGATGACCAAAGAGGCGTATCTGGAGTACCGGTTAAATGAGATAGTAGTGGAAAGCGAAGGGCTTGACCTGATAACAATGGGCAGAGGTGAGGGGCCTGATTGCTATTGCTATCCCAACACCATTCTGAGGAAGTTTGCCGACCTGCTGGCTGATAACTACGCCTATGTGGTTATGGATAATGAGGCAGGGATGGAGCACCTGAGCCGGAGAACCACCCAGAATATCGACGCGCTACTAATAATCTCCGACCATTCGGTGAAGGGCGTCAGAACGGTGGCTCGAATAAGGGACCTGGTCTCTGAGCTCAGGCTGACGGTGAAAAGGGAATTGGTGGTTATTAATTTCGCACCCGCCGAGCTGGCTCCGATGGTTAAGGAAGAGATGACCAGATTAGGAATTGAGTCCCCGGTCATAATTCCCAGAGATGAGCAGGTTTACCAGCATGACCTCGAAGCCAGATCACTCCTTGATTTACCCGATGAGTCCGAAGCAGTGATGGCGGTTAACGATTTGATGGCTGGGATTCTTAGTAAGCAGAGCACCAAAGTTTAGAGAAAGGGGAGAGAAAATGACAGCCAAGATTATTAGTGGCACTGAGGTTGCCAAAGAGATTCGTGCCGAGCTAAAACAGGAAATCGCTGAACTCAAAGAAAAGCACAACGTAGTACCCGGCCTGGTTACCGTCCTGGTAGGGGCGGACCCGGCCTCGCAGGTTTATGTTGGGCAGAAGGAAAAAACATGCCAAAACCTGGGCATCTACTCAGAAAGACACGACCTGCCGGAGAATACCAGCCGGGAAGAACTCCTGGCCCTGATTGATAAGTTGAATAAAGACCCCAAGATTAATGGTATTCTAGTCCAGCTACCTTTACCCAAACACTTAAATGAATCAGAAGTTCTCTACGCTATCGACCCTAAAAAGGATGTTGATGGCTTTCACCCGGTGAATGTAGGTAAACTGATGATTGGAGAACCGGATTATTTGCCCTGCACGCCTCACGGCATTCAGCAGCTATTAATCAGGTCGGGTGTCGAAATCGAAGGGGCGGAGGTAGTGGTGGTGGGTAGAAGCAATATTGTTGGCAAACCCATCGCTAACATCCTCCTACAGAAGGCGCTGGGAGCTAACGCTACGGTTACCTTGTGCCATACTCGGACCCGGGATATATCTTTTCATACCAAGAGGGCTGATATACTAATCGTAGCTGCCGGGAAACCCAAGGCGGTCACCGCTGATATGGTAAAAGAAGGCGTTGTCGTCATCGATGTCGGCGTCAACCAGATCGGCACGACAGCAGAGGGTAAGAGAATCCTGGTCGGTGATGTCGACTATGACGCTGTTGCTGAAAAGGCAGCAGCCATCACTCCGGTACCCGGTGGAGTAGGACCAATGACCATTACCATGCTTATGTTGAATACTGTGAGAGCAGCCAAATTAGCTGCCGGACTAGCTTAGAATAAGGAGGAAAGTGTATGGAATACAAAGTTGAGAAAAAGAGCTCCCCGGGCAGGGAAGAAGTAGAGGTATTAGGGGCAACCTTTGAAGAAGGCATTCCGGAGGGTACTCAGGTTGGTAAATGGAGACAGAAGCTGGAGAGCAGACAGGAGAAGCTAAAGTATCTGGAAACCGGAGAGAGATACTATTACAGCAATGATTGGTATGGTAGTGAGAAGAGGAAGAATCCGGCTTAGCAATGGAGTTTTTCAAACCGGTGATATAACGATATTAGACGTCTTTCTCGTTGTTGACACGAATAAAGTTTAGGAAGGGAGTATGAAAAGTGGCATTTGAGATTCCTAAAACAACATACAGCGGCAAAATCAAGGAGGTAACACTGGGTCAAGGGAGTAAAGCTGTCGCCGTTGGTGGGGAAACATCTTATCCCTTTTACCTTTTTGAAGGAGAGATGCCCCGACCGCCCCGAATAGCTATGGAGGTTTGGGACTGCCCGCCTCAGGAGTGGGCCGAAGCTGCTCTTGAGCCTTTTGCCGAGGTAGCTGATGACCCTGTTGCTTGGGCAAAGAAATGCATCGATGATTACGGGGCTGAGATGATTGCCCTGCAACTGGTGAGCACTGACCCCAACGGGCTTGACCACGGAGCTGATGAAGCTGCTGAGGTTGTCAAAAAGGTGGCTGGTGCTATTGATGTTCCCTTAATCGTCTGGGGAACAAGTGACAATGATAAAGACACCGAGGTTCTAAGAAAGGTCGCTGAAGTTTGCCAGGGTAAGAACCTGATTATCGGACCAGTTGAGGAAGGAGACCATAAAAGGATTGGCGCCTCAGCTATTGCTTATCACCATACGGTGGTTGCCTCAACACCAATAGATATAAACCTGGCTAAGCAGCTTAATATCCTGCTGGGAAATCTTGGGGTACCTGATGAGCAACTGGTAATTGACCCAACTGTCAGTGGCATAGGTTACGGCATTGAGTATGCTTATTCAGTCATGGAGAGAATGCGGATGGCAGGCTTGACCCAACAGGATGAAAAGCTCCAATTCCCTATCATCTGCAATATATCAAAGGAAGTGTGGAAGACAAAGGAAACAAAAATTCCGATGGAGGAAGAACCTACACTCGGGGACCCCAAAAAGAGGGGTATCCTAATGGAAGCAATGTCAGCTACCGTCATGCTTCTGGCCGGAGCCGATGTACTAATAATGAGGCACCCGGAAGCCATAAAACTGGTCCGGGAAATGATAGCTGAACTAACAGCTGCATAATAATGAATAGGGAGGAAAGTGACTAAGATGGCAGATGAAAAGAAGCAGGTCAGTATTGACCCGGCGACTATCGAAATGATAGAAAAGGCGGCTGCTGATGGCGTCAGTACCGTATTCGATAGAGCCGCGGAAATGAGGCCCTGCCCGATAGGGGCGGAAGGCAGTTGCTGCGCCCACTGTGCTATGGGACCGTGCAGGGTACCGCTACCCAGAAACAAGGAGGAAACCCCGGAGGAGCACAAAAAACGAAGGGGCCTCTGTGGGGCTACATCAGAAACGATTGCCGCCCGCGCTTTCCTGCGCAAGATAGCCGCCGGCACGGCATCACACGGAGACCACGGCCGTGAAGTGACAAAAATCTTCATTGAAGCTGCTAAGGGTGAGCTAGAGGGATTTGAAATAAAAGATGAGCAGAAGCTGCTGCAGCTTGCCCTTGAACTCGGAGTGGAAATCGGCGACCGCAACAACAACGAAATCGCCTTTGACGTCGGTGAATTACTGCAGAAAGATTTTGGACAGCAGGAGGGTGAGCTTACCTTTATAAAGAGAGCCCCAATTAAACGGCAGGAACTCTGGAGGAAACTCGATATAGTGCCCAGAGGAATTGACCGTGAGGTAGCTGAAGCGATGCACCGCACTCACATGGGCTGTGACCAGGACTACGAAAGTCTGTTATTCCACGGCGCCAGGACAGCCCTGGCCGATGGTTGGGGAGGCGCCATGATTGCCACCGAACTGCAGGATATCCTTTTCGGCACGCCTTCACCGGCCGCCAGCCGGATGAACCTGGGTGTACTAAAAGAAGATGAGGTTAATGTTATTATTCACGGCCATGAGCCGTATGTTGCTGAAATGCTGGCTGTAGCTTCCCAAGACCCTGAGATACTGGCATATACTAAGTCAAAGGGAGCCAATGGAATAAACTTGGCCGGTATGTGCTGCACTGCTAACGAAATCCTGATGCGTCACGGTATCCCCATTGCCGGTAATTTCCTTCAGCAGGAACTGGCAATAGTAACCGGTGCCGTTGAAGCTATGGTAGTTGATGTCCAGTGCATTATGCAGGGACTGGCTGAGGTTGCGAGTTGCTATCATACCAAATTGATAACAACGGATGCTCGGACTAAAATAGCCGGTGCTACCCACATGCAATTCGATGCGCACAAAGCCCTCGATTCAGGAAAAGAAATCCTGAGAGCCGCTATCGACAATTTCTCTAACAGGGGCGATAATGTCCGGATTCCGAAACAGCAAACCGACCTGATTGCCGGATTCAGTCATGAAACCATCAATTACCTGCTGGGCGGACTGTTCCGGGCTTCCTACCGTCCGCTGAATGACAATATCATCAACGGACGCATCAGAGGCGTGGCCGGTGTTGTTGGTTGTAATAATGCCCGGGTTACCCATGATGATGTTCATGTTACTCTGGTAAAAGAACTCATCAAAAACGATGTGCTGGTGATTGAAACCGGCTGTGCCGCCATGGCTTGCGGCAAGGCCGGACTTCTGGTTCCTGAAGCAGCCGAGTTTGCCGGTGAGGGCCTCCGCTCCGTTTGTGAAACGGTCGGCATTCCACCGGTGCTGCACATGGGCGCCTGCATCGATAACAGCCGTATCCTTATCGCCGCGACAGCAATGGTAAAGGATGGCGGTCTTGGAGATGACATCAGTGACCTGCCGGCGGCTGGTGTTGCCCCCGAGTGGATGAGTGAGAAGGCCGTTGCCATCGGTCAATATTTTGTCAGCTCAGGCGTATACACCATATTCGGCGCCACCTGGCCCACCCTTGGCAGCAAAGAAGTTACTGATTACCTCTTCAATAAGATGGAAGGTATTTATGGCGGTAAGTGGGACTTTGAAGCCGACCCCCTCAAAATAGCCGAGATGGTTATTAGTCATATTGATGAAAAGCGTAAAGCTCTGGGCATCGATAAAGCCAGGGAAAGAGTACTTTATGATATGGAGATGAGACGGGAACTGGATAAAGTATAAACATTAATAAGTCTAGGAACATAACGGGAGGACCGAAGAGAGATGTCTAAAATAATTGCCTCAGCCGCAATCAGGGGTGCCCATAAGATTGTAAATAATGCCGAGGAAAAGTGGAAACAGGTAATGGACAAGCATGGGGCCAAGGAACCGGTTGGCTTTCCCAATACCGCTTATTATCTACCGGTTATTTACGGGATGCTCGGCGCTAAAGTAGAGAATCTCGGTGATATGGAGTCGGTGCTGAAAAAATGTAAAGCCATATTACCCCCAATGGTAAAAGAGACTCACCCACTCCCCTACCTCGCCCCGGCTCTCGACGCCGGTATGGCAACTCTTTTTGCCGAAGAGTTGATCGAAGTGATACGTTATCTTGAAGAACCGAATTTTTATACCAAGACAGAAGACATAACCGCTGATAATATCTGGCTGGGCGCCGCTGACGATATAATTCTGAGAAAGAGAGGCATTGAATTTGTTGATGGCACCGCTCCCGGCTTTGCCGCTATCCTTGGTGCCGCACCTTCTGCTGAGATTGCAGCCAACATAGCTCAGGAGCTCCAGCAGAAGAACCTATATGTATTTATGTCGGCTGAGTACAACGGCAAGAGGTTTTCCGAGCAGCTTTTGGAAGCAGGAGTACAGATTGGCTGGCCGACCCGTCTCGTCTCGTTTGGCCCTGATGTTTCAGCCACTGTATTTGCAATGGGATTCGCCACCAGAGCCGCTATGTCCTTTGGTGGTATTGAGCCGGGTGACTTCAGGAAAATTCTTATCTACAATAAGGACCGTGTGTTTGCATTCGCCCTGCCGATGGGCTATGTTACCGATGAGTGGTATGCCAATGCCGCCGGAGCAATCAACTGGGGCTTCCCAGTCATTGCCGATACTCCGATACCGGAGGTCTTGCCCACGGGCATTTGTACCTATGAGCATGTTGTCTCGAATATCCCTCACGACCAGATGGTAGCCAAAGCAGTAGAGGTAAGAGGTCTCAAGGTTACACTAGCCGATGTGCCGATTCCGGTAGCCTTTGGCGCTGCCTTTGAGGGTGAAAGAGTCCGGGGCGAGGATATTTTTCTGGAGACTGGCGGTGGCCGAACCCAAATGGTAGAGTGGGTTACCAGCAAGCGCATGGATGAAGTAGAAGATGGTAAGATTGAAGTGATTGGGCCTGAGCTTACCGATATTACGGCTGGTTCCAGGCTGCCCCTGGCTATAGCTGTTGAAGTGGCTGGCAGGGAGATGCAGGATGACTACGAACCTATCTTGGAGCGGCAGATTCATCACCTCATAAACTACGCCCAG
>Ga0187833_10006178_pt1 | contig 11138 bp, 7 predicted proteins | sample ETNtaG_37_FD_167968 | JGI IMG/M metagenome (GOLD analysis project Ga0187833, IMG submission 167968) | Marine microbial and viral communities from oxygen minimum zone, Eastern Pacific Ocean - ETNP2014_SV_400_PacBio MetaG (Illumina Assembly) | ecosystem: Environmental > Aquatic > Marine > Hypoxic... | reverse complement strand
TTTTCTGAAGGAGAAAGAAGCGATGAGAAAACTGTTAGTACTGTTCTTTGCAATTTTATTAATTTCACTTAGCCCGGCTGCTACTTTTGCCACTGAAGGCAACGCAGAAGCAAAGCAAGCCGAGTACGAAGCGCTTTTCGACTCCCAAATCAAAACACTCAAGAGTAAGGGTGTGTCGCCACAGATCATTCGGATGCTTTCGTACCAATACTACGAGGTGATCGAGGAAGCTTCCAGGACGAGCGTCGGCGACGGAAATGTGGCATTCTTGCCAGTCATTCCAAGGAGCTATCTCTCAGTTTACGATCAGATGACAATGGTCGAGAGCGGTGGTAATAAGGGCTACAATTACTTGAGACCCAGCCTAATCTGGGATAAAGTCAAAACTCCGGATGAGCCGTACTGGATCTTCAATGTTGAAGATGGCGAAGCAACGCGCAACAAGAGCCCGCATGACGCCGAGAAGATCTTGAAGAATTCCGAACGGAGCCCGCTTACAGTAGCCGAGACGGTAAGTCTCGCTCTTCACACCAGAGTGCTCACGCGTCATTCCTTGGACGCTACCGGTTCGCGCTTCAGTTCCTATGGAGTGCCTAGTATCTGGTTCAACGAAAGCATACCAAAGCTAGGTTGGGTAAGTATCGGCCGCCAAATGTTAACAAGTAGTTCTTCGTCCCCAAGACGGGGAACGCCGTCTTGCGGTAGCCGTCAGTAGGATTTTGGAGAACAAGGGCAGATCACCGCGATCTGCCCTTTCTTTTTTACAGAATTCCATATAAAAACATTCTAACATTCTATAGAATGTTAGAATGTTTTTATAAAAAAGCGGTAAAAATAAGAATCTATTTTTTACAAGACTTGATCTTGACAAATGAGTAATATTATGATAAGCTTTTGGTAGTACTTGAAAAAACCGAAACAATCTTTTTTCTGAAGGAGAAAGAAGCGATGAGAAAACTGTTAGTACTGTTCTTTGCAATTTTATTAATTTCACTTAGCCCGGCTGCTACTTTTGCCACTGAAGGCAACGCAGAAGCAAAGCAAGCCGAGTACAGCGAACTTTTTGAATCATATATCGATAGACTCACCATGGAAGGAGTGCCTCCTCGGATAGTTGGGATGCTTTCGCATCAAAAGGCTGTGGTAATCAAGAAAGCCCTTGAAATGACAATTAGGGATGGGTACATCGCATTCTTGCCAGTCATTCCAAGGAGCCATCTCACAGTTAATACCCAGATGGCAATGGTCGAGAAAGATGGCAATAAGGGTTTTAACTACTTGAATCCTAATTTGATCTCGAACAAGGTCAAAACATGGAATAAACCGTACTGGATCTTCAACGTTGAAGATGGCGAAGCAACACGCAACAAAAGCCCGCAGGACGCCGAGAAGTTTCTCGAGGATTCCGGACGAAGCCCACTCACGGTAGCTGAAGTGATAAGTCTCGCTCTTCACACCAGAGTGCTCACGCGTCATTTTTTCTTTCGTGCCTTGGACGCTACCGGTTCGCGCTATAAGATAGAGGATTGGATGGCTCAATACCTTGGAACAATTTCAAAACATACTTTCAGTTCCTATGGAGTGCCTAGTATCTGGTTCAACTTGATAGACAATGAAAGTAGAGCACAGCTAGGTTGGGTAAGTATCGACCGCCACTCGTCCACACTGCGGGGATCACCGTCTTGCGAAAGTCGTTTTGTAATACATGACTAAATTTTCAGGTATTTTCAACGGGGTAGACCATCATGGTCTACCCCGTTTTTTCACACAATATTCTATTTCTTGCAAAATTTATAAATACATAGTAAAATATCCTGAATGTCTGTACGAATGCGCCACACACGCGCTCACACAAAGAATAGGAGATCTCATCATGCGCTTAAGGAGCCACGGCTTTCAGTGTGTTCAAAGTGTAAAGCACAGCACATTCGCCACAGAGCATGCCTAATATGTGGTACATATCGCAGTCAAACAGTTATTGATGTCACAAAGAAAGCTCTCAAAAAAGAGAAGAAGGCGAAAGAGAGAGAACAAGCCTAGGCACTAGGCACTAGGCACTAGGCACTAGGCACTAGGCACTAGGCACTAGGCACTAGGCACTAGGCACTAGGCACTAGGCACTAGGCGTTAGAACAAAAACTTATTTTTGTTGGAACTAGGATTTAAAGCCTAGAGCCTAATTCCTAATTCCTAATTCCTAAAGCCTAAAACTATGGCTAACCGGCACCTTTCAAGAAGTATTGTTTTGCAAACACTCTTTGAGTGGGATTTTGCTGATAAAAAAGGTAAGTTATCGGAAATGCTGGAGAACAATAAAAAAGAATTTGCTCTTGGCATCGGCACAGATCCATATCCCGCAAAGCTCATAACAGATATACACAAAAAACTTAAAACCATAGATTCTATTATTGAAAAAGCGGCACCAGAGTGGCCCATTGACAAAATATCAGTTGTTGATCGCAATGTCCTGCGTATTGGACTCTATGAACTTTTGTTTGTGGACAAAAGCGAAGTGCCTGCGAAGGTCGCAATTAATGAAGCGATAGAACTTGCAAAAACATTTGGGGGAGACAACAGCGGAAAATTTGTAAACGGTGTACTCGGCGCAGTGTATCGAGAACTTGGCGAGCCAGGGAAAAATGACGGCAAAAAATCAAAGCGCAAAGAAGAGGTTCTTGATATTAGTAAAATGCCGATTGAGAAACTCGGCGGCGCGGTTGTATACTCAAAAGATAAAGGTGTGATTTACCTCGCACTCGTACATGATATATTTGGACGCTGGACGCTTTCAAAGGGTAAGATTGAAGTAAAAGAGGACGAAGAGGCGGCAACCATACGTGAAATTAAAGAGGAAATTGGTGTTGATATTACAATTAAAAAGAAAATTGGAAAGAATGAATATATTGCATCTGATCCAGAGCGTGGAAAAATACGTAAACAAGTAATGTATTTTCTTGGTGAAGCTCCTCATACAGAACTTACTCTTGGGAAATCCGGTGGACTTGATGCGGCACGGTGGTTTCCACTTAACGAAGTTGGACATTTAAATATGTACGGCGATATTCTCCCAATTCTTACAAAAGGCATTAAGATGATTAAGAAGTAAATTACATAGGCCTTAGGCATTAGGCGCTAGGCTTTAGATTCAATGTTTTATTTTCTGTTTCTAAAGTATTCCTAGAGCCTAACGCCTAGAGCCTAGAGCCTTCATGATGAACCCAATTGATTTCTCTGTATTTGAGAAAAAAATAAACGCAACATTTAAAAACAAAAATCTCTTAAAACAAGCATTTACTCATCGGTCGTATATCAACGAACATTCACGCGAAGGGTTGTCACATAATGAGCGCATGGAATTTTTAGGAGACGCAGTGCTTGAACTTGTTGTTACCGAGTATCTATTTAAAAAGTATCCTCAAAAAACAGAAGGGGATCTTACGGCATATCGAGCGGCACTCGTAAATACCACTACTCTTTCAAATACCGCGCAAGAAATCGGTATGAACGACTATTTATTGCTTTCACGTGGGGAGCGTAAAGATAAGGGTCGTGCGCGGCAATATATTCTCGCAAATACATTTGAAGCATTGATCGGTGCTTTGTACCTTGATCAGGAATATGACAAAGCGGCGCAATTCATAGCAGAATATCTTTTTCCACAACTGGAGAATATTGTTGCTGAACGGCTTTGGCAGGATGCCAAAAGTAAATTCCAGGAAAAGGCACAGGAAGTTGACAATATTACACCAAACTACAAAGTTTTAGAAGAAAGCGGCCCTGATCACGATAAGATATTCGTTGTAGGGGTTTTTCTTAATGACACATTAATTGCACAGGGAGAAGGGGCATCAAAGCAAAATGCTGAACAACACGCCGCGCAAAGCGCACTTAAAGAGAGGAAATGGGAATAAAGCAAACGTAAAACAATAGTGTAAAATTAAAAATATTGAAATTGTTTTGATTTTTGAATTGTTGTTTTGCGCTTTTCGTTTTATACTTTTAACATGTATTTGAAAAAAATAGAACTTTCTGGTTTCAAATCTTTTCCGCGACCAAGCACGATTGAATTTACCACGCCTATTACTGCAATCGTAGGACCAAACGGCTCTGGAAAATCAAATATTGCTGAAGCAGTCCGTTTTGTTCTTGGTGAGCAATCAATAAAATCTTTACGTGGTAAGCGTGGTGAAGATCTTATTTTTAATGGGACACACGCAATGCCACGGCAAAGCAAAGCGTCGGTTACAGTTACTTTTGATAATACAAAGCGTATTTTTGATATTGATTATGATCAAGTATCTCTTAGGCGAATTATGCACAGAGATTCTACAAGTGAATACCTTATAAATGGCAGTCGCATGCGACTGAAAGATATTCTTGAAACATTATCGTCTGCTCACATTGGCGCATCAAGCCACCACATAATCTCACAAGGAGAAGCGGATCGCATCCTGCTTGCGACGTTTAAGGAGCGCAGGAGCATGATTGAAGATGCGCTTGGACTTAAAATTTATCATTATAAGAAGTTAGAGAGCGTAAGGAAGCTTGATAAAACAGAGGAGAATTTAGAGCAAGTAGAGGCACTGAAAAAAGAAATTGGACCACATCTTGCTTTCTTGGAGAGACAAGTAGAGAAGATTAAACGTGCTGAACTCCTGCGCAAGGAACTCGCTGATTTATATAGAATATATCTTGCACAAGAAGATCGTTATCTTAACCAACAAAAGAAACGCCTTACAGATGAACAGGAGGGTCCCAATAAAGAATTGCAAGATACTGAAAGACAAATTCATTCTCTTGAGACAACACTTAAAGAAACGCAAACAGAACCAGCTTCCGGGGATATATTAAAAATCGAACAAGACCAACAGGCGCTTCGGCAAAAAAAAGATGCGGCGTCAAGAGCATTCGGAAGACTAGAAGGTGTTATTGAATATGAACGGCAAAAAATAGAAGAGACGCGTGAAAAATCTCATCCCGACGAGGATACATCTATCCCGGTTGCTTCAATACGGGAACTTCAAGATGAGATAAGTTCGTATCAAAAACAAGCAGACGGTGAGGAGAACCTGTCTACACTTAAAGTAGTTATTAAAGACTTGTTCAATGTTGTTAATTCGTTTTTTACCAGATATCTTACCTCTACCCCAGATAATGAACAGGCGATCTCTCTTCTGCAAAACGCACTCAAGCAAAAAGAAGAGGAAAAACAAAACATTGAAAAAGAACTCACAGAAATTCAGAAAAAAGAACAGGTTCTTCATGAAGCACATATCGCACTTCGTAAAAAAACTGAACTAGCACACAGTAAAGAACGAGAAAGCGAGCGCATGCTTTTTGCATTACAAAATAAAAAAACTGAACTTATATCAAAAATTGAGGTGCTTAAAGTAAAACAAGAGCAATTAGAGGCGACTGAGGCAAGCTTTAAAAGTTTTAAGGATGATGCGCATACGCTTGTTGGTATTGAAAAAACAGAAGCCGACTCGGCTCCTTCAGGTGTTGAGGTAGAACCACGCCAAAAACAAGAAGAGCGAAAATGGGCAATTGAACGTATTAAAATCAAAATTGAGGAAATTGGAGGCGGCGGAAGCGAGGTTATGGAAGAATATAGAGAGGTGCAGGAACGCAACGATTTTTTGGAAAGAGAAATAGAAGATTTAAGGAAAAGTGCCACATCACTCAAAGGGCTTATCACAGAGCTTGAGGAAAAAATTAACACGCAATTCAAAGAAGGAATCAAGAAAATCAATACACGATTTCAGGAATTATTTTCCTTAATGTTTGGAGGTGGAAAGGCAGTACTCAATATTATTGCTCCACCCCAAAAGCAGCGTAAAAAAGGTAGCGCAATGGAAGACTTACTTTCTGACGAGGAATTTAAAGAACAGATGGAACAAGAGGAAGAGGAGGGGATAGAAATTGACGTGTCTTTGCCAAAGAAAAAAATAAGAGGGCTTCAAATGCTTTCCGGTGGGGAAAGAGCGCTAACTTCAATTGCGCTCATTTTTGCTATGACGCAAGTTAAACCACCACCGTTTTTAATTCTTGACGAAACAGATGCGGCGCTTGATGAAACAAATTCAAAGAAGTACAGCGAAATGCTCGGGAAACTCTCTGGGCAAACACAGCTTATTCTTATTACACACAACAGAGAGACAATGACTCATGCTGGTGCGTTGTATGGAATAACCGCTGTTGAAGGTGTATCTCATCTTCTTTCAGTTAAGTTTGATGAAGCAAAAGAACTCACACAGGTGTAATTACAACCGTAACGGTTACTGTCTATTTTCAAGTGCGTGTTTGATTGTTTCAGAGTCTGAATATTCAATTTCTGTGCCAGTGGACAGACCTCTGCCAAGTGTTGTGATGGTAATATCTTGTTTCTCAGTATGAGGAGCGAGTATTTTTTTTAATTCTTGTGCTGTGTAGTCACCGTTGGGGTGTGCGCCAAGTGCAATGATAACTTCTTGCAAGGTTTTTTCGTTTTGTACTCTAGTGGAAAGTTCCCGTATTCTCGCAAAAGAATTCTGTGAAAGGGGAGACAAGAGGCCACCTAGTACAAAATATCCTCCTCTGAAAACCCCTCCTGTTCTTATGTTTTCAAGGTCAACGTCTTTTTCAATAATTACGAGAAGTGATTTGTTTTCTGTATTAGCACACAATGCGCATATTTTTTCTTCTGTATTTTCTTCAAAAAAACGCCAGCACGATTGACACTGTCGCACTGTTTGTGAAAGATTTGAGAGTGACGATGCTAGCTCCTTTAAAAAAGAAGGAGGCATGCTTAAAAGGAAATATACAAAGCGCCGCGCCTGTCTCATGCCAACGCCAGGAAATTTTAAAAAAAGCTCCGTGAGTTTTTCTATGTTAGACATTAGCTATTCTTTGGAACTATTAGGTTAATTTTTAGAACTCTAATTCATCAGCTGTAATTCCTGCGCCTTCAATATTGCTTTTTTCAAGACTTGAGAAAGTACCACGCTGTTCATCGAAAAATAGGCTGACTCTGCCAAGCGGACCGTTTCTATGTTTTGCAATATCTATTTCGGTAATATTTGTTTTCTCTTCATTCTCGTTATATTTATCACTGCGATGAATAAACATAACAACATCTGCATCCTGTTCTATACTACCAGAATCTCTTAAATCAGAGAGGCGAGGGCGGTCTCTACGCTGTTCAACTGCACGAGATAATTGCGAAAGGGCAAGGACCGGAATGTCCAGTTCGCGAGCAAGCGATTTCATTGAACGGGAAATTTCAGTAACTTGTTGTACCATTGAATCGTACGTTCTACTTGTCTGGACAAGCTGCATATAATCAATCACAAGAAGTTGTAAGTCATGTTCGCGCTTCAAGCGGCGCGCAACAGAACGCATGTGAATTATTGTGTTTGATGCGTTGTCGTCAATGTAAATCGGTGCCTGTGAAAGACGATCTAACGAATCTCTTATCTTAGTAAAATCTTCATCAGTTTTTAATTTTCCTGTACGCAGTTTCCATGCGTCAACAAGTGACTCGGCGGCGATCATTCGGTCAACAAGCTGTTGTGAACTCATCTCAAGCGAAAAAATTCCAACCGGAATTCCGTGCTCTCTAGCCGCTCTGCGAGCGATATCAAGAGCAAGTGTTGTTTTTCCCATAGATGGACGCGCGGCAAGAATAATCAAATCGGATTTTTGAAATCCTGCAAGTAAATTATCAAGTTCTACAAAACCCGTTGTAACACCACGAATTTTATCTTTCTTCTTATGTAATTTATCAAGCCGCTCCCATGCCTCTTCAAGCCCATCGCGTAAGACAAGAAATTTTTGATCAGAGGTGAGATTTGTAATGCTAAATATCTTTTTTTCTGCCTTGTCTAACACTTCTTCAACCTCATCTTCCTCGTTAAATCCTAAATTGCCGATAAATTCTGATGCCTCAATTAATGACCGCAATATATGCTTTTTTTGAATAATCAACGCATAGTTTCGGGCATTAATCGCCGAAGGCACAAGACTGACTAATTCAGAAAGATAAGTGCGTCCACCTATTTGTTCAAGTTGTTTTTTCTCGGCAAGGCGAGATGACACAGAAAGTAAATCAATGGGTTCATGTCTATTATGTATTTCAAGCATTGCTTGAAATACAATTCTATGCTTATCAGAGTAAAAAGAACTCGCTGAGACGAGATCAGCAACATCATACATCGCTTCTGGTCTTAACATTACTGAACCTAACAAGGCTTTTTCTCCTTCTATGTTCTGTGGTGGCACTTTTATATGTGTGGTTATGCCTTTTTCTTTACTCATCCCGTTTAGAGGCAGGTCGCGCTTACACGTGCAAGCTGTGCTCTACCTATACATTATTATATAAAATATGTTTAGTTTACAGTTTATATTTTTCCATTTAGCGACCGCGACCTCTAACATGGCTCATGTAATTATTATACCATAGAAAAATAATGGGCAAGTGTTCTTTTGATATTTTTGTGGGTATCGTGGGGAGAACATTTCTCGCTAGAGCGAGAAATGAGTCTCCTTCAAAGGCGGATCCGCCTCTGGCGGAGAAAGTTTAAAAGTAGAAAGTTGTAAAATCCGCATAATTATTTTTTTACTTTATACTTTCCATTTTTTACTTGTCGACTTATTGCTGATCTTTTCTCGCTAGGGCGAGATGTGAGTTTCTATCAATGGTAAGTTGCCCACGATGGAGAAAGTTATCAAGCTTTATTAAATTGCTTCGCATCTACTTTGTTAAATTCAACGAGATAAGCAAAACTGGTGGACATCGGATGTCCACCAGTTTTTGGTGCAAACTTTTAATCTTGGAATTTCTACATCTCGTTTTTTATTTTTTAGACCTCGTCAAAAACAGAAAATTAATTTTTCAAAAAATTTCCGCTTTGTATAGTTTTTGTCAGTTGTCAATTGATAAATATTAAATATCAAAAAAAATTGCTTGTTTAGCATGTCGAGAATTATCCACAGGTAGCCTATAAATTCCTCGTTAAGATTACAAAAATACAATATAATTAATATAGTAATATTTGTCTGTCCGATATGGTCGGATTTTGTCCGAGCAAGAAAAAAAATGGATTCAGAATTTTTTGCAAATGGAAAAAGATACATTTCATCAAAGCGAGCAGGAGAGCTCGTGGGTTATACGAGTGACTATATTAGTCAGATGTGTCGCGCTGATAAGATGGACTGTCAATCTTTTAGAAGGACTTGGTTCATCGCTGAAGATTCTCTCTTAGAATATATAGAATATAAAAAAAATAAAAGCACTGCGTCTTATATTAACTCCTCGGCTCGGCAATCTGAAAAACTCCACTCTGTTTCGCCTTCCAGATTGCACTCGCCCTACATCGTTAATAAATCAAAGCCAAAAAAAGAATCGCTAAAGGAAGAGGTAGGGGTCAACTTCGTTCCGGTACACACTTCGTCGGTAAAACCTTTGGTGGCGAACAACCAGAACGAAAGCAAGGAGGTTGTATTAGAGTCGTCTTCGCAAAACTTCGACGTACCAAGGGTTGAGAAAAAAGAAAATATACAACAACCGAACCAGCCTCGTTCCGTTGCGCACTTCGCAGACAAAGTTTTTGGCGACGTACAACCAGAACGAAAACAGGGCGAACATGTTAAAGTACAACCAATTAATCCTCCAAGTCAAACTTTGCAGGCGGCACCGTCAAGCGCGCCAACCAAGTCTGACTTGGCGCAAGTAACACTGCCGCAATCTAAGTCTCGTCCATTACATTCAGAGCAAGTGCCGCCAACTAAAAAATCCTCATCTCGCTTTAGCGTACCGAAGTCGCTTTTGCAAAACTTCAGAGTACCAAAGTCGTCTACGCCTCGCTTAGACGCACCAAGGAAAAAACTTTTACCTGCCTTGCCAAGTCCTCTTGGTGTGCAAATTTTCAAAACGGCAGTTGTAGTCTTTTTGATTACTGTCTCTGTTGGTGGAGGAGCATTCTTTTTGCGCAACTCCTCTACAACAGAAATCTTCCTTGCCTCTGAAATTGCGTCAAAGCGAGAGAAAACAATTTCAAATTATGTTGGCCAAAAAATCTCTTCTGCATTATTAGCGCTTAGGCACACGTATGACACAACTGACTTGTCTCGTGGAGGATCTTTGCAGGAGAAGGTTGTAAATTTGCTACCTGCTCTATTGTCTTATACACAGCAAAACAAAATTATTCCTAAACTCGAGGAAATATCGCTTAAAAAATTACTTGCAGCACCTGCGATAGAAGAACAAAAATATCAACCTGAAACTGACCTCCAGCTAAAAGAAAAAATTGTAGTGAAAGAAATGATAGTAGAAAAACCAACTGACGAGCTTGCATTACTTCGGCAAGAGATTGCTCGTTTGGAACGACAAGGTCTTGCCGTCACAGCACCTACTATTGAGCAAACGGTTGTTGAACGAACAGTAGAGCGCGTAGTAGGAGGAGTTACACAAGACGATATCACAAACCAATTAAGTGTAGTTGAGAATGAACTACGAAAAGAAATATTTAAATTAAGCGAATCAAGTTCAGGCGCACGACAAGTTATTACGCGCACAGTCGCATTGAGCAACAGAACAGACCAGCTTTTTGATGTTACTATTACCAACGCAACATTTGCAGGGGATGTGAGCAACCTCACTGATGCGCATATACCAAATGACATCACCGCATCAAATTATATACCACTTACAGGTGGCACACTTTCAGGAACAATTACTGGAACAAGTGCGATATTTACCAGTAATGTTGGTATTGGAACGACGTCGCCAGGTACTACTTTGAGCGTTGCTGGTGCAGGTGTGTTTAATGATTTAGTAACCGCACCGATTTTTTCTGCCACCTCAACGACCGCTACTTCAACTTTTGCGGGAGGAGTTTCTGCGAATAATATATTAGTCGGTTCAGGTACTTATCTTTTTGACTCAGCAACATCTACATTTACGCAAGGAATTAATTTGTCTGCTGGTTGTCTATCAATTAATGGTACGTGTGTGGGAGGAGTTTCTGCGGGCGGATTTTGGACTCAAAGCGGATCAGATATTTTTTACAATTCTGGCAACGTCGGCATCGGCACCACCTCCCCATACACCTCTCTCGCCGTCGCGGGTTCAACGGGAGTTCTTGCTAATATTTTCACTG
>Ga0187833_10006175_pt1 | contig 11141 bp, 14 predicted proteins | sample ETNtaG_37_FD_167968 | JGI IMG/M metagenome (GOLD analysis project Ga0187833, IMG submission 167968) | Marine microbial and viral communities from oxygen minimum zone, Eastern Pacific Ocean - ETNP2014_SV_400_PacBio MetaG (Illumina Assembly) | ecosystem: Environmental > Aquatic > Marine > Hypoxic... | reverse complement strand
ATATACTGAAATAATATTACCCAACCGTTTTTGGGTAGATAAGCTTTAATTACCTGATAAGTATCGCCAAGTCGCAAGGGTGATGAGCAGATGAACCCAATAAAAAGAGAAAATTTTGCCAATATTATGGAGGCAATAAGTTAATGTCTAAACCTTACTTTGTAAAGTTTGAAACACCAAAAGAGATAGCAGAAGCAGGATATGAAGCATTAAGACAAGCTAGACAGACAGGTAAGATTAGAAAAGGAACAAATGAAACTACAAAGGCAATAGAACGCAACCTGGCTAAGCTAGTTATAATTGCTGAGGACATTGAGCCACCTGAAGTTGTGGCGCATTTACCTATTCTCTGTGACGAAAGAAGTATACCTTACGTGTATGTTCCAACTAAATCTCAGATGGGACCCGCACTGGGAATCGATTTAGGTGCAGCAGCGGCTTGCATTACCGAACCCGGTGAATCAGAAGGTCTTATCGAACAGATAGTGAATGCTATCAAAAAGATCAAAACTGGTTAACTAAAGGAAGAGATCTAAAGAATGTCGGAGGAGAGAATAACTCCCGCTGAAGTGATACAGATTGTTGGAAGAACTGGGGTAGCTGGCGAAATAACTCAAGTCCGTGTTAAACTCCTTGAAGGATCAGAAAAGGGGAGAATCCTGACAAGGAATGTAAAAGGTCCAATCCGTCTTGAAGACATTCTTATGTTGAGAGAGACTGAGCGAGAGGCCAAGAAGATAAAGTAGGTCCAAAGAATGTTAAGCGAAAAGAAGTGCACCTTCTGTGGAGACAATATCATTGCATCCCACGGTATAACCTACATAAGAAATGATGGTGTAATTCAACAATTTTGTTCATCCAAATGCAGGAAAAACACCCTTAAATTAAAGAGGGATCCTAGAAAGTATAAGTGGACAGCTGCTTATAAAAAACCTCAGAGTAAGAAATAAGATTGGAACAGACTCTTATCGTTATAAAGCCTGATGGTGTGGAAAGAAAACTGGTTGGAACTATCATATCAAGATTCGAAAATAGAGAGTTTACAATTCACAAGATGAAAATGTTCCAATTTACAAAAGAGGAAGCTGAAGAATTCTATTTGCCTCACCGTGAAAAACGTTTCTTTTCCAGCTTAGTCAAATTCATAATATCTGGCAATGTTGTTGCGGTAATACTGGAAGGAAGTACTTCAATCGAGGTTGTAAGACAAATGATTGGATCAACAAAATCCGACGAAGCTGCACCAGGTACTATCAGAGGAGATTTAGGGCTCGGTCTAAAAGACAACGTTATACATGCCTCAGATTCAAAAGAAAGTTTTGAAAGAGAATCTAAAATAATCTTCTAAATCTATACATTTTTTATATAAAAATTTATTTGGCATTTTTTGAGAGATACCAAAGATTTAATCTATATCCTTTATACCCCTTATCCATATCTCCTCGATACCAAATTTTGGGAGTGATCTAATTGAATAAAGAAATCAGACAGCCGGTTGTAGTAGTCCTTGGGCATGTGGATTCAGGGAAAACCTCATTGCTAGATAAAATAAGAGGAACAGGCGTACAATTTCGCGAAGCTGGAGGAATAACCCAACATATCGGTGCGAGCTTTTTCCCCACACAAACTCTCAAAGATGTATGTGGCCCTTTGCTCAAACAAGTTGGAGGAGAAATTGCAGTTCCGGGACTTCTTGTTATTGACACACCAGGCCATGAAGTTTTTACCAACCTTAGGAGTAGAGGTGGTTCAGCTGCAGACATCGCTATTTTAGTGGTGGATTCAGCTCGAGGTTTTGAAGTTCAAACCTTTGAAAGCATAGATATTCTAAAAAATAGAAAAGTTCCCTTCGTTCTTGCACTGAACAAGATAGATATGATCTCTGGTTGGCGTCCAGGAGTTGATATGTTTGTTGGGAAATCCCTGAAAAACCAATCTAAACCTATTATCGACGAAATAGATAATCGGGTTTATACAGTTATGGGAAATCTATCAGGACAAGATTTTGAATCCGAAGCATTCTATCGAATAAAGGATTTCACAAAAGAAATAGCTATTGTCCCTGTTAGTGCTAGAACAGGTGAAGGTATTCCTGAGCTTCTTGCAGTTCTCGTAGGCCTGACTCAGCAATACTTAGCAAAACGATTAAAGATCTCCAAGGGGAAACCACGTGGAATAGTGCTGGAAATAAAAGAGGAACCTGGTCTTGGAACAACTGCCAATGTAGTTCTATTAGACGGTGTTTTGAAAACTGGCGATAAAATTGTAATGGGTAAGCGTGACGAAGCGATAGTAACTCATCTAAAGGCTATTTTCATGCCTAAACCATTGGACGAGATGAGAGATCCAAGGGATAAATTTTCATCGGTAGAACAGGTAGGGGCTGCTTCCGGTGTGAAAATTATTACCCCCGATTTAGATGGAGTTTTGCCAGGTTCACCTTTTATTGGTGTCGAGTCGCATGATAAGATTGAGGATCTTGCAAAAGCCGTTTATGGAGAGATTCGTCGGGCGTTTATCAGTACTGATCATAGTGGAATAGTTCTGAGAGCCGATACTCTGGGCAGTCTTGAGGCTCTTGTTGAAATGTTGAGACAAAGAAATGTACCTATTAGGATAGCTGACATAGGGCCTGTTTCTAGACGTGATGTTGTAGAAGCAAAAGCTGTGGCTGATAAAGATCTTTATCATGGTGTGATTCTAGCTTTTAATGTAAAAATTCTCCCAGATGCTGAGAAGGAGATTGAAAATAAAAACATCAAACTCTTCTCCAACCCTGTAATATATAGTATAATTGAGGAGTACATTAGCTGGGTTGAATCAGAGCGAGAATTAGCAGAAAAAGGTGAATTCAAATCTTTAACTCCTCCTTGTACCTTCAAAGTGATGAAGGGCTATATATTTCGGAGAAGTGATCCAGCTGTATTTGGTGTAGAGGTTTTAGCGGGTAGATTGAGGCAGAAATCAGAGGTTATGAATGCTTCAGCAAAAATGGTTGGGACAATTCGACAACTTCAAGAAAAGGGAGAGAACATCGATGAAGCTCCACAAGGATCTGAAGTAGCAGTATCTATGAATGAACCAATCATTGATAGGCATATACATGAAGAAGATGAGCTTTTTACTGTCCCTAAGAGTGATGAGGCAAAATTTCTTCTCGGGAAGTTCTCTTCTAGATTAACAACAAATGAAATTGAAACTCTGAATAAGATAGTGGAGATTAAGAGAAAAACTAACCCACTTTATGCTTTTTGACTGGTAAGACTCTTTGTTGCACTTATTGTATTCTTAAGAAGCATACCTCTTGTCATAATGCCCGTGCTTCCAGTATTTGGTGTTATATAACCCGCCTTATCTTTCACATCTTCAAAGTCAACATCAAATACAAGTTTGCCTGTTCCAGGATCCCTTCTGACCCCTATACTGACCACAATTACTCCTTCTTTCACCATATCCGCAGAAAGTCTGAAAGCGTTTTCTTGGTAAAGTTCTGGAGGCCTTCCAGCAGCTGCTACAACTATATCCGCTTTCCTTAATCTTTCTAATAAGTTCTTGGTCTTTCTATGAGTGCAAGTTACAGTCGCGTTTCTATCTTGAAGTAATTTTCTGAGAGGTTCTCCCACAAGGGCGCTTCGACCAACAATAATCGCATCTTTTCCAGCTACGTCAATACCAAAGTGGTCTAATATTGCCATCGATCCCTTCGGAGTACAAGGGATTAGACCACTTTCCATACTATACTCACCAAGAAGAAGCTTGCCCATATTGTGTGGTGTAAGACCGTCTGCATCTTTTTGTGGAGAAAGTGTTTCAAAGACTTTCTCTTTATCAACGAAATTTGGAAAAGGCAATTGGATTAATATCCCATGAGTTTCTGGATCGTTGTTTAATTTCATAACAAGATCTAACACTTTCTTATTCCTTGTCTCAGGGGGATAATCAAACATTCTATACACTGTAGACTTTATTCCTACTTTTCCGCAGTCTTTCTCCTTTAATGATACATAGACCTGAGAAACTGGGTCATCTCCTACAAGAATTGCAGCTAATCCAGGCGTTACATCTATATCTTCTTGCAGAATCTTCACATCTTGCCTAACTTCATCTAAAAGCTGTTGAAAAAGTTCTTTGGCACTCATCACCACAGTCAAGAAACACGCCTCATAATGTTCAATGCCCCCTTAACCCATCTATTCTCCTATGTTTAAATTATATCTTGCAAAGGAAATTCTGTATTGCTCTGTTTAATCATCTATACCTTGGTATATGTTGTTAATATTACTGACTGTGAGTTTCTAGGATGCACAAATACACTACCAGTAACTGTTAAAGTTGAGAACAATCTCTCTATCTCTTTATCCATCAACATAGATACAGGTATCCTATAGGCAAGTGTACACTTCCAGTGTTTCAAATTGAGAAAAGTTTTTACTGAATCTAACCAACCAGTTATTGTGATAAAAATTATTATTTTTATTTGAACTGGAATGTTTAATATTTGAAGAATAGTTATGTTATACTAATTATTGCAATATCAATTATAACTATAAGTATTCCCTTTATTATGCAAATGCAGCTCTATGAGCCAATCACTAATACTGTTATAGTGACAGACACAACCACTGAAATTTCCACAACGGTCCTAATCAATACTACTACCGTTACAATAACATCTATTACTACTGTTGCTCCCCAAAATCCACAATCTTCGCCTGAGATGCCATTGATAAATTTAGTATATGTTGACGAAAACAGGGCAGCTTCGTGGGGTTATACTCATCTTAAGATTCTAATTAATCTCCAGGGCGCACAGAATATCGAAGCTGATTATCTTATAGTCAATGCAGTCAAGAGCGCTATCAATCAATGGCTAAGATCAATTTCAGAATTTGTTAATATTCATCCAGAATATGAGTATCTGGAGCAAATAGCTTTTTCTGTTTACATTCAGGGTGTAAATAACACTTTGCTGCAAGGTGATCCAGACGTTCAGATTAACTTTGCATTGAATCTTCATGACTCGCTACTAGGAGAAACACAATTACTGATATCCAATTTCAATTCAATTACAACGGCAACAATCGATATAGCATTATCGGATCTTAGTTTACTGGGAATGCAAAACGTTATGACTCATGAACTAGGACATGTTCTTGGATTGGAACATAGCTCAATTGAGAATGATTTGATGTATTCTGAAAGAGAGAAAAACGAAGTTAAAGAAAAAAAACTTTGCCCCTCAATACTCGACATTTATGCGCTTGCACTTCTTTATCATTGGATTGAAACTCCATCTTACCATCCATATTACACAACATCCGTTACGCTACCGAATTCTATTGACAACGTAGTCTTAGTATGCACATAATAAAATCTGTTTGATTGACATGGTGGGTCATCATTATGAATCTCTTAAACCTAATAGGGAAAACTCCAATCATGTGCAAATGAAAAATACTTATTAGCTGAACAAATAAGTTAGTGCGGTCGACTTCAAGTGGCAAAATCAAAATTAATAGTTGCAGATCCAAAAAATGGTAAATCAACTATGTATGAACTTAATGATGACCAGTTCCGAGTCTTTAAGGGTTTGAAGATAGGTAGTGATATTGATGGTTCGCCTGTAAATGTTGAAGGCAAGCTAACAATAACTGGTGGTAGCGACCATGGGGGCTTCCCAATGAGAAGTGATGTCTTGGGCGGTGTTAAGAAATATGTGCTCCTTACAAAAGGTGTTGGATTTAGATCAACTGAGAAAGGAATAAAACGAAGAAAATTGGTCAGGGGTAACACCATCACAGAAGAAATTTATCAGATAAATGTGCTTCTTACAAGCAAACCTCCTAAGAAGTCTTCAACAAAGAAAAAAGAGGTACCTTCTGACATAAAAATAAATTCGAAAGAAAAGGATGAGGAGACTCCTAAGAAAGAGGGGAACACAAAAGAAGAAGTAAAGGAAAAGCAAGACGATAAATTATCAGGAAAAAAATCTGTTCCTCCGACAAAAAAGAAAATGAAAGCACCTAAAAATCCTGAGAAAACTCCTCCTTCAAAAGAAGAAGCAACTTAGATTCCGCAATATTAAATACCCCCCTTTCTTCGTCATAAATAGATGACCACCAAGGCAAGCACCTTACTTCAAGAAAAAAGACTACCTCATCAACCTGAAGTAAATATTGGTGCTATTGGTCACGTAGATCATGGCAAAACTACACTAGTTGAAGGAATAACTGGGGTATGGACATCTGCGCATAGCGAAGAATTACGGCGTGGGATCACCATAAAGGTAGGATACGCTGATGCAGCATTTTACAAATGCGGAGGATGTGATCCACCTGAAAACTACTCAACTACCCCATCTTGCCCTAAATGTGGAAAAGAGGCAATATTATCTCGAGTGGTTAGTTTTGTAGATACGCCGGGTCACGAAAGTCTCATGGCGATTATGCTTTCAGGGGCAGCTGTTATGAATGGTGCAATACTAATCATAGCTGCCAATGAAGATGTTCCTCAACCTCAAACACGAGAGCATCTTCTGAGTCTTCAAATGCTAGGTATGAAACATATTGTGATAGCTCAGAACAAATTAGATCTTGTAACTAATCAAGAAGCTGATAGAAACTATCGAGCTATCCAGAAGTTTACAAAGGGAACAGTCGCTGAAAATGCTCCAATAATCCCTGTATCTGGTCATCATAAATTGAATTTAGATGCATTAATAGGGGCAATTGAAGAATACATTCCTACCCCAAAAAGGCAAGCAAAAAAGAAACCATTAATGCAGGCTCTAAGATCATTTGATGTGAATCGACCAGGTATGAACATCACCCAAATTCGTGGAGGTGTAATTGGTGGAACTCTTATTGAAGGTGAATTCAATGTTGGTGAAGAAATCGTTCTTAAACCCGGTATCCTAAATGAAAAGACCAAAAAGTACAATCCTATTACGACAACTATTGCAAGTTTAGGAACAAGCGTTGGACTTGTAAAGAATGTAAAGACAGGAGGATTAGTTGCTTTGGGTACAACATTGGATCCAACTATTACAAGAGCAGATAGCTTACTTGGATCCGTAGTTGGACTTCCAAATGAGCTGCCACCCGTTCATAATTCACTAAAGATTGAAACTCAGCTCCTAGATATGGCTGTGGGTGCTCAAGAGATGATAAAAGTTGAAAAGATACAGCAAGGTGAGGTTTTACGTTTGAATATCGGAACAGCTGTAACATTAGGGCCGGTTGGATTGATAAATGGAAATATAATCACCGTCAACCTTAAGCGACCCATTTGTGCAGCCTCTGGAAGTAGGGTTGCAGTTACTCGGCGAATTGCTGATAGATGGCGTCTCATTGGTTCTGGAATAATAATATAGTCGAGCCGAGTATAGTGGAATTACTTCTAGACTCAAGTTTTCTAATATTTGTTGTATCTACACCCTCACAACGATTGGAAGAAATACAAGAATATCTTGGTAGAGTAGAACTTGTAGTTTTAGATGTTGTGATAAATGAATTACGTGGTTTAAGCAGGAATTCTTCTCCAAAGCGTGCAAAGTCTGCTAAAAGTGCTTTAGACTTTGCTTCAGGATTGAAGAAGATTTCCTTTGATGAAGGTGGAAATGTTGATGATAAAATCATAAATTGTGCTGTGTCTAGAAGAGCTTCTGTTGCAACTTTGGATTCTAGTTTGAGGAAGCGACTTAAAGCGGCTGGGATTACAGTGGTTTTCCGCAGAGGAAATCTACTGGCTGTGGAAAAAGCATGGATTCTTGGAAGGTGAATCAGCAAAAGGTTCTTAACTATAGATATTTCGTACCTCTCGTTTAGGAGTCTTAATTGATTGTTTCAGATAGAACAAAGAACTGATGTTGTCAGAGTTTCTCCAGATAAGTTTGGGAGTAAACTGAAGAAGGTTGCATTTGAAGTTTTAAGAACGAAATATGAAAGTACTATAAACTCAGATATGGGTTATATTATTCAAGTAACTGATGTAGATATGGATCCGGTTGGTAAGATAATTCCTGGTGATGGTGCCAGGTACCATAAGGTTAAATTTTCAGTTTTATCATTTTTTCCAGTGCTCCAAGAGATAGTTGAAGGTGAAGTAGTGGAAATAACTGATTTCGGTGCCTTCGTAAGAATAGGACCTACTGATGCATTGCTTCATCTATCACAGATAACTGATGATTATCTTACAAGTGATGTGAAACAAGGTGTCATTCTAGCAAGCCAAAGTAAACGAATACTGAAGGTCGGTTCAAAAGTTCGGGTTAGGATAACTGCTGTAAGTCTAGGTCGAGGAGCTTCTATGGGGAAAATAGGAGTCACTTGCAGACAGCCTTACCTTGGTGCTCTTGAATGGATAGCTGATGATATCAAAAAGTCGACAAAGAGTGTTGAAAAGCCAAAGAAAGAGTAGGTTAATATAAAATGGTCAGAGAATTTGCTTGCAGAAAATGTAAGAGCTTAGCCAGCGGTAAAATCTGTCCATCTTGTAACTCTACTGACCTTAGTAAAGATTGGGCCGGGCTTATTATCATACTTGAGCCTGAGAAATCCGAAGTAGCCAAATCACTTGGCATCTCAAAGTCGGGAAGATATGCACTTAGAGTAAGCTAAGTTTACCATTGGTAATGCTGAAATATTATTGTTTACAATCATCCTAAAAGATGAAAATATACCCGCTTCCAAAGAGTTTACGGGATAAATTAAAGCATCCTACTGGTAAACTCATCAAGAACTCAATGGTGAATACTAGCAATCTCAATGCAGAATTTGAATCTAGATCTCTCAAAGTAGCCATAGGGGATGCTTCAACTGAAACACTTCTTTCGCTAGGCTTTCCCCCTGACATCGAAGTAGTTGATGGTCGTGAAATGAGGATAATGCGAGATCCACCCATATCCAACTATGAAAGCCTGATAAAAGTGAAAAATCCTCCCAGTTGCCTTACTGAAGAGGCTTTGCTAGCAGTTTCAGATGCTTTATCTGCAAAGATGCCTGTTAGGATATTTGTTGATGGTGAAGAGGACCTTCTTGCACTCCCCATTATGGCATTATATCCCATAGGTACAATAGTGGTCTACGGCCAACCTCGAATTGGATTAGTGTTCAATTGTTTAGATCAGAAAATTAGGAAATCTGTTATGACAATGCTAAATATGATGGGAATTTATCTATGATGTATTTTATTGACAAGGTATTAATATACCGCGGATTTTGGGGGTTTCAAGTGTAGCTAAATGGATATTGAGGTTAGTAGCGATAAAGAAAATCTGCTTGTGGGTCGTAGAGAAGTAGAGTGTATATTTAGAGGCTCATATGGTAGTTTCAATCGAAATGATGCTATCCAGGCTTTATCTAAAAAGATAAAGGCCACTGACAAGAAAGTTTTTGTTGTTTCCATTGATGGCGAATCAGGTTCGCGCGATGCTAAAGGTTTGTTTTATATCTATGATGACAAGAATAATGCAAAAAAAGATATTTCTGATTATATATTAACAAGGAATAAACCAGCAACACCTAAACCGGAAAAATCTAAAACCCCTTCAAAAGATACCGCTGAAGAGAAAGCTGAACCCACCCAAGAAGGTGACAAAAAAGCTTCAACCGAAGATACAGAAAAAACTTCAAAGGAAGAATCAGAATCCAAACCAACCACCGAATCATCTGAAGAACCAAAAGATGAACCAGTAAAATCCGAAGAAAAAACAGAAGCATCATCTGAAGAACCAAAAGAACAAAAGAAGGAATAATTATGGCTGAAGAAAAGACCCCCGAATCTAAAGAATTAGAAGAAACTGCAACCGAATCTGAAAAGATAGAAGAAACACCTGAAGAAGCTGAACCAGTTGTCAAGCCTAGTAAAGAAAGACAAGTCAAAAAGGTAAGGCCAAGTACACAAGTATGGAAGTTTTATAAGATTGAAGGAGACCAACTGAAAAAGTTAAAGAAAGACTGTCCACGTTGCGGAAAAGGTGTGTTCCTCTCTGAACATCACGACAGAGAAACATGCGGAAAATGTGGTTATACTCAATTCAAAAAGTAGAATAAAATAATTATTCTGCTCGTTCCTTTATGACTTTTCTAACTGCTGCAGCAACATTTGGCGCTATTATTGGCTGAAATGGAGCAAGATACTTCAATTTATGAGCATCCTTTACCGATTCATTATCCCCATATTCTAAGTATCCATCCAGAAATTCTCCAACCAATTGTTTTGCAGCGCTAGTATCCAAAGTAAGTTTTGATGAATAATAAATGAATTCAGCGATATCCCAGCTCTTATCCCCATTCTTGGCAGCTTGCTCAAGATCAATTAAGAATATCTTATCTTTTGAGATAATAGAATTGCTTGGTTTAGTATCTCCAAGTGTATATCCAGATTTATGTACTTTTCCTAATTCTTCTCCATAAATTCTAATGTATTTTATCATATTTGTTTCTCCCTTGAGTACCTTTGAAAGTATCTCCCCCAAATTTGAGCCTTCAATGAATTCAGTTACGAGTATTCTTTGATTAAATGCAACTAACAAAACCCTTGGTGTATTTAGACCAAGTTCTCGAATTGCTTTCAAAGAAGCGTACTCTCTGGAAAGCCTAGATATGGGACTCATGTCGAATCTCTTTGACATCAACGCCCAGATATTCAAAACAATCCACTTCATCGCTTTTATATCTGCAAATCTTTTTACAATGAACTTTACGTTTTGTTCTTTATCGCTAGCAGAATATACTTTTGAAGCAGAATAGATATCACCAATATTATCCTTGTTCGTTGTAACATCTCCTTTTAACTGAAAATGGTCAAAAACTTTCTGTAACCATCCCTCTTCCCCTACGATAAGATCCCCTTCACTTAGCCTCCAAAGAGACTTTGGATTTCTTATCAATTCTGGGACCTCGTATCCCTTCCTTACTCTTGATATCTTGGACATCAATTCTTTACTTATGATGTTAAGACCAACTGTTCCAGCATAACCGTGAACGGCATATTGGGTTAACCCCCTTTGAGTATATTTGATCATTTCTGAAAAAATAGTTGTCCACCTTTTGGATTTACTATCTTTTATTCTTACTAATCCATCTTCCAAGGTAATCAACTTCTTAGATTCTAGGTCTTTCAATGCAACAATAAATCCT
>Ga0187833_10006174_pt1 | contig 11142 bp, 3 predicted proteins | sample ETNtaG_37_FD_167968 | JGI IMG/M metagenome (GOLD analysis project Ga0187833, IMG submission 167968) | Marine microbial and viral communities from oxygen minimum zone, Eastern Pacific Ocean - ETNP2014_SV_400_PacBio MetaG (Illumina Assembly) | ecosystem: Environmental > Aquatic > Marine > Hypoxic... | reverse complement strand
AGGATAGATAATACAAACATTAAGGCTATTAAGGTAGCTCTTAATGCTGGATTTTTGATAATAGGAATCAGATTTGACGGAGCTTTATTTGTTGAATTAATGAAAGTTAGAGAGGAGAAATAAAATGAGATTATTTCCGAAAACAGACGAAGAAAAAGGTAAAGTGTTTGGAGGGATGGCAAGGTTTGCAGTTGGGGCCTCTGGACATGGAGCTCCTCAGTCATTCACAACTGCTGCTGAGGGCCCTAGCGGAAAGAGAAAGTTCAGGATGGGTGAGAGACTGGCCAGGGGTATAAGGGCGGTACAGGCAGATAGTCTTGGTGATCTTTATGAAGATGAGCAAAATATAGAATTATCCAAGTCCAAGCAAGAATTACAAACTCAACAGGCCAAGGAACTTACGATTAAAAACGAAAACCTACAAAGGCCTTATGTATATAAAGAGTTGCTTATGGGTGTAGACCCGACTGGTGTTCTATCGGGCAATATGGAAAAATACTTTAGCGCAAGGGGTATTGATGAAGATGGAAATGGTGTAGTAACTGAGGAGGAGTTTCAGAAAGGCTTAAGGGAAGATAGTATTAGGTGGGGCGAAATGATAAAGTTTGTGCAGGATACATCTGCTGGTACAGAAGAGAGTCTTAGAGGTTTAAAGGAGGATGTGAATACTAAATTAGCGGCTTTAACAGCAAAGAATGGAAATGGTAAAACGTGGGCAAGACAAGACTTTAAAAACAAAGATATTGCTAATCTCTATCCAGCGGTAGCTAAAGCAATAGAAACGGAAACAACAACGAAGGCTTTATATGATAAGCAAGTAGATGCAGTGAAAACAGCACAGATGACTTCTCTTCAATCACGGAGTATGAAGGAGACGGAATGGAAGGGGCTACACCTTGAAAAGATAATGCAGCGATATCGTGCTGCAGGCTTTTCGACTGACATGTCTTATAACAAGGCTTTTGCAGAAGCTACTGGCAAGGGAACCCCAAGGTCCTATTTTATGAGAGTTCTAAATTTTGACATTTTAAATGCTTCGGCAGATGATATAAGAGAAATAATTAAAGAAGATACGATGGCAGCTGCACTGCGGGTAGTTGGCCCGATGGATGATATACATGCACGGTCACGGGCCAAAAGTGTTTTAGATCGAATAATAAGGAATGCTGAAATAAATGACAGGCGAAAGGCAGTTGAGGAGATGCAGAAGGCAACGGCTACAACACTTGAAGGTCAAGATTCCGTATCATCACATGCAACCCCAGAAGAACTGGCAGCAAATATGGCAGACTTAAATAAAGGGATTTCTAAAGAAGATGAAGAATATCAAAGGAGATTCTTGGGTTATTAGTTTTTATAAAAACACGAAAGGATTGTGTTAATGTATACGGTTTTAGACTTACTTAAAGAGGCGAGAGATAATAATGTTGTAGGGATGTTGCCGCCTAAACGAAAAAAACAGTATGATGAGGCGGTAAAAAACGGCCTTATTTCAAGAAATGCCCAGCCTAGAAGTATTACAAGGGAGGCAGAAAACCCAGGTATTCCCACTCCTGATCCTGAGTCTAACCCTGCTCTTAATCGTGACCCCAAAACAGGCCAAATGACTATAAGTCATGATGATCCTGATTGGGTTAAATCTGTTAGTGCTGATAGAGCCCACGGTTATGGCACTTATATTGCAGCAGGAGAAGGCAAAAAGGGTATATATTCCTTTAAACCAAGTTCTCTGCGTGAAGACTACACAAGAAAATCTGAAACTGGATGGATTGGTTCACATAAGATGACTGATGGTAGTGGCAGAGTAGTTACCGACTTAGCTGCTAAAGGTATACTTATTCATAAAGGAGAGTTTGTTTCATACCCATTACTTGTTCCCACCTTAACACAAGGTGAAATCAATGAAGTTCTCAAGGGAAAAGGTATACCCCTATCAGTAGGAGAGAAAGCACGTGCCCATGCCCAGAAAAGGCTTGAACAAGGGCTTAGTCCGTACTACAATAAGAGACTTACACAATACATGCCCCTTGGTATTACTGGAGCAGTATTAAATTCTGAGGATAATGATGGGGTTATTAGTGCTTTCCTTTATGGAGCCGCAGAAGGCCTTACTGTTGAACTACCTGCACTGTTTGGTAAAGCTTTAGAGTTTGTAACACCTACTGCTCTTAAAAAGAAAGGTATTAACCCAGGTAAAATACTAGCTGATTTTGTGGAGGACAAAAAGGTTGAGTGGTTTGGTGAACATCAATACCAGGGGCTTGCTAATATAATATACGAAGGAACAAAAATGCTTGCTCCCAGTATAGTACCAGGCGGTATCGGATTTGCGGGTGGAAGACTTCTTCTTAAACTGGCTGCAATTAGTAGATTTGTTGGTGCGGCTAGGGGTGCTACCACTACTGGTAAAATATTAAGGGCTACAAAACTTAGTCATTCACATTTTAAGGGTTTTAGGGGGGCAAAGTCATTTAAAGCACTTAAAAATCCTTCTGCAATAGCAGAGGCTGAACTTGCAATGCATTCTGTAAATAAAGCACTTCTTTTATATGCACAGGGAGCAACTGCTTTAACGTTTGGAGCATCACAGGGACAGAGAACAGAAGATGAAATATTTAAAAGGATTGATGAGCTGGAGGCCCAAGGTGAGTTTGCAGAAGCTGAGAAGGTGAGGGGTACACTATGGTATGCACCTTATTCTACTGCTATTATTGAAGCTACTGGCGAGTTCTTCGCAACAAAATATCTTGCTAAGTTATTTGGGCTGGGCGTTAACGATATAATAAAAGGGGGAGGATCGTTAAAGTTTGTGCAAAACTGGGCTAAAAACCTGTTTAAAGTAATGGGAGTGGAAGTAGGTACTGAAATAGGACAGGCAGGTGGTCAAGCAGCAGTAGAAAAGTATAGTGATATAAGACCAGCTGCAAATATATTATATGAAATGATAAGTGTAGTTGGTCCTACTATATGGATGACACTGATGACAGCAGGCTTGGGTGTCCATGGTCAGATGAAAGATTTCCGTGATACTACTGAGGCCCGCCTTAGACATCGTAGGAAAATATTACATGAAGTAACAGACCCTAAAGAAAAAATAAAAGCATTGGCAGATGTATTACAACCTAACCCAGAAGCCTCTACTTCAAGCACTTCTGTTTATACCAACCCAACAACAAACAAAACCATAGAGTTTAGCCCCAAAAAAGAAGCAGCAGCATTAAATACTTATAAAAATCAGCTTAATAAGGCCAAGAAAAGGCTTCCTGGTCTTGTATCAGCAAAGGCCAGACAAAATAAAAGGGAAGAAATATCAACCCTAGAGGCCTTAATAGACGGCTATGAATCTCATGTAAACCTGAAATTAGGACAAGATGATGAGGGTTATAATATAAAACAAGGGAAATTATCAAATGCCCAAAGACAGTATGGTAAGGATGTAGATAGTGCAATAGGAGACCCTACCATGGATATAGAAACATCAGAGGGTATAATAGCTAGAGAAGAAAAGAGGATAAAGGGGTTAAACAAGGAAATTAAAAAAGAGAAGGATAAGAGTAAAAATAAGAAACGCCTGGAATATATTGCTGATTCTAATAAGACCATAGAGGAAAATCGGGAAGATATTAGAAAGGCTCAGGAAAAACTAGAAACAGCTAAAGAAAATGTACCTGCCCCTATGTATGAAAAACGAAGCTGGTTTGATATGATGAGGGGAAAAAAGAAGAAAGAAGGAAGAATTGTAGCTAAGGGGTTTAAAACGAAAAAAGATGCTATTGATTATATGAATAAGACTAAGGCTGCTACCAAGGAATACTGGGTGAAAAGGGCTCCTGGTTTCAAAACCACATTGACAGATACAGATATTAATAATATGTTTAGATCTGATTCAGGCCGTGGAGAACGTAGTGTAAAGCAACTAATAGGGGCTGGAGTTTCAATAGGAGAAGCAAAAGAGGCTCGCAGTTATATTGAGGGTAAAATATCTGACTGGAGGAAGAGAAAAGCATCTCTGACTAAGAGGATAGAGAATATATCGAAAAGCTCCTATATAGGCATCCCCTCATCAGTCTTTAATATGGAAAAACGTCTAATAAAGGAGCTTGATGCAAATATTAAACTATGGAACAAATGGTTAAAGCGGCTTGATAATGTTATTGCTACACTTGAAGTAATGGAGGCAGTGAAGGGAAGCCCACCAGAAGAAAAAGAAGTTGTAAAGAAGGAGGAGGGTAAGGATAAGGTTGGGGAGAAGGTTGAGGAGAAGGTTGATGGTGAAGAAAGGGCTGATGGCGAGGCAGGGGTATCAACAAGCGGAAAATATGTTGGGGCGATACCTGCTGGATGGGATTCAGCAGAAAATACATATGAAAATAATGTGAAGAAGATAGAAGTTATACCTCGGCACGTGATTAATCAAATCATCAGGTCATTAAATGATCATAACATTATTAAGATAGACCATGAGGGTGGAAGACTTAAAATAGCCTTTCGTATTTTTGGTATCCCTGGCAAGGATAGTCCTATGCACCCTGATAACAGATACTCGGCTGATTATGCCAAGAAGTTTGAAATGCCTGATGCGAAAGAGGTTCTTAGTATAAAAGATAGAAATACGGTAATGGGAATAATAGAAAGAACCCTTCTAGGCTTAAAGAAAGATGACTCTAATTTAGTAAAAGTGTTATGGGGAAAAGAAGGGGGGACTAGGTGGTTTTATAATGACCATGATGAAAGTGGTGATGCGAAGGATGTAAAATACCTTATGAATGATGAAAACACCGAAAAAGAAATAGAAGCTATTGAAAGGGCGGCTGTAAAGCAGGGGTTTAATATATTTTCCGTCCTTGCTCTTTTAGAAAATCTAGGGAAAATCACAGACAAGGTGGGATGGTATAAGTATATAAGATACGCACATAAGAAGTTATATGACAAGGATAAAAATTCTAAAGGGTTTAGTGGTGAATATGATATAAACAAAATTTATAAAAGTAAATTGAAAAATAGGTTTTGGAGCATGAGGGACCACGAACACCGCAATGATGCTAATATGGTGGTTAACGAGTACCTGAGTTCACTAGGACTGCGTACTATTCCTTATATACCCCTACCTAATATATCAGGTAATGATATGGGTAAGGGATTGGTCTTATCCGAAAAAGAAGAGAAAATAATAAATAAATTAACGAGGTTTAGTCAGTTAGATATTGGTAACTGGCATAAACATGTTAATAAGGGACGTGATCCGAAAAACCCTAATTTAAATCCAAAAACCCAGGCAAAATACTTACGTACTCTGGCTTTTTTTGATGATTACCTTGACGCCAGAATAGAAGCCTTAACAGAAGGCAAAAAACCAGGTGAAGCAAAAAAGATACTATTTGATGAGTATGGTATTGTTCTTAAGAAAAACAGCAAGGAGGTTGACTGGGGGAAGGTAGATACTCTTAAATTTTCATCAATGATGAATGAATTTACTACTGGGCTAAGTGACGGAACCATAGGCCTAGACCCGTTAAAAGCTGTTACTGTTTCTGGCTGGCTTACTGCGCTAAGAAGCTTTACGGAGGCTAAAAAATATAGTTACGGTGATAATACGTTTACGTTCAAGGCAGCAACGACAAAGGCGTATCCAGGGGAGGGGAGCACCACCAGCCACTACAGCAGGGCGGCAAATAACGAATGGCTTGGTAAGGCATTAGAAGGGAAGAAAACTGCTATTGCTGGCGCACGTGAATTTTATGAAGATACAAAAAAGAATATTAATGCTTCCACAAAGCAAACACAGCTGCGTCGTGCAAAAATGGTTAACCATATAGTGGAATATGCATATTACCAATCACTACTTGATGTGGCTGGAAGGGCTACAGAAACGGCCCTCACAGAAGTTAAACACTGGTCGTTCTCTAAGGATTCTGCTTCAGTCGAATTTTATTTTACCAAGGCATCAGAACCAAAGAACACAAGGAGTCGTCGTGTTAACGTACTTAACCTGGCTGGTGAAAATACTATAGAGATATTACAAAAAATGAGGAGAGAAGTAAAAGCCTATATAAAAGCCTACCCTTCTGAAAAAGACGAGTTCGTAGAGAGTCAATATTTTATACATATAGATGAAACTACTGGTAATATCCGTAAGGTAGCATCAAATAAAAAGTTAGAACTAAAAAACAATAAGGATATACCAAGTAACAACCAGTATACAAGCTTTAATCCTGATACTGCCCGTGCTAAGCTAAAAAAACTTTATGAATTCACTCTTCCAGAGATGGAAGAGCAATATGAAAACTTTAACAAGGACCAGTGGCACACAGCACTACACGGAATAAGACACCTTTCATCCCATCTCCGATACATCCATTATAATAAAAACGCCCCTATGGTGGCTAACGATTTAGGGCATCTTACTTTTGTAGATAACTACCCACTGTCCCAAACGGAGACTAAAGTTGATACTACTAGCCCTGTTACTATTGCGCTCCTGGCAGAAGGAATAAGAGACAAAGAAGGAACATTAGTTTTCAGTTCGACGGATATAGAAAAAATTATGGGTTATGATTACGATCACTGGTCACCAGACAGGTCAATTAATACATTACGCAATAAACTCTTAAACCAAAAAGCAGAGGTGTATGGATATGCAGTAAACCCTGGATTAATGAACACAGTAAATAACGATACTGCCGCCAAATATAATGCTGTATTTGTGAAAACAAAAGATGGTATTAAGGTTTATTACGGCAGTGAGTTATATACTATAGAGGATGCTATAGATAATTTTGGGAAAGAAACAATCGGTGCTTTAGGCCATACAAATGAGGACAGGCTTCGGAAAGGGTATGATGGTTTAACTGCTGCCATAAAAGGAAAAGTGGGAGGAGAGGATGGGTATGTAAAGCCAGATGAAAACGCATCTATTGATGATCTCATAGCCACGACTTATAGTTATGTATTTAAGGATGAGATTGGGTGGGTAAAAAAATATTTAACTGAAATTAACAAACGGGATGAAAAGGCGGCAGATACTAACCTTAAATCTCTAATAGACGCTATAGATGGTAAGTATTTTGGTAAATCTGCTGGTAAGAAGATGACCGAGGAAGATAAAAAGTGGCAAGCCGTATCAGAATATGCAGAAAAAATAAGGCAAAAATCAGGAAAAGTACCAAAGGTTATAAAGAAAGCAAAAAGGAAAAAAACAGATAAGGGGAAGGGCAAACTATACTCAATAGGAACGGAAATAAAAGGTAAGGGTGTATACACAACAAAAGAAAGAGCTGACCGTGATATAAAGGAAGTTAAAAGGGTGGCGGCAGTATTAGGCGCAAAGGGTACTAATTATATTAATAAGGTGGACGAAGACGGAGGTCGGCTTGATCCCCTTAATAATGAAGCCCATATGAAAATCTTATTAGCACAGGGAGGGTATAAAAATGAACGAGAAGTACGAAGGGCCATTGAAAGTGGGAAAACGTTTCCCATCCTTGGACTCTGTAGCAGTAAAACAGTTGGCAAAGAAGGTAGATTGGGTGAAGATAGGGGAGGTAGACAGCAAAGGAACACTATCACGATCTTTCATGGCTCCAATCTCGAAACCCTCTTAGAAGAAATGGTACACGATGTTCTTCTTCAGGGTGCCAAGCCAGTCGGGATGGATGTTAGCATAGGTAATATGTTTGAAGAAGAGCTTGCAGCTAAGAGTGTTGCGAAAAAAATACTGAAAATTATAAACGCAAAGAAGGAAGCTGGTAAGAGGGTATCAATGAATGATGTCAAGGGTTTGTTTGTCACCCTTGCAACTGGCAGGGTGCTTGTAAGGCCAGGGAAAGATGTATCTCTTATACGATATGCAATAGGTAATGATCTTGAAAACATGAATAAGACCATAGAGGATATAAACGAACAGATGGTTAATTTTGAAGTTGCTTATAATAAGGGGCTTGGAACTGCTGGTCAAGAAAAATGGAAAAAAGAGATAAATGAGTGGCAAAACAGACTAAAGACAGCACGTAGAAACAAAGACCGTAAGAGAGTCAAGGAACTTGAGAGGGAAATATTTTTGTTTACAGGCGAAAAGCAGACATATGCGTATAAGATGTTGGCTGGGCTTGGAGAGAGATATTGGAAGGTGAAGAAATTTCTAGAGTTTTGGCTACCCATGTCAACGATAAATAATAGAAATTATGTACTAGGGCAAAGAATGCTTACTTCAGGAATTGTGCAACAGGGAGAACGATTAGGTATAGATATAGGAAATATATTAGATAAGGTTGATGCCCGTCAGAGGCCATATATATTTGATTATATGAGGGGGATGGGGGAATATAAGAATGAAATACAGGGAGAGCTACTAGCCACCTATGAGAAGGTAGAAACGGTCAGGAAGGAAATCAGAAAATTAAAGGCTGAAAGAGAAAAGCTTGAATTAGCGTTAAGCACAGAACATGACTCAAAATTTGATGCTCCTTCTAAGAGGAAGATTGAAAAACTTACAAAGGAAATAAACGAAAAAGAGGCTACCGAACCAGATAGGGTATTAGAAGAAAGACATAAAAAAATTAAGAAAGAGTTTTGGGATAGAGATGAAGCCCTTCTTTTGGAAGGGAAGATTGATCCCAAATATCATAATATGGCCAGGAATATCAAGAAGCTGCAGATAAGACTTGGGGATATGCTGTTAGACCGAGGGTTAATCACCCACGAAACATATTGGAAGTGGCATGGTAGGTATGCTCATTATATGTATTTAAGAAACATGATGCCTCATAGTGATAAGTTTATCAGGGAATTAGACTCACATAATATGGATAATATATTAGATGGAGGCTTCTTAAAGGAGATGAAGGATATACCAGATGAAGAAAGACATGCTATGGGGTTGGTATCGGATGTGCACCTTGTTGTCCCAAAAGGGGTGGCGGCCTCAATAGGGTTTATGGCTAAGCATGACTATCTCCGCACCCTTACAGACCCTAACACAGGAGTATCGCTAAACCTGGACAATATAAAAAATGTTGAATGGCATAAAGATAAAGGGTATGTTATCAGGGAAAAGTTTACCCCCGACCAGTGGGAGAAGATTGTTCCTAGAATCAAGGGGCAGGACTACCCAGAAGAATTTAAAGAAATAGTAATTATACCCAAAGAATATACTCTTTTATGGCCTGTTGAAAAGGTGGCGTGGGAGATTTCCAAACAAACAGGAGCGGTAGATAAAATTAAGTCATATGATAAAGAATCTAAAGAAAGAGCAATGTTTAAGCTTCCTTTAATGGAGGGCCGATTAGAGAGGATGAAGAAGCTTTATAAGCCAGTAGATGAATTTTTAAAATCAAGGGGTGAAATATTAAACAGAGATTATGTTAAGATGGGTGTTGCAGGAAGTGGCACGTATGGGCCCCTGTCGGGACGATTACTGGCTAAACCTGTAGCCAATGATATAATGCCACTGATGCATCTTGACCATGATAGAACAAGTCAACTATTCTCAGGTCTGGTTAGATTTAACGAACAAACAACCATGGCATTTAAAGCTGGGAAGGTAGCTATTAATCCCCCTACGATGTTTAGAAATTTTGTTTCTAATATACTTCAAAACAATCTCAGGGGAAGGCCTCTTCCTCTTGTGCTTAGCGACCTTGTTAAAGCTGCAATAAGTATGGCAACAAAAGATCAATACCATCAAGAAGCACTAAGGATTGGTTTGTATAAAGGAGTTATGGCCGAAGAAGAGTTAAAATCTATAGCAGAAAAGTATGAGAGCTTGGGTGTGGGTAAAAAACCTTACTTAAATTGGTATGCTTTTCTATCATGGATTGGCAAGCAGACAAAATGGTACGGAGGTATAGATAAATTAGCAAAGCTTTCAATATACAGGCAACTGAGAAAGGAAGGTGATTTAACGAGGCTTGGATTTGGAAATGGCAAAAAGGTGTCAATGGTAGAAGCTGGCAGGATTGCAAACAAATACGGAATGGATTATTCTTTGGCAAATAGAGGCATTAAGCAGCTAAGGCGGCAGTTTATGCCATTTGTTACTTATCAATATAAAGTATTACCTCTTTTACTGGAGTCGTTTTTTGCCAGACCGTGGGTACTAGGTAAATGGGTAGCGTTCTTAGGGGTTGGAAGCTATAGCCTTGCACAGATGATGGCCAAGTCTTTAATGGGGATAGATGATGAAGAATGGGAAAGGTTACTTAAACAATTACCTGATTTTATCAAGCTAAATAAAACCTTTATACCTATGCCATGGAGGAGTGCTGAAGGTAAATTAATGTGGTTTGACGGCTCGTACTTTATGCCTTGGGGAACATGGCAGGCTATTATACAGGACTTATCTGATAAAGAAATAGCAATGGCAACTAGGCAGCTTGGTATCAGTAACCCCCTCCTTACTGTACTTGGAACCTTGGGTTCTGCTAGGCGTGGAAGACCATTGGTAGACCAGTTTACTAAACAAGAAATATATAATAACCTTGATACCCCTACAACAAAATACCTTAAAATGTTTTCTTGGATGCATAACATAATAACTCCTGGTGTGATTGAAAACATAGTTTTTAGTCTCCCTGGGACCGCTGATTACACAGAAAGACAGGGGGCATTGGGAAGGTTTGTTGCCGTTTCTAAAGGATGGATAACGGGTGAGAGATATAAGGATAGATGGCAAAGAGGTTATGGGATTGAGCAGCTTGGCAGGTTTATTGGTGTTAATGCTCAAATAATAGAATCTGCACAGACCCATGCAATTATAAGGGCAAAAGTAAATGCACTTAAACAAGACTTCCGCAGAAAAATGCGTAGTCCTGCTTTTTATAAGGACACTGCTGCCGTTAAAAAAGCAGTAACCATGCTTTATAAAAGGATAGAGAAAATATCGAGCATGAAGAAAGACCCTGGTATGTTTACAAGGGAAACGAGACATAGATGAAAACTAGAATACGTGATATACTATTACTAGGTGTCGTCATAATACCAGTATTTATATTTGCACTGGTAATGACGGTAACAGGCTGGTTTAAAGGTACTAATTAAACCCACCTTCCTTGGTAACCTCAACAGGCAGGACCATGTTCTGCATTGACAGCTGTGCAAATGCCTCAACATCAATGTCATCTCTATCATGAGCAGGATTCTTAAGCC
>Ga0187833_10006173_pt1 | contig 11142 bp, 13 predicted proteins | sample ETNtaG_37_FD_167968 | JGI IMG/M metagenome (GOLD analysis project Ga0187833, IMG submission 167968) | Marine microbial and viral communities from oxygen minimum zone, Eastern Pacific Ocean - ETNP2014_SV_400_PacBio MetaG (Illumina Assembly) | ecosystem: Environmental > Aquatic > Marine > Hypoxic... | reverse complement strand
TTTCTTGATAAGGAATTCTTGTTAGTCGACCGTATGAAATATCACCATCATATGCCCACCAACCATAACTTACTGTAATAACCATACCCACAGAAGCTGCTCCAGCTAAGGTATACCACTTAAACCACTTTTGTTTAGAGGCAATAAAGGTGCCTAAAGTTTGAATAGAGTCATTCGCTATTACTGACCAGCCTGCTAATCCAAAACCAATAATTGTGTAAATTAATGTTAGTTCCATAGACTCGTGTCTAGCCCTTGTATCTTATATAAATTTGTATAGAAATATCAACTTGAAGCATGCGTTATTATGGAACATTTAATTGAGGAAATAGCCTGGTTACAGGATAAAATCTTCTTAAGAGGATTTATCTTTGGTCTTGTTCATGTAGGTATCATGTTGGTCGGTTATTATACGGGTTGGAGCATTAATAGATTATTAAAAATTGTTTCTAATGGATTTATTGCAGGTATTGTTGGGGTTGTTGTAGCTCATGTGATAGCTGACTACATCGCTGCATCATTGGATCCAGATATTAGGCCTGCAGCATTGGGAATTGTTTTAGGAGGATTAGTACCTTTAATATTAATTCCTTTTCTAGAGAAATACGTAACGAAAAGCCAATATCATATTGCCATTGGGGATCACGAAGATCTTAAAAAAGATTTCAAGAAAAAACACAAATAATATTAGGCAAATTTGTTAAATGAGCTATTTAAGTGCTTTAACTTTTTTTTCAATGAAAGCTGGAATATCATCTTCTTTATCAATTAATTCTTCTTTTTGGTTTTTAGGTTGGAAAGCATATAAAACATGCAATTTACAATAAGAAAAACTCTCGACAGGATTTCTTCCACAAAAATAAAAATTTTCTTCGTCAGGATGCCCTATCGGCCATCTACAATTTTTATTACCTAATTCTTCTAATTTTTTTGGATTTTCAGCTTCAAAATTTTTGTCTAAAAGTAATGATTTAAATCTACTTTTTCTACTAACGTACCTTTCTTGTTTTTTTAGATCACTGGCTGCATCCTGTTCTTTTGGACTTTTACATTGTTTTGAAACTGCTCTTGCGGCGAGTTTAAGACGATGCGCCTTTCCAATAACCGCATTCCTTGTGGTGCCTCCTCCTAACATTTCAGCGATTCGACTAGCTGTATAGCCTTTTTCCCATAGATCCTTTAGTTTTTGCTCTCTCTCTTCAGTCCAGCTCATTTTTTACGAAACCTATATATAGTTTCCATGTTTAAAAGTATTACATTATCTAGTAGTGTTAAAACAAAATAATTTAGAATTTGTTTAAAAAAAAAGTTTTTCACAGAAATTTTATTTTTTGAAGTTATAAGACTACGTATGGTTGAAATAAGCAAAAAATATAGAATTGGAGTAAAAGAATTTGGATTAGTAAACTGGATCGGATTAACGACCCTATATAAAAAAGAAGTCCAAAGATTTTTAGTAGTTTGGATTCAAACTCTGTTATCCCCAATTGTCTCATCACTATTATTTCTTTTGGTCTTATCTCTAGCTATTGGCAATACCAGATCAAATATGCTGGGTGTTCCCTTTATAAGTTTTCTCGCGCCAGGATTGATTGCTATGCAAATCATCGGAGGTTCCTTTAGCCATTCTTCATCCACTTTTATGATGGGAAAAGTTCAGGGAAATATTGTGGATATTTTGTATGCACCATTATCTGCAGCAGAGGTAACTTTGGCAATAAACTTAGCTGCTACAACTAGAAGTTTTATGATTGTAATTATATCGATATTTATATTTTATTTTTTAATTGATATAGAAATTAAAAATTATTATTCCCTAATTTTTTATGTCTTTATCTCATCATTTATTCTTGGTTCTGTAGGTATTATTGCGGGTTTGTGGGCTGAAAAATTTGATAACCTAGCTTCGATAACAAACTTTTTGATTGTGCCTTTGTCCTTTCTGTCAGGAACCTTTTACACAATTGATAAGCTACCCCAATTTCTTCAAATAGTGAGCAAATGTAACCCTTTTTTTTATATGATAGACGGCATGAGATACAGTTTCCTTTTGAAATCTGATGGGTCAGTTTTTATTGGAACAATCTATCTAATTGTATTGGCAATGACACTATGGTTTGTGTCCTATTTACTCTATAAAAAAGGGTACAAAATAAAATCTTAAAATAGATGAGCTCAATTTTAAATACTTATGCTAGAAAAAAAATTTCCTTTAGAAAAGGAAAAGGCTGTTATCTCTATGCGAATGATGGTAAAAAATATTTGGATTTTGTACAAGGTATTGCCGTTAATTCGCTAGGTCACTGCCATAGTCATTTAATCAAAATAATTAACAAACAATCAAAAAAATTATGGCACGTATCAAATGCTTTTACTATTCTAGAACAAGAAAAATTAGCGCAAAGATTATGCAAACATACCTTTGCGGATGTGGTTGCTTTTCAAAATTCAGGCACAGAAGCAACAGAGTTGGCAATAAAATTAGCCAGAAAATATTTTTATTCTCAAGGAAAAAAAAATAAAAATAAAATAGTTACTTTTCAGGGCGCCTTTCACGGGAGAACGTTAGCGGCTCTTTTTGCAGCCAATAATCCTAAGCATATCGAAGGTTTTGGCCCTAAAGTTAATGGTTTTGATCAAGTTCCTTTTGCAGATCATGAAGCACTAAAAAAAGCCGTTACTGATGACACAGCCGCTATTATGGTCGAACCTATTTTTGGCGAAGGTGGTGTTAAAGTTGTTCCAGATTATTGCATTAAAGGCATAAGAGAATTATGCGATGAAGAGGACGTTTTGCTTATTTTAGACGAAGTCCAATGCGGCGTGGGAAGAACAGGAAAATTTTTTGCATTTGAACATACGGGAGTAATCCCAGACATAGTTCCTATAGCCAAAGGTATAGGGAGCGGCTTTCCAATAGGCGCTTGTTTAATGACAAAAAAAGTAGCTTCATGCATGGCACCCGGTTCACATGGCAGTACTTTTGGAGGAAATCCTTTGGCGATGAGCGTTGGTAATGCTGTACTTGATATAATTTTCAAAAAGGGATTTTTAAAAAATGTACAAAAGATTTCAAAATATTTTCATAAAGAACTTCACAAACTGCAAAGCGAATATCCAAAAATAGTTAAAGAGGTTAGAGGAGCGGGATTATTAGTGGGTCTTAAGATTTTTAAAGATCAGACAGAATTTATAAAAAAATTATCAGATAATAAACTGCTTACAGTCAAGGCTTCCGAAAATGTTGTTAGATTATTACCTCCATTAACTGTCAAAAAACAAAATATCGATGAGGCAGTGACAATTTTAAATAAAGTATGTAAAACTTATAGATGAAAAACTTTTTAAATATATCTGATTTATCATCTAATGAACTTAGGGCAATTCTCGATGAAGCCAAATCAAGAAAATCTAATAGACAAAGTTTAAATAAATCTGCACCAGATCATGACAAACCGTTTGAAGGAAAATCAATGGTGATGATTTTTGAAAAACCGTCTACTAGAACTAGAATATCTTTTGATATTGCTGTCAAACAACTTGGCGGCTCTTCAATTTTTTTAAATCCTGAAGGTATACATTACGGCAAAGGAGACGAAACTCTGAAAGATACCGCAAAAGTTTTATCTGAGTATGCTGATATTATTATGCTTAGAACTTCCTCTCATAAAAATTTAAAGGAATTTGGAAAATATCTTAATATTCCTATTATTAACGGACTTTCAGAACAAAGTCATCCGTGCCAAGTTCTTACAGACCTTTTTAGTTTCGAAGAGGCCAAAGGAAGTGTTAGTGGAAAAAGTGTTGCTTGGTTAGGTGATGGCAATAACAATATGTCCAACTCACTCATTGAAGCTGCTGGTAAATTTGATTTTAAGTTAAAGATTGGTTGTCCCAATAAATATAAACCTAACAAAAAAATAATGACTTGGGCTAAAAAAAATAAAGTAAATGTTCTAGTCACTAACAATCCTGCTGAAGCTGTTAAAGATGCAGACTGTGTTATGACGGATAAATGGGTTTCTATGAATGATAAAGTAAATAAAAAAGCTAAAAAGAAATCTTTGAAAAAATATCAAGTTAATAAAAAATTAATGAATTTAGCAAAATCGTCCGCTCTATTCATGCATTGCCTTCCAGTTGGAAGAGGTGAAGAAGTTACCGATGAAGTAATAGACGGTAAACAATCTATAGTTTGGACACAAGCTCTAAATAGAGTTCACGTTCAAAAAAGTATTATTAATTGGTGTTTAAATTAAGGTGTTGGTAGAGGATTATCGCTTTTAGAATTCATAAATAAAATTACGGACGCTCTATCTTTTTCGTTTGAAATGCCTCCAAAAGCCATTTTAGTTCCTTTAATATATGCCTGCGGTTTAGTTAGAAAGGCATTTATTTCTTCAAAGCCCCAAGTTTTTTCATGAGCCAATAATGCTTTTGAGTATTTATAATTACTAACCGAACCTGATTTTTTTCCAAGAATTCCAAAAATTGCAGGTCCGATTTTGTTTTTTCCTCCATTAGCAATCGTATGACAAGCAATGCATTTTTTGAAAATTTTTTCACCATGTTTAACTGTGCCGAGAGACAATAATTTTTCTACATTTATATTTCCAGAAGCAGCAGTTTGTGTGCTTGCAACTTTAACTACAGGAGTTTCGACTTTGTAAGCAGGCTTCTTGGGTTTTTCTACATAAAAGATAAAATCAGTTAATTTTCCAACACCAAAAAAGAGCAAAACCGCAAGAATAACTGCGGCAATAATTTTATTTATTTCAAAAGCATTCATAAATTTGGTAATTAAGACATCAGATATATCACGAGTTAATTAAAAAAACTTGAAATATATTGCGTCTTTGAGCCGCATAAATATTTATGAGCAATACAGCAGTCATTATACCTTCGAGATTAAAAGCTGAAAGACTACCTAATAAACCACTCAAACTAATTAATAAGAAAGAAATGATTCTGCATGTTTATGAAACTGCTATAAAAGCTAAAATTGGCGAAGTATTTGTAGCAACGCCAGATAGGGAAATAGCAGATATTATTGAAAGCCATGGAGGCAAAGCAACCATTACCAACAAGAATCATCAAACTGGGACAGATAGGATTTTTGAGGTTTTTCAAAAAGAATTAAAAAGCGAACCAGAATTTATAGTAAATTTACAAGGTGATATGCCCAACCTAAATCCATTGATCATACATAATCTTATTGAACATATGAAAAAAAAGACATGCGATATTGGAACTTTGGCATCGAAATTAAGTAACTTAGAATTAAACGATCCAAACGTAGTTAAAGTGATAACTAGCAAAAATATTGAAAAAGAAAAAGAATTTTCTAGTGCCTTAGATTTTTTTAGAGCTTCAAAAAATAGTAGAACCAACTCCGTATATCATCATGTTGGAATTTATGCCTTTACTAATAAAGCTTTAATAAGGTATGTAAGTCTTGAAAGAAGCAAACTTGAAATTGAGAGAAAATTGGAGCAGTTAAGAGCACTAGAAAATCAGATGAATATTGAAGTTGGTTATATAGAAGATTGTCCTTTGAGTGTTGATACCGAAAAGGATTTAGAAGAAATAAAAAAAATTATGCAAATTAAATGAAAAAAAATAAAATAGCTTTTCAGGGAGAGCAAGGAGCTTACTCACATATTGCATGCCAGGTTCTTTTTAAAGATGCCGTTATTAAAGCTTGCCCAACTTTTGAAGAAACTTTTAGAACTGCTTATGATGATGAAAATTATAAAATAATTGTTCCCATCGAGAATAGTTTGGCAGGCAGAATTGCAGATATTCATTACCTGTTACCCAAATATAAATTACAAATTTATACTGAACATTTTCAAGTTGTTGAACATAATCTTTTGGTAAAAAAAAATGCAGATTTAAAAGATATTAAATACGTTAGAAGTCATGCACAGGCTATAGATCAATGTCAAAACATTATTCAAAAATATAAGTTTGAAACAATAATTTCAGCTGATACAGCTGGATCTGCCAAGGAACTTTCAAAAAGTGAAGATAAATCAATGGCCGCAATTGCCTCAAAGCTTTCAGCAAAAATATATAATCTTAAAGTCTTAATGGAAAATATTGAGGATGAAAGTCAAAATGTTACACGTTTCTTAATTATGGGAAAGAAAGTTAAGCAACCTGAATATCAAAAAGACAAAAAATATATTACCACTTGTATTTTTAGAGTAAAAAGTGTTTACGCGGCTTTGTATAAATGTCTTGGTGGTTTTGCTACGAATCAAGTTAATCTTACAAAATTAGAAAGTTTTTCAGTAAAAAATACTTTTGATCAAACGAATTTTTATCTAGATGTAGAAGGCCATATTGAACAAATTCAAGTGCAAAAAGCTCTAGAGGAATTAGGCTTTCATACTCAAAGCCTAAATATTTTGGGCGTTTATGAATCTTCTGCATTTAGACAAAAGAAATAGTCCACAAATTCAAGATTCAAGACTTGTAGAATTCAATTTGATATTGATATAATAATTTGGAGGCCATTCAGGCGCTTTTGATATGTTTAATGTGTCAGGGTGTAACAACAGCAGCACGAGCTTTTGAAAGCGGGTTGTTTGGTCTCCTAGCGGAATGAATAAAAATAAATCAGAAGTTTTAGCTCTAAAGTACAGACCTTGTCTGTGGAAAGATTTGATTGGTTGTGAAGTAATCGCGGAGACTATTTCTAACGCAATCAAAACAAACAAAACGCCTAACGCCTATCTTCTGACTGGCATTAGAGGCGTTGGCAAGACCACCATCGCTCGTCTTATTGCAAAGGCATTGAATTGTTCAAAAAATGCAAACGAGAATGGTTTATGCGATGAAAAAGACTCATGCGAACATTGTAGAGAAATAGAAAATTCCAATCATATAGATGTACTCGAGCAAGACGCCGCCACAGCGACGGGAATAGATTCCATACGCGACCTTATAGAAAACTCAAAATATAGCCCCACAAATGCAAAATACAAAGTTTATATAATTGATGAGTGCCAAATGTTGTCTAAACAAGCTTGGAATGGACTTTTAAAAACGCTGGAGGAACCTCCGGAAAAACTCAAGTTTATTTTTGCGACAACGGAAGTAGGAAAAATTCCAATAACGATTTTGTCTAGGTGTCAGAGATTTGATTTGAAACGAGTTAGTTTGTCCAAGATTTATGAACATTTGAAGAAAATTTCAAAAATAGAGAAAGGAAAAATTTCAGACAATGCCTTTAAATTACTAGCGAGAGCATCCGAAGGATCAGTGAGAGACGGAATCTCTTTATTGGATAGAGCTTTGGTTTTTCAAAGCTTAAACCCTGACAATATTATGGATGATAAGGATGTTAGAAAGATGCTTGGATTAGCAGACAAAACAAAATTAATCCATTTGCTTAAATATGTTTTTGACGGAGATGAGAACAATGCTCTTAAACAAATTCGAGAACTTATAGAGAGTGGATTGGACGCAAAAAATTTTCTTAACGATATTTTAGAATTAATTTATTTATTTAGCAGAAGAATCAATCTAGGTCCTATTGAAAAAGATATGTTTATTTCAGAAGGAGAGCTAGAGTTAATCGAACAAACCAGTCAAAATTTAAATATGGAAGATTTAGGCTTGTTTTGGCAGTTAACCTTGAAAACTATCGAAGATTTAAAAATAGTTTCAAGCGAAAATATAGCGCTAGAGATGTATTTAATACAGATGATTCATATTAAAGGTATAGAAGATTGTGATAATACGACAGCAGATTTTTCCAAAACCATATCAAGCAGGCCAATCACAAAGAAAAAACAAATAGAAGAAAATAGTACAGAATTGAATCCAACAAACCCCATAAAAGATCAGTTGAAAAACATAGAGCAAGTTAAAACTTTAACGAGAAAGAACTTAGAGAATGAGATTGAAACAGATAAAAAATTTCAAGTCAGATCATTTACGGATCTTATCTCTTTAGCTGAAAAAAATAAAGAAGCAGAATTAAAATACGATCTTGAAAGAAACGTTAAACTGATAAATTTTGCAAATGGAAAAATTGATATTAATTTTAATGAAAATCTGAATAAAAATTTTATAAAAAATTTGTCTCGTAGCTTGTTCAATTGGACTGGTAAAAGATGGATTATAACTCTTAGTAAAGAAGAAGGATCAAAAACTTTATATCAAAAAAAAATTGATGAAAAAGAAAAATTTTTGAATAAAGAAAAAGAAAGTGAGATTTTCAAAGAAATGAAAAATATTTTTCCCGATGCAGATTTAATTGATGTTAAAGAGGTGAAAGATGAATGATTTTTCAGACATGTTATCTAAAGCAAAAAAAGTTCAAGATAAAATGAAAGAAGTTCAAGAAAGCTTAAAAAAAGTCGAAGCAGAAGGTGCTTCAGGAGGAAATTTAGTTAAAGTTGTACTTAGCGGTGATTACGAAATGAAATCAATTTCTATTAACCCGGATGCTAAAAATGAAAAAGAGGAAATTCTTAACGATCTTATTATAGCGGCTTACAATGATTGTAGAGACAAGTTGAAGAAAAAAACTTCCGAAGAACTTTTAAAAGCTACTGGTGGAATTAGCCTTCCTTTTGATTTTAAACTTCCTTTCTAAATGGATAGCCACGTAAAAGAAATTGAAGAATTAATAAAACTAATTTCTAAATTTCCAGGTCTAGGACCTAAATCGGCTCGCCGGGTTGCACTACATTTGTTAAAAAATAAAGATACTATTGCAAAGCCCTTGTCCCAGTCTTTAATAGACGTTTATAATAAAGTTGTCAGATGCTCAATTTGTGGAAACATCAAATCAAAAGAAATTAAATGCACAATAGATCAGTGTTCTTACCACAAAGAAAAATACGATAAAATTTGTGTTGTAGAAAATCTTGCGGATATGTGGGTAATTTTGTCGGGGAATATTTTCTCGGGTTATTTTCATGTGCTTGGTGGCACTATCAGTTCAGGAGAAAAATTTGATCAAAAAAATTTGTTAATTGATTCTCTTATTCAGAGAGTAAAAAATAATAGTTTAAAAGAAGTTATAATTGCAACCAGCGCTACTGTAGAAGGGCAGACTACTGCACATTTTATTGAAGATGCAATTAAAAGCAGTAAAATTAAAATCACCAAATTAGCCCAAGGCCTACCCGTTGGCGGTGAAATTGAACAGTTAGACGATGGTACTTTGTACTCTGCTTTTGAAAACAGAGTTCCGGTTACAAACGACTAACCTTTAATTTTGCTGCATTTAAAAAGTCCAGTAACCTGGAGTCCACTTTTAGATTTTCTTTATTAATTCTTTTCATATAAATCGTAACAAATCAAAGAAATTATAATCAAACAACATTTTATTGACATAATTGAATTTTATTAAAAATACGGGTAACATGAATTTGGTCTACTCGTATGAGAAATTATTTAGAGTTTGAAAAAGAAATAAAATCTTTAGAAGAGGATCTTGAAACTTCAAAAAATCCATTTGATAAAGATGGAATCTCGGAGGTTGATACAGATAAGATCAAAAAAATTCAAGATGAGATTAATGAAAAATTGAGCCTCGCCTATTCTAACCTTAACAATTGGCAAAAAACTTTAGTTGCTAGACACGAAGATAGACCTAGAGCTAATTTTTATATTAACAAAATCTTTTCAGATTTTACTTTACTCTCAGGAGACAGATTGTTTTCTGACGACAAATCAGTAATTACAGGATTTGGTCTTATTGACAATAAATCGGTCTTAATTTTAGGTCAAGAAAAAGGAGACGATCTTAATAGCAGATTGGAAAGAAATTTTGGAATGATGAGACCAGAAGGATACAGAAAATGTACAAGACTTATGAAGCTAGCTGATCGTTTTCAAATTCCTATTATTTCTTTTATCGATACACCCGGTGCATATCCAGGTATAGGTGCGGAACAAAGAGGACAATCAATTGCAATTGCAACTTCAATAGAATGCTCTATGTCTCTTAAGGTTCCAAACATTTCAATTATAATCGGAGAAGGCGGATCTGGAGGGGCTATAGCACTAGCTTCTTCAAATAAAGTTATTATGTTGGAACATTCAATCTACTCGGTAATATCTCCAGAGGGATGCGCTTCTATTCTTTGGAGAGATCCCAATAAATCTTTAGAGGCAGCAGAAGCCATGAAGTTGACTGCGGAAGAACTTTTGAAGCTAGGGATTATTGATGAAGTTATAAAAGAACCATTAGGAGGCGCCCATCGTGATAGCGACGAAATAGCTTCAGCTATTAAAAAATCAATTTTAAAAAATTTAAAAAGTTTTGAGGGTTTGTCAGGTCAGGATATTTTTAATCAAAGAAAAATGAAATTTCTTAAAATAGGAAGAGATCGAGGATTTAAAAAATCATTTGATATGCCTAGTAAAGGCCTGGGTTATGTTGAACCGAGTCTTTCTAAAGCATTAAGGTTTGTACAAAGTAGAAAAAATATCCTTATAGCAACCCTTGTTACGTTGGTACTAATTGTAGTATTCAATGTATTAATGTAGCAAATGGGTAATTTTTTTATTTAAAATTCAATCATTTTCTTGACATTTAATCTATTAATCTATTAAAAAGCCAATATTGGTGAATTTGTTATGTTAATGATATTCGCCAATTTTTAAAGTTAATAACTAAGGAAGAACAAATGAGTCTAAAAGGCAAAGTTAAGTGGTTCAATGGAACTAAAGGTTATGGTTTTATTGAAAGAGAAGATAAAGAAAAGGACGTTTTCGTTCATTCTTCAGCAGTAAGAGCAGCTGGTTTAAAATATTTAAACGAAGGTGATGAGCTTACTTTTGATGTAGAGAATGGAGAAAAAGGACCTGCCGCGGTAAATCTACAGAAACCATCTTAAATCTTAATTACCAGCACATTCGAAAATTGGAGCAATGGCTACCTAAGGTTTAGGTTTTTGTCCCAATAATCTAGGGTTGAAATTAATTTTTAATTTGTTAAAAGAACTAGAAATGTTAACGAGAATAAACATCGCTATATCTTACACACACTCTCACAGAGTGCATGCTAAGCTATTGCTTAGCTAAATCACTACATATTTAAAATATAAATTTATAAACAATTAATATAAAAAGGAGTTATGCAGCAGTAGCTCAGTTGGTTAGAGCACTAGTTTG
>Ga0187833_10006168_pt1 | contig 11150 bp, 7 predicted proteins | sample ETNtaG_37_FD_167968 | JGI IMG/M metagenome (GOLD analysis project Ga0187833, IMG submission 167968) | Marine microbial and viral communities from oxygen minimum zone, Eastern Pacific Ocean - ETNP2014_SV_400_PacBio MetaG (Illumina Assembly) | ecosystem: Environmental > Aquatic > Marine > Hypoxic... | reverse complement strand
TACTTTTTGCATCAGAAGTTTCTCTGAGGACTCGTTGTCTTTCTTCTTCAAAACGTGTAGCATCTAGCCGAGGATTAAATGTAATGTCTGATACGAAATCTAAGTATAATCCTAAGTCTTCACTAAGCATATCTACAGGAAAAAATGTTCTATCTAGTCCAGTCATAGCATTATAAGACCCGAATGTACCTCTGACACGATCAGTTTCCTCTGGAGAATATTTAGTTGAACCCCCAGTCATTAAGGTATGTTCAAGAAAATGAGCCAATCCTTCTTCTCCTGCTTGTTCATTTAGTGCTCCAAAATTAACCCTTAATCTTCCAGAAATCGTCTGAGTTGGTGTATTTTGTAGCATTACATGTAGCCCATTATCTAGGGTAAATTCTCTATAAGATCCATTGAGCGTTGACATACTATATAATATAAACTCTTACTTTATAAATCTTTCTATTTTATAACTACTCTTAAGTGACTACTATGTTTATTTTGAAACGGTTTTCTCGCTCTAATGTTCTTTTAGAAAAAGAACCAAAAAGCCCCTCTCATCCTTCGGACATATTCACTCCCTTTGGTCGAATTTATCAGTAATCCAAAAACTCTAAAATTTTCCTTCGGAACGTTGCACTAAATTTTAGGTCTTCCCTTTGGTCAGACGAATATAACAGCGACCTGACGTTATACTCACTTTCCCCTCATTTCTTCTTCCTAAATACAAACCAAACAACTAGAATGAAAACAACACCAATGCCTGCAATTAACACAATTGCAGTCTGGACAGACATGTTTACCAAAGACTGGTTAAACTGAAGGAATGCTATCTGCACTTTCTGCAACAAGGTTACATTAACAAGTCCAATGTTTAAACTTGCAGAACTTTCATAATCATTATCATTCCCATCTTTATAATTTATAAGAACATTAAAATCATTTCTTCCTGCTTTCAATGACTTTCCATTCAATTTAACAACAAATTTTCTGCTTCCAAATAATTCCTTTATTTGCCATGATTTTGTAAAGCTGTTTTGTATAAAATCAACATTAACATCCTTAGGAACAGACTCTGAAGCCTTTTCCAATTCAAATTCAACCTCAAAATTATCTGCAAAAGAGACTTCAGAAGGGCTTTTTATATTAATGACATTTATCAAAGGCTTATCCAAGACATTAAATTCAACATTTTCTATCTTAGAAACATCTATATTGCTCGCTTTTAGGAGAATATCCTGCTTCCCTGACTCTTCATCAACAACAAATTCAATTTCTTCTTCCCTGCCTATCCCTAAATTTATTTCTTTGCAATATCTATAGCAAACATTCAGATCTTTCAGATAAACATTCCCGGTATTTTTTATATTACATTTTATAACAGCATCTTCATAATCATAAAATTCATTCTTATCAACATCACAATCCAAATCCACATTTCTTGAATAAGCCTTGCTTACTTCTTCTTCCTTCTGATCTAAAATGCTCTGCATATCTTCCCTGGAAAACACTACATCATTTGATGTTGATTTAAAGCTGGTTTCACTGCTGAAATTCCTTAAAGAACTGACAACAACAGGAAAAGTATAGATAAAATTCTTCCCCAGATCATCTGTTATCTTCAATAACCAATAAACGCTCTTTTTTTCTTTTGGCATCAAAAGAACCTGTTTGATATTTCCTCCAAAAACCTCAATCTCGTTTATCTTTGAAATAATGATCTCTGTAGAAACATAAAAATCCTTTAGATTTTCCAATTGAGCCTCAACAATATTATAAGACCCAAAACCAACAGGATCCTTCAGGATTTTGGTGTTTATTGAAACAGATTTGGGTGCATTGCCGATTATGTTTATCAAATCCGCCTTGATATCCAGGCTTTTTGTATCTAGATCAACATTCCTTGCAAGCCACCTGTATTGAGTTCCAGCTTGGTTGCTATCCATACTTTCCCTTAATTTTATATGAGTGGGGTCAACATAGCCAAACTCACCATAAGTTACGTCAAAAGGAACCCAGCCTACATCAGGAAAGTAAACCTCGGCCCAACCATGCGCTCCCCACTGCTCTGGAAATAAAGGGCTGTTTGTAAAGGCTATTCCGGAGATAAATCTTGCTGGAATTCCTACAGACCTCAACATTGCAATAAACAAGGAAGTCAATTCATCACAGACTCCTTGCCTGTTTTCCAATACCCAAGAGGCTTTTTGGGAAACTTCTGCTGTCAAGGTGCTTAGGTCATATTTTATATTCCCTTTTGTCCAGGCTGCAAGAATGTGTACGACAACAAATAAGTCATCCTCACCCTCAACTAATCTGGAGGCTAGTTCGACGATTGCCGGATCATCAGAATCAATGATTTCTTTTGCTCCTAAAAATTCCCCATATTCTTCCGGAACTTCTTGTATAGGAAATGGTATTTTTTCTTTTACCCCTTGAACCATGTTGTAGATCCTGATATCAGCATCATAATTGAATTTTAAGTCTGTCTGGGATGGATTGTTGAACCTTATATTAAGAGAATTGCTTTCAATTTCTCCTCCTGGTTCTATGTCAAATCTTAAAACCTTTTGGTTTATATCATCTTCAGGGACAAATGAAATATTTATATTTACATATTCTACCCCATAGTTTGAGGATTTCGGCTTGATAGTTGCCTCAGAACCAACTTTCAGATTTATTTCTAAGGCCTCGGAATTATAGAACCAGCTTTCCTGGGCATTAACAGTATTTATTATTAACAATAACAGTATTAAGAGTATTTTTTTCATTATTTTATTTATTTATTTTTTAATTTAAAAATGTTGTTATTAGATTTTGATTATTTTAAATCACTTTGAATTCTTCTAACTATCAAATTATTATTTCTGCCCACTGGACCCACAACCACTGGACATTTGCCCCCATAGGGTATTTAAATGAGAAATCATTTACATAGTTAGAATTAAAAAAGGGCTGTGATTTAAAATGTTCAAAAATTTAGAATTGAATTCAAAAATAGCAGAATTAATTGGCATGCATATAGGAGACGGAACCTTATACAAAACAAATTGGAGTCTTGTTTGGGAATTACGTGGAGGTCTTAATGAAAAAGATTACTATTTTAATAATGTCAAACCCCTATTAGAATCCATCTTTAAAAATTTAGAGTTTTATCCCAAATTCAGGAGTGGTGGAAAAAATGGGTGTTTTGGGATACAAACAAGCAAAAAAGATGTAACAAATTTATTCTTACAATTTGGATTTAAACCAGGGAGAAAAACACACACAGTTAAAGTTCCTGAATACATATATCAATCAAATATCAAGATTAAATTAGCATTTCTTAGAGGGATATTTGATACTGATGGATGTATAAGATTTGATAGGATAAATAATCAAAAGTTACATACTTATCCAAGAGTAGAAATAGGTTCTGCTTCAAAAGATTTGCGAGATGGATTGGCAAGATTATTAAAAATTTTAGGTTTTAGATATTTTATCTGGGGAAAAGATTGTTATATGATTTGTGTGGGGGGTAAAGAACAATCTACAAAATGGTTTAAAATAATTAAACCTGCAAACAAAAAGCATTTAAATAGGTTTAACTTCTGGATGGAGAATGGATATCACAATGCCGAGGTCGCATAGTCTGGCCATTGCGTAGATTTCTAAAAAAATTAGAAAACGCAAGATTGCTAAGACTATCTTTAATAGGAATGTCACATACATCCTATGTCCTTCGGGGCACGGGAGTTCAAATTGAGCGTAAGTTCAAAGCTTCGCTTTGAAAGTCTCCCCCTCGGCGTTTTTTATTCAAAATATATATTAAAATGACATTATCAGAAAAACAGGTAAATGAACTTTATTCTAAGATAGAATTAATGAGAAACAAGATAATACAATTTGTAAGAGTTAAATCCGAACTTGACAGAAGACGAGAAACATATGTTGCAAATCTAAGAAATCAACTTAGTATAAATAAGGGAAGATTGTTTGCTGTGAGGGATGTGCAAATAAATCAACAAACTGTTGAAGGTTTATGGCAAACTTATAAAAGGCAATTAAGAGTTATTGAAATAGTTAGAAAAGGTGTTAGGAGTGTTAAAGAATATCATGAATTAGTTGAGGAATTAGTATCTGATGTAAAACTTTCATCTTACTTTCGTTCTAGAGTGAAGCGTTTACCCGTTCAATACAATTTAAAATCAATTTCTTTATTAAAGTTCACAAGAAGAAGAGTGAGTAAGTATGTGGATCATTTTCGCCATGAATTTAATCAACTTGAACATATTTACCTAGCTCAATTTAGTGTCCTTGAAAAAATTAGGCAAGGGGATACTTCTTTAGTAAAATATTTTTTAAAATTATGCGATGCAGAAAAAAAATCTATAAAAAAATTTTATAGAAAGAACCCCTTAGATGTTTTAATAAAATTAATTGAAAGACTTTCTTCAAGAGATGCTGCTATTACGCTTGGAATCAGATTTTTGGTACCAACTCCTCCACTTTCCGGTCCTATTTTATTTTGGATGTTTGGCGGATATTTAGCTGGAATTTTAGGTGGACTCTTAGCAATTATTAAATATGCCGGACCGTTTGTTTATGCTGGATATGCTCTTAGAAAAAGATAAATCAAAGTAAAGTTAAAAATAAAGGTTATAAAAGGATTTTTTCAAAATGGGATCTGCATCGGAATTAAAAAAAGGCTCTTACTTTATACATGAAGGAAAACCAGTAAGAGTCAATAGAAAAGAAGTTGTTGTGTATGGCACTCATTCTCACAGTAAATTGAAGCTATTTATATCTGGATTAAGTGGAAAAGGTGAAAAAAGTATTAATCTACATCATACAGATAAGGTAGAGATTATTGACATAATAAGAAAAACAGCCCAAGTCATATCAAAAACCAATGACAAAGTGCAGATAATGGATGCTGTTTCTTATGAAACTTTAGATGCAAATGCTCCTCAAGAGCTGTTTAACGAATTAAGTGAAGGTAATTTAGTTACTTTCGTTGATGTTGATGGAAAAATAGAGATTATTGAGAAACGAGATTCTCAGTAAGGTTTTTAAAGTAACTTTAATTCTTTATTTTTATATAGCGGAGTAGGGCAGTCAGGAGTGCCCGGAGATTCAGTGATCTGCTGAAACGGTCGGCTCATAAGTACTTCTGAGGTACCCTCAGATGTCTTGAATTAATTCATGACAGAGGAAGTCGGAGGTTCAAAGCGGTTGTTCGTATTGAATACCGGAGAATGTCCTCTCTCCGCTACAGACCCCTGAGGATTAAAGTTCCTCGGGGTCATTTTCTTCACAATTTCACTACCCACAACCACTGGACATTTGCCCCTAAAGTATTTAAACTAATTCTTCTTCTAAAAGTTGAAAAAGAGAACACACAAAACTGCCAAATAATGCTTTTCGGTCAAAACAATGACACGAAAAGAAATTACACAGTTTAGCTCAATTTTCTCTTTTTCTAGGACTCCAAAATTTAGAGTAAAATAAAAACTTTGGAGGTTGATGAAAATGATTAAAAGTAAAGAAATAGCTGAATGTGTAGGATTATGGTTAGCTGAAGGAGACAATAAAACTGATAGAGAGATTACATTTACAAATAATTGTTTTGAATTGATTATATTTTTCAGCGAAAATATTCAGCAATTATACAAAGGACATAATAAACCAAGAATTTATGTTTATTCTCCAACAGAGAAAATTCTAATAAAAAAATTGGGTAATTTTGTAGTCAGGAACTATGTAGATAAAAGGGCCAATAGAACTTATTTTATATTTAAATTAGCTGATGTAGAATTCGTTAAGAAATGGAGATCATTAGTAAACTCAATGAAAAATCAAGATGAGTACTACTCGGATATTCTTAGAGGGATATTTGCAGGAGAAGGTAATATTAAGCATGACCTTAAAAATCATAACTCGAGAAATGTAAGGATTGCATCAGGTTCTAGAAATTCGTTAATTGAGAAAATACTGTCATCCATTAATATTAAATTTAGATATGATCAAGAAAAAAGAGAATATTGGATTACAGGTAGGCACTTGTACAAATTAGAAAAAATAAAAATTGCATCATTACATCCTGAAAAAGAATCAAAATTTAGAAGTATGATTAATAGTGTAAAGGAAAGACATTATTCTCCAGGAGAACTTAAAACGATATTACAATGTGAACTAAATCAATTCAAAACGACATCAGAATTAGCTAACAAATTTAGAAAATCTGATCTTAGAATTTTAGAAGTACTTAGGGAACTTAAAAAAGAAAATAGAGTAGGTTACATCAAATTAAAAGGTCATACTTATTGGATGAAGAAAGAGATTAAGGATAAATATTTATATAAAGAAAGAATTAAAATTTTAAAACAAGTCAATAAAAATAAAAATATGACTGCCATAGGAAAAACTTTAAATTTAGGTAGAAAAGCAATTAATCATAGATTAATAAAATTCGAAAAAGAAGGATTAGTAGAAAAGAGAGGTACTCATTGGATGATTAAAGAAAAGGCAAACACTTTACTAGGCATCGATGAAAGCGGAAGTGAGCTTTAGTTTTTCTAAACTCTCCGAAAGGTCCAGTCATCGGTCCCTTAGTGATGTGCGGTGTGATGATAGAAGAAAAGGATGAAGCTAGATTAAAAGCTATGAAAGTAAAAGACTCCAAATTACTGACGAAAATCCAAAGAGAAGACCTATTTGACAAGATAAAAGACATTGCAAAATCATTTGAGATAATTTCGACTTATCCTGAAGAAGTTGATAAAGCAGTCAATGGGGATGATGGACTGAATTTGAATAAATTAGAAGCAGTAAAAACAGCTGAGATTATAAATAAATTAAACCCGGAAAAAGCTATCATAGATGCTCCGAGCAACAATATAAAGAGTTACAAAGAATACTTATCAAATCTAATCAAAAATAAAAAAATAAAATTAATTCTTGAACATAAGGCAGACCTAAATTATGTAATTGTCGGTGCAGCTTCCATCCTCGCAAAAGTCACAAGAGACAGGGAAATTGAACTGATAAAAAAAAGAATCAAGGTTGACTTTGGCTCCGGATACATGGCAGACCCAAAAACTGCGAATTTCCTTGAAAAATACCATGAAGAACACGCAGAATTGTTCAGGAAAAGCTGGATGCCTTACAAAAAAATGAAAGAAAAGAAATTCCAGAGCAATCTTGATGATTTTTCTAATTCTGTCAAATAATTAAATCCTTACAAAGCCTAATATTAAAAACCTTTATAAATATCAAACATATGGATTTATTATTATGGAAGAGCAAAAGCAGGAACAAGTAGCACTTGAAGCTAAAAAAGGGACTAAAATCAACAAGATTGTGGCTAATGGCTTCAAGAGCTTTGCCAAACATACAGAATTTATTCTCTCAAACGGTTTTAATGTTATTTTGGGCCCAAACGGCTCTGGAAAAAGCAATGTTCTGGATGCCTTATGCTTTGTTTTAGGCAAGAGTTCTTCAAAATCATTAAGGGCTGAAAAATCCTCTAATTTGATCTATAATGGCGGCAAGAATAAAAGCCCCACAAAGCAAGGAGAAGTTTCGATTTTTTTCGACAACAGCAATAAAACATTCCCTTCAGAAGATCAAGAGATAAAAATCACAAGAATTGTAAGGCAATCCGGTCAAAGTGTATACAGAATAAACGACAAGACAAGGACAAGACAGCAGATTCTGGACTTATTAGCAATGGGTAAGATAAATCCGGATGGGTATAACATAATTCTGCAAGGAGATATTGTAAAATTAGTGGAAATGCATCCTGTTGAAAGAAGAGAATTGATTGAGGAAGTAGCAGGCATCTCAGTGTATGAAGAAAAAAAGCATAAAGCGTTATTAGAATTGGCAAAAGTTGAGGAAAAATTCAAGGAAACAGAAATTGTGCTTACAGAAAGGAACACTTACCTGAGGGAATTGAAAAAAGACCGCGACCAGGCTTTGAAATACAAAGACATGAACGATAAGATAAGGATGTACAATGCTTCTTTCTTAAGGATACAGATAGATAAAAAGCAAAAGGAAAAAAATGATTTTCAAAATAAGAATAATGAAACAACTGATGAATTGAACAGAGTTAATGAAAAAATTTCCAAGTTAAGGCAGGAAAATGAGGAAAAGAGGGCCAAGATTGAGGAAATAACAAAAGACATAGAAGAGAAAGGAGAAGTAGAGCAGGTCAAATTAAACAAAGAAGTTGAAACTTTAAAGATAGATTTGACAAAGAGCAATTCAAGGATCGACACTTTAAAAAATGAGATGAACAAGATAAACCAAAGAAAAAAAGACATGAATGCATCAATTGAGGAAATAAACAATAAGGTCAAAGAGATGAATGATGAAAAACAAAAGCTGCAAAGCCATATTGATTCAAGGGAAAAAGAAAGAGAGGAAATTAACAATAAAATAAGCCAGTTTAAGCAAAAGCATAATCTTGATAATATTGGAGAAGTGGAAAAAAAGGTTGAAGAAATAGATAAAAAATCAGAAACTTTGCAAACAGATATCCATTCTTTACGTGAGCAGCAGCATGAGCTTATAAGGGAAAAAGATACCATAAAGCATGAGATCAGTGTCATAGATGCCCAATTAAAAAAAGTGATAGATACAGAAAAAGAGCATGAGCAGCATTTAGATGCTTTAAAGGAAAAAAGGAGCGAGTTCAAGAAAACTACTTTGGAATTGAATAAAAGGCTGGATGAGGATTCTTCTTTAGCAGCTCAGCTTTCAAATTCAAGAAAAAAAATACACGATTCCCATGAAGAGCTTGCAAAGCTCAATGTAAGGCAGATCAGCATCAAGGAAGTCACACGTGCTGACCTGGCAACAAAGAAAATACTTGAGTTAAAAAATAAAAGAGGAGGGATTTATGGAACAGTAGCAGACCTTGGAAATGTCGATTCCAAATATTCTATTGCCTTAGAAATTGCGGCAGGCTCAAGAATCAAGAGTGTTGTTGTTGAAGATGATAAAACAGCAGCAGAATTAATAAGATACCTTAAGGAAAATAAGCTTGGTACTGCAACTTTTCTGCCATTGAATAAAATAAAGCCAAAACATTCAAATTCCAGTATTAAAGACCTTGAAAAATCAAATGGATGCCACGGCCTGGCCATAGACCTTGTTTCATTTGACAAGAAATTTGAGAAGATATTTTCATATGTCTTTGGAGATACTTTAGTTGTTGATAATATAGATGTTGCGAGGCGTTTAGGCATAGGCAAGGCAAAGTATGCAACCTTGGATGGAGACCTGGCAGAATTTAGCGGAGCAATGCATGGCGGATTTAGACTAAGGAAAAAACAGAGCTTTGGATTTAAGGAAAAGGACCTTGCAAAAAATATTGAAGAGCAGGAAAATGCTATTTCTGAATTAAAAAACATCGTAGATGTCCTTGAAAAAAGACGCATTGAAAATGAAGAGCAGATAAGCTCTTTTAGAGAGAAAAAAGCCCATTTGGAAGGAGACATAATAAAGACTGAAAAGTCTCTGCACTTGGATGTTTCAGATACATCAGAAGGAAAGAAAAGGAAAGAAGAATTGAATGAACAGGATAAGCAGATGGAAGGGAAAATAAATGATGCCATTAATAAAATTTCAAAAACAAACAGAGAACTTACAGATTTAAAGGTTGAAAAGCAAAAATTACGCTCTGAAATCTCACAATTGAGGAATCCTACTTTAATCGCTGAATTAAACACTTTCGAGCAGAAGATTAAGGAATTCAGCGAGGAGATTATAACTGTAAATTCAGAAATCAAGACAATAAGCATCCAAATAGATGATATTTACAATATTGAGATAGAAAAAACAGAAAAAATACTAAAACAGACAGATAAGGACTTGGTTGATTTTGACCAGGAACTTCAAAATTTGAAAAATGAGGTAAAGGAAAAAAATAATACCTTGGAGGAAAAAGAAAGGCTTGCCAAGGATTTCTACGCAAAATTCAAAAGTTTGTTTGGTGAAAGAAGCACAATAGATGGTGAAATACAAAAAAATGATGGCATCATCAATAATAAAGTTGATGAAAGCAGGAAGGTAGAGATAAGAAACAATACATTTTCTTTGAAAATAACTGAAATAAACGCAGCCTTGGCTGGGCTTCAGCAGGAATTTTCAGATTATGAAGGCGTTAAACTGGATTTGGAAAAAAATGAGGAACAATTAAAATATGAAATAAGAAAATTTGAGAAAATGAGGGAAGGGATAGGCTCTGTAAACATGAGGGCCCTTGAAATATATGAACAGGTTGAAAAACAATACACTTCCTTATTAGAAAAAAAAGATAAGCTTGTCAGGGAAAAAGAAGATGTCATGGCCATGATGAATGAGATTGAAGGTAAGAAAAAGGAATTGTTTATGGAGAGCTTTGAAGTCGTTAATGAAAATTTCAAAAAGTTTTTCACAATGCTTTCATCAAAGGGGGATGCTTATCTTGTTTTGGAGAATCCTGACGATCCGTTTGAAGCTGGCTTGAAGATCAATGTAAAAATAACGGGGAGCAAATTCATGGACATAAGGTCTTTGTCCGGAGGGGAGAAAACAATGACAGCCCTGGCATTTATATTTGCAATACAGGAGCATGAGCCTGCTTCTTTTTACGTTCTTGATGAGGTTGATGCTGCTTTGGACAAGCATAACTCTGAAAAGTTTGCAAAATTAATAAAAAGTTATGCCGGGAATGCTCAATATCTGATCATTTCACACAATGATGCGGTCATATCAGAAGGAAATAACCTCTATGGAGTTTCTATGAACGAGCACGGGATTTCCCAGGTTGTTAGCTTGAAAATATGATCATTTATGCTCAAATTTATACTTGAAAATATCGTTCCTTATTTCTCCGAAAATTAACCTGTAGAAAGCTGATAATAACAGTTTTATTCCTGTTTTTAGATATCCATCTTCCTCAAATCTTCTTGCTGATGTTTGTATTTTTACTGACTTTAAAATCCTGAATTTTCCAAGTCTTGATGCTCTTTTTACGTAATCCATATCCTCTGACAGCTTTATTCTTTCATCGAATCCTTTGATTTTGTTGTGAATCTCTGTTTTGCAGAAAATTCCATGTCCAGATGCATTTGCATAGAAAGATTGTGTTAAAAAAATCCATGTATTGTATATTAAGAATTGAGATTTGACAA
>Ga0187833_10006167_pt1 | contig 11152 bp, 7 predicted proteins | sample ETNtaG_37_FD_167968 | JGI IMG/M metagenome (GOLD analysis project Ga0187833, IMG submission 167968) | Marine microbial and viral communities from oxygen minimum zone, Eastern Pacific Ocean - ETNP2014_SV_400_PacBio MetaG (Illumina Assembly) | ecosystem: Environmental > Aquatic > Marine > Hypoxic... | reverse complement strand
TATTGGCGAATGGACAGACCATTAGAAATGGTAATTATAGACGATGATATAAAATATTCTGAATCTTTGTATGGAGATGCACAAAGGTCTCAAATACTTTTGAAACACATAGACAACAGTGCACTTTATGAGGAGACAAAATATGTTTACTCCAAAGGTAGCGATGAAGAAAAACTGTTAAACGCATGTATTCAGGGAAGTAAAGAGGACTGGGACGCATTTGTCGAAAAATATACCAATCTGATCTACCATGCCATCTATAGAACCCTCAAGTTTCACAATGCCGTTCACCTTTATCAGGATTCAGGTGATATTCATAACAGTGCCTTTCTCTCTTTGTGGAATGACGATTTTAAAAAATTGAAACAGTATAAAGGTAAAAATGGTTGTACCATCTCAGGTTGGCTCTATGTAGTTACAACCAATTTTACTCTGAATTGTATGAAGAAAGAGAAAGATTGTGCTGAGATGAAAGAGGAAGCGAAGAAAGAAAAAGATTCAGCTCCTCAACAACAGCCTGACGAAGAACTATTAAAGAAGGAATCTGATGAAATGCGTAAAAAATTGGCCAAAGAATTGACCAAAGATTTAAATGCCAATGATAAACTTTTTCTGGAACTATATTATGAAAAAAAACTTCCACCAGAGAAAATTGCAGAAATATTAGGTTTCACAGTTAACACAGTTTACAGTAAAAAAAATCGAACCATAAAAAAGTTAAAAAAAACAGCAAAAAAGAAAAATTTATTGCAGGATTTATTGCATTTATTGCAAGATAATTGAGTGAGAATTGTCTCTTATGGCGGAGATGGAATATCTGTCTTTTGGAAAGAAAAGTATAAATAGCAAAGTGAAGGACAGGGCGGTGCTTGGGTAGGAAAAGTTATGAAGCCCATGATGAGACGTTTGAAATAATAATTATGAAAACCTGTTTAGGATTAGCAAAATGAAAAAAACTATTAAATGTCCAGACTGTGGTAAAGCTATTGAATTGTCAGAGGCGGTATCTGATATTGAAATAAGGATGAAGGAGGAATACGGGAAAGAGATAGAAAAAGAACGAAAAGCTTTAGAGAAAGAGTTTGAGGCCAAAGAAGATGAGTATGAGAAGAAAGCAAAAAAAGATGCTCAAAAAACTGTGGCCCTTGAATTTTCTGATTTAAAGGAAGAACTGGAGGAGAAAACAAAAGATTTAAATGAAGCCCACGGGAAGGAACTTAAACTGCTAAAGGATCAGCGAAAACTTAAAGATAGGGAAGAAAACATGGAGTTGGAGCTGACCCGTAAATTTGAAGAGGGGCATCAGAAGATGCTTGAAGAAGCTGAGGTAAAATTTGAAGAAAAACATCGGCTGAAAAATGCGGAAAAGGATAAAGAGCGAACCGATTTGATAAAACAGATAGATGAGCTAAAGAGGAAATCGGAGCAGGGATCTCAGCAGGCTCAGGGTGAAGTGTTGGAACTGGATCTTGAAAACATCTTAAAGTCACGTTTTTCGCATGATAATATTGAACCAGTACCAAAGGGTATAAAAGGTGCGGATGTTTTGCATAGGGTTCATAGCCCTTCAGGTCATTTTTGTGGAACAATTGTGTGGGAGACAAAACGCACAAAGGGATGGAGTGATAAATGGATAGCGAAACTAAAAGATGATCAGAGAAGGGTTAAAGGAGAAATTGCGATTATACTAACAACGACATTACCTAAGGATGTAAGAAATTTTGCTCACATAAATGGCGTCTGGGTTACTGATTATTCATCAATGGTAGGGCTTGCTACTGCAATCAGAATGGGTTTGATTGAGGTTGCAAATACAAAACAGGCAGCGGTGGGTAAAAAAGGGAAAATGGAGGTTGTTTATAATTACCTGTCAGGTTCGGATTTCAAACAAAAGGTGGAGGCAATAGCAGAAGCGTATAAGGATATGAAAGATGATCTGGAAAAGGAAAAGAATGCTTACACAAAACATTGGGCAAAGAGAGAAAAGCAGCTTGAATTGATTAGTGCTAATACAGCGTTAATGTATGGTGATATACACGGGATTATAGGTAAATCGCTACCGGAAATCAAATTACTAGAAATCGAATCAGAGGAGGATGTTGTTTTAGAGTGATGGTGGTATTGCTCCATTCAACATTTCCATATTGCAAAACAAACACACTCTTATAATATTTAAGTCAGTAAAGCAGTTACGAGTCACTTTCAACACATTTTAATAATTTTCAAAAAGATAGTTTTACTTGTTCATACGAGTAAGACTTTATACATACATTTATATTTCCAGCAAAGAGTATATTTGCCCTCTATTTCAATGTGGACAAACTAACAAAAGAAAAACGAAGCTGGAATATGTCCCGTATCAGGGGCAAAGATACAAGACCGGAAAAGATAGTACGTTCAGTTTTACACAAAGATGGTTTTCGTTTTCATGCGAAGAATGTTTGCACCATTTAATGCCTTAGTTTAATAATAGAAAATATTCAATCGTGGTTTGTTGGCTTTGTTGTAATTACAAAATCTAATAATAAATGATGAGGTCGTTACTAATATGAAAACTATTGAGAGCATACCCCATGCTGGAAGAACTTTCGAAGCTTTGAGAAGTTTGGGATACGATTTAAATTCGTCTATTGCTGACATTACAGATAACGCTATTACTGCAAAGACCCATGCAAAGAATATTTCCATAATTTTTAAACGTAAGGGGAAAAAATTTATTTGCAGAATAAAAGATGACGGTGTTGGCATGACAAAGAAAGAACTTGAGGAAGCAATGAGAATAGGAACAGAAACCTCATATGGTATGCATGATCTCGGTAAATTCGGAATGGGTATGAAGACAGCCTCACTGAGTCATTGTAATATTCTTACTGTTATTTCCAAGACTAAAAAGACAGAAATCGTCGGCTACAGATGGGATATGGGTCACGTGAAAGGTGCCAAACAATGGGCTCTGCTTCAGCTAAATAAAGAGGAAATTGCAGAAGACCTGAAGAGTGAAAAACTTACATTATCGCGAAATGGTACTATTATCTTCTGGGATGATCTTAGATTGCTTGATGATGAATATAAATCGTATACGAGCCATAAACTTGCTGAAAACTTTTTTTTTACTATCCTTGGTAAGCTTAAACTGCACCTTAGAATGGTTTTTCACAGATTTCTGGATGACAGCCTGGGAAGTCAAAAGACATTAAATATTGATGTAAATGGAGATAATCTTATAGGTTGGGATCCATTTTGCCGAAATGAAATTAATACTATCAAATCAAATCTTCCTAAAGATCTTTCTGAGCTCAGTATTCCAGGATTTAAAAGTCCTATTATTATAAGAAGTTATATATTACCCAGCAAAGCAGGTTTTTCGAGTAAAAAGGCCTGGGAGGAAGCAAAGGGGCTTCTATCCTGGAATGATTCACAGGGATATTACATCTACAGAGCAAACAGATTAATCAGATTTGGAGGTTGGCATGGGACTAAAGCAAAGGACGAGCATGATAAATTGGCGAGAGTCAGCATTGATATAGACCCTTCCCTTGACAGGCTTTTCAGAATAACTGTTAATAAGAATAAAGTGCAGTTTCCAGAAAACCTCGTTAACCATTTGAAACACAAGGTAAATCGCAAGGTAACCAAAGAAGCACAGAAACAGTATAGAGAATCCGGTGAAAAGGCGAAGATTACCAATAAATTCAGAAACCAAAAAACTAAGCTTACCAGCATTTCAAAAAATATGGTTGAAGAAAGGAATATTAAAACTAAAAAAAGCAGAGAATCGGATAATATTTCAGTAACAAATCCAGGTGGTTTTTATTTGTCTAATAAAGTTCAGGAGTTTCTGAAATATGGAACTGACAAGAATAATTATGAAGTTGTGTGTGATAATCTTGATGATGATCATTTATGGAAAATAGTATGTAACACCGGGGAAAAATTTAAAGTAATTATAAATGCCAGGCATCCTTTCTGCTCCAAACTTTATAGTTCTGGTAAAAACAAGGCATTAACAAGTGCCATTGATGCCCTGATTTTCTCTCTTGCCTTTGCCGAACTATATAGTAGAAACGAACATAATGCTTTATTGATAGACACATTTAAAAGAGCTTGCTCTGAGGTACTTAAACGATTATTGAGGGAGGAGCTGATATAGACATGGACCAAACTGTTATAAGTCGAATAACTGATATTTTGACCCAGCGATTTTATGAACGAGGCATTGATAATTTTGACCTTGATACAGAGCTAAATATCAGCGATCCTGTTAAAGACAGGCAATTAACAGCTGAAGAGAAACATGAAGCAGGAAGAAGGGTGCTGGAGAAAATGAACTACAAGAAATCTTATGACGGTGCTGTTCTGAAACCCATTTCTGTAATCGATGATCCAAGAGAACACGAAAAATGGTACGATGATTGGCTTGTTGAAAATAATAACGAGATAGGAAGATTTTATTGGAAGAATCTTGAAAACTATCTAAGTAGTGTTTTGACAAAGAATTATGGCCCTGAAAAGGCTGGGGAAATAGTCAAATCTATTGATGAGGCTACTTATGGTATCATGGAAAAGCTTGCAAATCCCAAGAGAACAGAATTCAGTTATAAAGGACTTGTGGTTGGATATGTTCAGAGCGGGAAGACAGCAAATTTTTCTGCACTGATTGCAAAGGCAGTAGATGCTGGATATAAGTTTATAATTGTTCTTTCAGGTATCCATAATATACTTCGTCTTCAGACTCAAATCAGACTTGACAAGGAATTAACAGGCATGAATGATCATGGCCTGGAAGATGATTTTGTTAAGCTTCCTCCGGATATAAAAAAATGGAATAGGCTGTCCACTGCAAATAATGATTTTGCAGACGTAAATCTGAATCGTTTCAACGTTTATTGCACTACATCAAGCCCTGTACTTGTCGTCACTAAAAAAAATGTCACTCTATTGGATAAACTTATAGAGTTTATTAAGGCCGCTGATGAAACAAACAGAGCCCAAATGCCTCTGTTATTAATAGATGATGAAGCAGATCAAGCTTCAATTGATATAAAGGCCAACAGCCCTGATACTTTAACCAGCAAGACCAATGGTGCAATAAGAAGTCTTTTGGCCCTTTTCCAGAGGAAAACTTATATTGGATATACGGCCACACCTTTTGCCAATGTTCTTACAGATAAGACCACCGAGCATCCCGATCTTGAAGACGATCTTTATCCAAGAAATTTCATAGTATCCCTGCCTGAACCTGAAGGGTATATTGGCACAGCAACTATTTTTGAAGGAAACTTGTCAGATATCTTTGTCAGAGAAATTCCAGATGAAAGAAATACACTTACAAATAACCAGATGACCGTAAACCTAATGAGATCAATCGATGAGTTTATCATATGTTGTGCGGTAAGAAACATAAGGGAAGACAGGCAGGAACCCATGAGTATGCTGATACATGTTTCACATAAAATTTCTGATATGGGTACAGTTCGTGGACTTGTTGAAGAGTATTTCAACAATATACGTACAAAGTTCGGAGACAAAGAGGGAAGAGAAAAAATGAGGGATGAATATAATCACATATGGGAAGAGTTTAGAAGCAGCTCTGAAGCAATTAATCGGGAACTTAGCCTGAATAACCACTTACCTGATTCTGAAGAAATATGGAATGAAATAAATAACGTATTATCTGTTGTCAGTATTCTTGAATTAAACAGCGATACTGAAGACAGGCTGGATTATACAACAGGTGAAGAAATTAAAGTCATCGCAATTGGCGGTAATCAGTTATCCAGAGGTTTAACACTGGAAGGGTTGATGACAAGTTATTATCTGAGGGAAAGCAGGCAATATGATACGCTACTGCAAATGGGCAGATGGTTTGGTTACAGAAAGGGATATGAAGATCTAACAAGGGTTCACACTTCTATCCGAATATGGGAAAGTTTTGAACATCTTGCCTTGGTAGAAGAAGAGATAAGGGGTGAAATGTACAGATATGAGGAGGAAGAGGGAAGGACGCCAGCAGAAATGGCCATTCCAATAAGAGATCACAGGTTTTTGAATGTTACTGCTCGTAATAAAATGGGAGCAGCAGTGAGAAGACAAATTTCATATAGTGAGTCACTAAACCAGACAATCTGTTTACCATTGAATCGTCCAGATCATCTTAAGAAGAATTATGAACTTGGCGAAAATTTTATCAAGAGCGTTAATCGTGATTACAAGTTTGATCGTATTGATGATCTAAACCTATACCTTGCCATAGATGTCCCGGGTGACTTAGTTCTAACAGAGTTTTTAAACAAATATGTATTTGTGGACAAGGAATCATCAGGGAAACGAGGACTCGATTCAGATCGTATGCTTAGCTACATTTACAGGAGATTAAATCACGAAAATCGTGAACTGAAAGATTGGAGAATTGCTCTGGTGGGGAATGAAAAGCCAACATCAGAGAACAGGCCTGTTGAATACGGAGGATTTGAATTAAACAGAGTACAGCGTAGCAGGAAACATACAGAAGCAGGTTATAACATTGGTGTTTTAACGGAGCCAGATCATTTGAGAATTGATCTTCCTCCAGAACCTGAGGATGATAGTAATAACAATGTTCCTTATTACATAAGAGCAAGAAATCCACAAAATCCTTTATTATTGTTATATGTAGTCTGGAGTGAGAGTAAAGCAAGAGTCCCTATCCCTAAAGAAAAGCTTCAACCTGGTCAAAGAATAAACCTTTACGAATTTATAGATTCGGAAAAAATTGATGTGCTAAGTTTAGCCATTATACTTCCAAGAAGTGCCTGTGAACCTTTTGATTATGTGGGACAGTAGTTGTGTATTTCAAAAATTTAAACATTAATACCTGGAGTGAATGGGATGATACCGGTGATATTGTCACGGGTTATCATGGACGCTTTTTAAGTCAGGCAGATGGAGCAGAATCAAATCTGCTGATTTTTAAAGATGAGGGGAAGAAACTTCATTTTGTAATTGCAGATGATTCTGTTGCTAGAAAGGATATACATGACCCTAAAGTAAACGGCTTAAAAATTGAGTTAAAAAAATATAAATTTCGTGAAGTAGAAATAAAACAGTTTATAGATCTTGAATGTTCTCTAAATGCATATATCAGTGAATTTACAGAAATAGTAAAAGAAATTGCGGAAAGAATCCTTGACTCAAAGGAGTCGTCTTTAAAAGCCGTTACAGAAATTATCAGTAACTGGAAGTCTTTCTGGACTTCCGAGAAAAAACAAATCCTTTCAGACGCTGAACAGATTGGTCTAATATGTGAATTAAAAGTACTTAAAAAACTGTGTGAAATTAATCATGTTAATGCCTTGAGTTCGTGGAAAGGCCCTCTCGGAGAAAAATACGATTTTATCTTCTCAAGCTGGGTCTTTGAAGTTAAGGGTACCAGTAATGAAGGTCATATTCATATTATCAACGGTCTGGACCAACTCAAACCACCATCTGAAAAGAATCTTGCATTAATTTCTTTTCTTGCAACAAAAACTGAGGATGTCAAGGCACAGAGCGTGCAAACCTGGATAGAGGATATAGAAGTAAATATACTGAAAAATAATGCTGATGTAGTTAAACGTTTTTACGATTTGCTCATAGGTTACGGATATAATCGAATTCACAAAGAGGAATACAAAAAAACAAAGTTCGATATTTATGATGGAAATTTTTATTTAGTTAACGATACTTTTCCAAAATTTACTTCTGATCATCTTAAAAAGTCCTTAGACAACAGGATTTCTGAAATACGATATATGATTGACTTGGAGGGATTACCTGGAGAAGTTTTTGAAAATATTTCATTGGATGATTATTTTTATTAAAGGGCCCTTTTTTGTATAACCTGTTGAGATTAAGAAAAGAAGCCATTGCTGGAGGATGGGATTTTTAAAACTGAAAATGAACCTTCAAAAAAGTAATAAAATTGGAATAATAGATATCTTTGCTGGGCCTGGTGGTTTAAGCGAAGGCTTTGCTTCTTTTAGTTGCAGGACCAGTAAAACCAGATACAAAATACTGCTTTCAATAGAAAAAGAGCCAATATCACATAAGACACTTGAGTTAAGAAGTTTTTATCGTCAATTTGATACAAAAAAGGTGCCTATTGAATATTATATGTACTTGAGAAATGAAATTAATAGAAATGAATTATTTAATAAATTTATTAAAGAGGCAGGTAATGCAGAAAACGAAGCATGGCTTGCTGAGCTTGGCAGTACATTACATACCCACGAGCTGGTAGACAAAAGAATAATAAATTCACTGAACGGATTAAAGGACTGGGTGTTGATAGGAGGTCCACCTTGTCAGGCTTATTCTCTGGTTGGTCGTGCGAGAATGAAGAATGATAAATCATTCAAAAATGATCCAAGGCATTATCTCTACAAGGAATATCTGAGAATTCTTGCGAAACATGCCCCTCCAGTTTTTGTGATGGAGAATGTAAAAGGTCTTCTTTCTTCAAAAGGGGCAAATAATGAAAGAATATTCGATAGAATAATTAACGATCTTTCAAATCCATTAAAGGCTGTTATAAATGTAAAGAAAAGATATGAACAAAAACCATTAAAATATAATATATATTCATTTGTTAAGGCTGATATAAGTAATAATTTATTAATGCCATCAGACTATGTGGTTAAGTGTGAAAATTATGGAGTGCCCCAGGCTCGTCACAGGGTAATATTACTTGGAATTCGCAGCGATATTAATGTATTGCCTGATATTCTTAAGAAGGTTAGAGGTATAAATATGTGGTATGTGATTTCTGACCTCCCCGAAATCCGCAGTGAATGTTCAAAAAGAAATCACAAAGGAACAACATGGCAGAATTCAATTCGTGAAATTGTAGATTGCAGATGGCTTAACAATTTAAAAGGAGATTATGATCTGTATCATGAAATTAAGAAATTTGCTCAAGGCACAAGTGGTCCTTTAACAACAGGAGCAGAATTCACAGAGGGAAATTATAAATGCAAGTATAAACCCGCTTGGTTCCACGACAAAAGAGTGAGGGGTGTTTGTAGTCACTCTGCACGTTCGCATATGAAAACTGATTTACACAGATATATATTTACAACTTGTTACGCAAAATTAAATGACAAATCCCCTAGGATCAGAGATTTTCCAAAAAGTTTACTACCAAACCATAAAAACGTTGCTAACGCCATTGAAGATAAAATATTTTCAGACAGGTTTAAAGTACAAATAAAAAATAAGCCTTCTTCAACTATCACTTCACATATAGCAAAGGATGGGCATTATTATATTCATCCCGATCCGAAACAGTGCAGAAGCTTAACTGTAAGGGAAGCAGCTCGCCTGCAAACATTTCCGGATAATTATCTTTTTGAAGGGCCCAGAACTGAACAGTATAAGCAGGTAGGTAATGCAGTACCACCACTGTTAGCAAATCAAATAGCCAGGATAGTCCATAAAATCATCCAGGACAACAATTTAATTTAGCTATGGATATACTTTCTAAAGAAAAACGTAGCTGGAATATGTCCCGAATTCGTTCAAAAAATACTAAACCAGAAATTGCAGTACGCTCATTGCTTCACAGAGCAGGATACAGGTTTCGACTGCATGTTAATTATCTTCCTGGGAAACCCGATATAGTTCTCCCAAAACATAAAACGGTGATTTTTGTACATGGTTGTTTCTGGCACAGGCATCCGGGTTGTAAGTATGCGTATACACCAAAAAGCAAACGAAAATTTTGGGGGAAAAAGTTTAAACAAAATATAGAAAGGCACAAAAAAGTTACCAGAGAATTAGAAATTATTGGATGGCGAGTAATTGTAACATGGGAGTGTGAAGTATCTAATACCAGAAAATTATTTAATTCAATCACAAAAAATTTGAAATAGCGGGTCGGGAACCAAACCAGAACTTCGTCTATTTATTGTTAACGAGAAAAGAATAATGCGCATAATCCTATCACAGAGAATTGATGTGGCGTCAGAGTATGAAGATGTCCCTTTTTCTGTTTATCATTTCCCAAAACGATACATAAATCAGATTCATCCTGGTGATCGCTTTATTTATTATCAGGGGAGCCGCTATAAAAAAGATCATCGGTATTATTTTGGTTGTGGAGTTATTGGTAATGTTGAACCAGATCCCACGGGTGAATACTTTTATGCAGAAATATTCGAAGGTCACTCTTTTAAACATAAAGTCCCAATATATCATCCCGATGGTGGTTTCTATGAATCTATTGACTTTGCAGATGTAAGAAATAAGCCAAACCCATCATGGCAAAATTCAATAAGAAAGATATCAGACAGAGCATTTAATGCAATTCTCCAATCTGCAGATATGAATATAGACGTGGGGAACCAATCCAGTCAGCTTGAAAGCAATAATAATCCTATTGATACCCTAAAAGAGCTCAACAAAAGATACAGAACTTTATCAGCACAAGAGAGGTCGAAAAGAATACAAAAACACTTAGACAGAGGTTCATCTGTGACAAAGGCTTTGAAATCAGTATTAGGGGCCAGTTGTCAAATTTGTGGATGGTCTGGGTTTGCAAAAAAAGACGGTAGTAATTATATTGAAGCGCATCACCTTGTGCAAATGTCAGAGAAATCAAAAGGTTCTCTTTGTACAGAAAATATAATTTTAGCTTGCCCAAATTGTCATAGAGAAATTCATTATGGGAAAAATGCAGATGTATATGGAGATGGCAATTTAATTTGCATAGATTTGTCTAATCATAAGACTAAAATAATGAAAAATACAATAGCACATCTTGAAAGCGTTCAAAATATTTCTAGTTAGTTTCTGAGCCCCCAAAGGAATGAACTTATCTACCTATGAATTAAACGTCTGACAAGGTGCTTATGTTGTAGGGTCATATGTACTTACGTAGCAACAGGCGTTTTTGGGTGTCTAAATGGGGAATTATTAGCAATAAAACTATGTTTTTCATGGTATTTTTACCCCAATAATAGCAGTTATTTGAGACATGTTCCCCATAGAATTTCCAGTTAAATCCGATCTCAAAACTATCAAATATCCACTTTTAATCACAAATAGTATTTTTACGGATAATATAATCAGGTTAGGGCCAGGTAGCCCCCGAACGCTGGCAATCTCTACCAGTTGTCCCAATTCATCTTAGAGAGCT
>Ga0187833_10006164_pt1 | contig 11155 bp, 11 predicted proteins | sample ETNtaG_37_FD_167968 | JGI IMG/M metagenome (GOLD analysis project Ga0187833, IMG submission 167968) | Marine microbial and viral communities from oxygen minimum zone, Eastern Pacific Ocean - ETNP2014_SV_400_PacBio MetaG (Illumina Assembly) | ecosystem: Environmental > Aquatic > Marine > Hypoxic... | reverse complement strand
TTCTTCAAGAGCTTTGGAAGGGAGGACTGAACTACATGGTTATTTGCGACAAGAGTCCAGGAAAGCTCGAGCGAAAAAATATCCGGACTCTACACCCCGTATCCGTAAGAGAAAACCTTATATACGGCCTGTCCTGCTCGAATCCGCCAAGGGGATTTAGTCATGGATATCGAAGGTAATATTGTTGGTTACTGTTTGCCGACTATCGAGGGACCTGAGATGTACGTCCCGCTAAATGCGGACAACGTCATCCGAGAGGTCCAGGGGTACTCTGATGGCGGCTCAATCGACCTGGATCTTGAGGTGTACTCCTACAAGGACCTGAGCGATGGCGAGCTGGCGGATTGTAAGGAGTACGCAGCTAAGGGTTTCGGGAACGAGGCGCTCAAGGCCGATGTCGTGGGCCACATGGGTAAGCTCCCAGCGATCAAATCGTTCATTGGTGGCGCCCTTTTTGGTGGGCTTGCCATTCTGACGAAGTCACCGCTCATGGGCTACTGGGGCGCTCGCGACCTCTACGGGGGCTACAAGTATCTCACGAAGGACCTCAAGGGGTGTGACGAGCGCAAGCAGATCGCCGAGGACATCACACTGGGCCTTGAAGCGATTGACGGCGAGGACGCCGCGCTCAGGGAAAAGGTCGAGGGTCTAGGTGAGTACTTCGACGGCCTTCATGGCACCGAGAAGGAGATCTACCAGGCCATGGAAGAGGAGGCTGGACGACTCGAGTTCACCGAGGCCAAGGAGTTCTACCACGAGAAGTTCAAGACAGCCAACCGGGAGAAGAAGGGCTTCTTCGAGGCCATGAAGAACGCCGGCCAAGGCTTCATGAAGTTCGTGACCGGTAACTACGATCTGGGCGTCGAGAAGAAGACCTCTACCTTCGAAATCCATCAGGCACCAGACGATATATCAACCGAAAAGCGGGATGAGCTCGTACGTGAGGTCCCCATCTATCTCCTGCCCACGAAGGAGGGCTACTCGGTCTATGTGGACGAATCGCCCGACATGTACTTCCTCCTAAACGACCGCGATGATGCGAATGTCAAGCTCTCAGTGCGCAGCCCCGTCGAGCTGAGCGACGAGCAGATGTCCGCTATCACCACCCATTTCGTCGACTATGCCAAGGACACCATCCTGATGGGCAAGACGCTCCAGCACTACAGCGAGGAGGCCCAATACACCAAGGGGTGGAAAATCAGCAGGATCTTCTCGGACGGTCTTGGCGCCTTCTTCCTCTACCGAGGTATCAGCGGCGTGTTCAGCGGTGGGCTGGCGGCCCTGGAGCCCTTCCAGGCAGCCATTGGCGGTAACATGATCGCGTCAACCGAGCTCATCGAGAAGCAGAAGAACAAGCGCATGGCAGAGCACACCAAGGAGCTCATCGCCGGTGTCGACAAGCTTCACGAGCGCATCGTGGGCGCCGAGCAGGTGCACCACGCCGGGCTCGAGCACATGGAGGAGCTGATGCTGAAGTACGACACGAAGGAAGAGGCCTATATCAACGCGTTCAACGACGCTAGCGAGGTTGGCCTCGCTCCGTTCACCGCGCTGTACCATCGCATGGCGCTCGCCCAGCAATGGGAGGTCAGCGACCAGGACAGAGGCATAATGACCATCGAAAGGAGGGATGAAGAATGAGCGATCGCGACCTCTTCGCCATCCAGTCCGATGCCAAGGACCTCCACGACAACAAGACCTATGAGGATTACGAGCAGCGGCTCAACGAGGTCCTCGATTCCAACCCGGGGCTCAAGCACGAGATCATTGGCCAGTCGGACGAGCGGGACATGCACGTGGTCTACGCGGGCAATCCCGACTCCGACAAGCGCATCTTCATCACCGCAGGCCATCACGGTGGCGAGGTCGCGGGACCGCTAGCGACCCTGGAGATCCTCCGGGAGATCGCCGATCCACAGACACCCATGATGGAACGCCTGTTGGAGGACGCATACATCGCCGTGGTCCCGTGCATCGATGCTCAGGGTTATGACCACCAAGGCCGGAAGTTCGTTGACCTGAACGGCAACGGCGAGCTGTGGCCTCTGGACAAGGGCCGCTGGTGGAGCGACATCAACGGAACCCACGGACGCCGCAACGAGGAGTCCAAGTCCGAGGAGGTCAGGGCCACTCAGGGAGTGCTGGAGGACTTCAAGCCCACCATCGTGTTCGACCTCCACGAGACGGTCTCGAGCTTGGGCAGCGGGCCCACGTCTCCGCTCATGGCCACCCAGGGCGTCATGGTCATCCAGGATGTGCCCGAAGGTAAAGTGGGTGTTGGCAAGAACATCACCCGCAACTCGGTCGACCGCGGATTCGACATCTACCACGACGGGTTCATCGAGAAGGTCGTCCTGCCCCTCATCCCTCAGCCCGACCAGGTAGTGAAGAAGGAGGAGGCCATCTACGAGGTCGGCCCTCTCATCGACGGGCTCGGCATATCTGTGTTCACCATGTGGGCCAGGGAGCACGGGGCCGAGGGATACACCTTCGAGACCTTTGAGAACCCGCTCTCCTACCGCGTGGACGGACAGGTGGCCGGCGTCGAGGGCGGCATCATGGCCCACATGGGCTACAGTGCCACCGAGCGCCTGGGCTCCCTCAAGGGCAAGGTGGAGGATGTGGATGCACTGGCCGGCAAGTTCTTCGACCAGTACGAGGTCCGCACCCACCACGTGGGCAAGTACACCTACCAGACAATCCGTGGCGATGGTGGCGAGATCGATGTGTACGGCGCGTGGTTCGGCAAGTCCTACGTGGACGTGCGGTTAGCCCCCGCCTTCGAGGAGCAGCGTGACCGCATGGAGGCCGGCCTCAATGAGCTCCAGAGCGAGGGTTACAAGGACGTCGGCGGTGAGAAGATCGACAAGATCATCGATGGCAAGGTCCTTGGTAAGAAGGGTGCCTTCCTCGAGAGTGTAGAGAGCATAGCTGCTGCCCCGGTGCGAGCGGTCAGGAGCGGTATGCGGGCCGTTCACGAGTGGCTCACCGACAACAGCGGACTCTACGAGGACGTCGACGGGCCCTTCAGCGGCTACGGCGCCTGAACCGTTAGGATGAAGGGGTCCGGTAACGGGCCCCTTCCATTATCTTTTTCTACCTTGTCGTCCTAGATTTCCCCATGGACGGGGACAGGCTCATGGTTTTGGCCCTTTCCGTTACGCTCGTGCTTCTCTCGCTCCCCTATCTGCTGGAAGAGCCCTCGCGGATCGTGCTCATGCCGGGGGACACGCCCATGGTGCCGACCTCATCTCCACAGCCCGCGGCGAAGTCCACTTCACCGTCCTCGACGCTTGGTCAGCCTCCTGTCCCTTCGCCTACCGAGGACCCTCAGGAACAGGTCTATGCTCGGGAACGCGACTTGCTCGTGACCGAGACCGTTGAACGACGGGGTGTTAGCGATCCGGCGACATTGGCCGCCATGCGCTCGGTCCTCCGCCATCGCTTCATGCCCGGGGATGTCCGCGATTACGCATATGAGGACCGCCCTGTTCCTATCGGTCACGGTCAGACCATCTCCCAGCCCTATATCGTCGCCCTCATGACGGAGGAGATGCGGTTGAAGGGGGACGAGAAGGTACTTGAGATAGGTACGGGTTCGGGTTACCAGGCCGCAGTCCTCGCGACCATAGTGCCGGAGGTCTACTCGATCGAGATCATCGACGCGCTTGCAGAACGGGCCCAGGCCACGCTCGATGCCGTGGGGTACGACAACGTCCACGTGCTCAACGCGGACGGGTACGACGGCTGGGCCGAGCATGCTCCGTACGACGCGATCATCATCACCTGTGCAGTGGACCACGTACCGCCCTCCCTCGTGGCCCAGCTCGCTGAAGGGGGAATGATCGTTCTTCCTCTAGGGGATCCACGGCTCTATCAGAGCCTCACCGTTGTCGAGAAGAAGGACGGAAAGGTGACCAGTCGGCACGTGCTCGACGTCCGGTTCGTGCCAATGACGGGCAGAGCCCGGGATTAATCCACCCAAGACAATCTATATATACACTACCCCCTAGTGACAACTTTGTTCCGTACCCCCTTCCCATGCTTCCCCGCATGGGATATCCCCTTTCCCCGCCTTCCCGGGCGGGGCTGTTTTTTATGCTCTTAGAAAGGAGAGTGTCGATGTGGTCCTTGTTCCAGTACGAACGTCGACGCCGAAAGGCAAGGCTTAAGTATGGGATTTCTTGGCATGATTGACCGGATGGAACGGTACGTCGTCGTGAACTGCACGGAACGAGAGGAGCTTATGGACATCCTCTACGATGAGCGGTTCCCGACCGATGCGGTTGTGCTCACACCTGAGCTCGTGATGCAGTACGAGGACGGTGTGTTCGAGCGCTCGCCCGAAGTAGCACGACCCTATTTCGAGAAGAACGCTCCGGTCCCGAAAGAGGTCTATGACATCTCACGAGAGAAGAACCTCACGCTCTTCCTTGGGACAGCGCGTCAGGATGACGAGGGGCTCTATAACTCGCTGGTCTGCATCAAGGATGGCGAAGAGGTCTGGCACCACGACAAGTTCAAGCTCTACACCGGCTCCAACGAGACCAAGGTGTTCAAAGCCCCTGAAGAATGGGACGGGGGGATGGAGCTCGACGGCGTGCGCTATTCGACACCGATTTGCATCGAGACCAACCACATCATGCGCAAAGGGCGTGAGAAGTCGCTCTACAGCGAGGTGGCGGACTTCAATCCCGATGTCATGCTCGTACCGGCCTACTGGCCCAACTCACCGGACCTCTTCGAGGGGAACCTCCGCACAATCATGCGCAGGACAGGTACCAAGATGGTGCTCTTCGCCAACGGGGGTAACAGATCTGGTGGAATGTATCTCACCGAGAACGGTGGGTCCTCAGTTGTGATGGAGAACGGCACCTGCCGGCTGGACGAGACGGGCTGGATCGAGATCGAGGCGGACCTGGAAAAGGGCACCTACGTCAACACGAACCACGTGCTTGAGGATGAGTAGACCATCTACTGAGCTTACTTTATAGGGATTCGATCCCCTAGTACGCCGTGGTCTCCGTGAGGTGGTGGTACTGGTCCTCTGGGGCGTCCCGGCCAGCAAGCCACAGACAGTAATCGATGTTTAGCACGCTCACCGCCTCATTGCCCTCTTTAGCCCTGGCGGCGTTGACCTCCGTCAGGAGCAGGTCGGCAGCATACACCGTGGCTGCCCGCAGCTCCACCTCCTCGGGAGAGTCCTGGGGTATGAGCTCCCGCCCGTCCACCTTCTGGGCCAGCTCGTCCGAGTACTTCAGAATGCCCAGGGAGCGCAGTGCGCGGGGGAGCTGGTAGTCGGCGAATACCGTGAGCTCGTCCACGTCCTCTACCTTGAACAAGTCACCGTCCCTCAGACGATTGTACAGCATGCCCACAGCTAGCTGCGCTCGCTTGTGGAATACAACTTCGCGGTCCACGTACAGGCTCGTGTCGCTGTAGGAGGGAAAGTCGCGTGCAAGGCGGTCCACGATGCCGTTCCCTTGATCGAAGGCACGGTGGCCGGATCGTTCGATAAGGTTGGTGAAGCTGCCGTGGTACTTGTCCCGCAGCACTTGGCCGGTCTCCCGGAGGATGGCGGCGCGCTCCTTTACCATGGGCATGGGGACGGTGCCGCGGAAGATGTCCTCGGCCTCCTCGTCGGTGAGCCCGGCGAGGTATTCGGCGTCGAGGATGTCCCGTCCTTCATCTAGGGCTCGGACCAGGGCGGCGAACATGCCGTAGGCCCCGTCCCAGGTCGTGCCCTTGTACTCCGTGGCGTACACCTTGTTCGGGTCCTCCGAGTCCCAGTACTTGAAGTTGAGCGTGTTGGCGACCATGAAGAACTGGATAGTGCGCTCCGAGTCCTCCTCGAGGAACACCGGGCCCCGCCACCAGTCATCCTTCTGGGTGCCGAGCTGTTCATCGTCGAGCCCACGGGCCACCTCGCGGATGCGATCCGTGTCGATAGAGAGGTGCAGGAGATCCCGGACGACGGGCTCAAGGCTCGGGAGCACGGGATTGGCGGAGGGGCGATCTTGCTCTCCGTCGGTAGTTGTGAGCACAGCGATCCCCTGCCAGAATCCCGCCTTAAGTACGTTTGCTTTCGTCGCGGGGAATCGAATGAACCGGGTCCCGGCGAGACCTTCCTACATCATGAAGTAGCCGACGGGCAGCGACTGTGGGGGCTCAGCGGTCTTCCTTGAGCTCGCATCGCTCTCGATGATCTCCTTGACGAGACCTGTGAGCTTCGTGTAATCGGGCTTTTCCCAGTAGGTGGCCTGGCGTCCGTACTCCTCCTTCTCACCAACGCATACAGATGCGCCCCCGTGCTCGTTCACGAGGTGGAACGCGGGGAGGTCGGAGAAACCGTCACCGAAGTAGATGAAGTTGTCGAGAGGGATGCCTTCCTTGACGCTGATGTCCTTGAGCGCGTCGGGCTTGTCCTCGGGAGGGAGGACGGAGGCTACGTCAACGGGTTTGTCACCCTTGTAGGTGAACTCGGCTCCATAGACGCCATCGAAGTACTTGCCGAGCTCGGACGCCTCCACCATCTCTTTATGGCCGGTGGAAGCGATATAGATCTTGAGGTCGATGTCCTTCTCCTTGGCATAGGCCTTGAGGTCGCGGAAGAAGTCGTTGACACCGTCGAAGTAAGGCACTTTCTGGGCGGCCTCTTCGAGGTCATTGCGGGTCATTCCCTGGTACTCGGGCTCCTCCAGGAACACGCGAAGGAACGACTCCCCGTGAGCGTACTTCTTATCGTACTCCTTGACCTGCTTCCAGTACTGGGCGGGCTCTTTTCCCATATGCTTGAGGAGCGGCACCTGCATGTAGTCTGGAGAAAGCGTCTGGTCCCAGTCCAACACCAAGGCGTACGATTCCATCGGTATGTCCTTTACTACTATATAGTAGTAACTTGTATATAAAGGTTGTTATTGACTTATAAACTAAGCGACAAAACGTTTATCAAGGAACCATGCTCCTCCGGTTCTGTGGAAGGCACCTTTCTAGGGCTGGGTGCGGTACTGGTCGTCATGTTCATCGCACAGACCGTCCATCCACCACTGACCGACCTTCTTGCGTTCAAAGGCGAACTGGTCGCACAGCGTCCCTGGACGCTACTTTCGTCGATGTTCATCCACTCATCGGGAGAACACCTCCTGCACAACCTCTTTCCGCTTATTCTTTTCGGATTCATTCTCGAGCGTATTGCGGGGACCCGCCGTTTCATAACGATCTTGCTTATCGCAGAACTGGCATCTAGCATAGCCGTCATGCAGGCCTACCCACATGTCAGGGTGTTGGGTGCATCCGGGGCAGCCAGAGGAGTTGTGGGAGCGATAGCGGCCATGAGGCCGACGCTCATCGTTTACTGGGGAGCACCGCTCCCGGTCATCGTTCTGGGTGGCATATGGCTGGCCCTGGACACCGCCGGTGTGTACGGACATGCAGAGAACATAGCGTACGAAGGGCATCTTGGGGGGCTTCTCGCTGGCTTCTTCCTAGGGCTTGCCTGGAGAAAGCATGTCAGACCGTTCGGACGTGAGGAGGATGGGCCTATCCCAGAAGTGGACGAAAAGACAGCGGAGAAATGGGAAGACAAATACATCCTCAGTGAACACGACAGAGAGAGATGAGGAAGCTCATCGTACGAGAGATGACAGCTTATCCCTGACATAGGCCTCGAAGCCCTCAGTGTCGTCCTCATCGATACCGGGATTCTTGAGGGACGCGAAGAAGGCGAATCGCTTGTCAGCATTGTTCTCAGGGTGGGTGAGTTGTGAGGAAAGCTCATCACTGGGTGCCTCGAGGTCCATGTCTACATCAAGGGCGACACGGTAGGCCACAGCGACGTTCTTCTCACCGAACTCCTTCTCTATCTTCCGGCATTGCTTAGAACCGCGCCAATACTCCCTGTTCTCGCCAAAAAGAGCACCAAGCCATTCCTCGTACCGCTCAAAGAGCTCGCCTACCTTGCCGAGGAATCCGCGGCTGGCTACGTACTTGTGATCGATCCATGTGGCGAAACCCTCGCCGGAGACATTGCACGAGTGGAATATGGCGTTGTAGCGGTCGTCATCGTCCCACGCCTCCTTCATGGCATGCCCCACACTCGTATTCTGGAACATGTAGCCGTGCCCCTGGACCTCGTGGACCGCCCACCGGACGGAGGCGGAGCGCCCCCTCCCGCACAGGAGAGCCTCGTCTCTGTAGGCATTACCCACATGATTGCCGCGGTCGATGAAGTATCCCATGCGACGGAGCTCGCCATCACTGATGCCGTGATCCTCTTTCTGTGCCTGGAGGAACTCCTCCTTGGGTAGCACCCGGAGGTTGTACTCGCCCTCAAGTCCGCCAGTGAGAGTGGAACAGAAGTCGTACGCCTCACAGATGCGCTCTCTCAGAGCGGGATCGTCACACTCCAACTGATGCTCGACGTCGTACATACCAGTGCCTCGTTGAGAAGGTCCGGCACGGTCTTCAGATTATATAGTTACCTGAGGGGAACGAGGACGGATTCTGGAACTGGCTACTCTTCGGACGCCTCTTCATCATCCACGACGTTTCCATCATATTCGATGTCCATGGCGGCGACGCCTTCCTCGACCATCCTGTAGAATCTTTGGCTCATCATATAGCACGAAAGGATCATGATCAGGAGACCGGCTATGACAAGGACTGCGAGCATGTTCGTCTCGCCTATGGGAGCCGTCAGGGTGGCGTTGAGGGTGCCTACCGCGTTCGCCAAGGCAGGTAACTCCTTGACCTTTGGCGGGACGTTGCCAGCGGCCACCATCCCGAAAAAGGAGATTAGGGCGATGACGAGCGCGATGATGGCCAGCGGGGTCAATATCCTCTGCGCATGGTCCTCCAACGTCATCGTCATCGCCCTCAGGTGTGTTCTTTACTTCTTCGCGGACTTTTCGGCCTCAGCGAGTATCTGGTCGGCCGCCTGCTTGCCCAGCGCAGTGAACTGCCTGTTGAGCGCGTTCACGGACTGGAACAGCAGCAGGATGACCATGATGACGATAAGCACCATGGCTAAGCCGGCGAGCATACCGTGCACCCCGTTGAGCACGTCCATGAAGAAGTAGGACAGCGCCGTCAGGGCGATAGCGTACAGGATCCCGCGCATCGCGGACGAGTAATCCTTGACCTCGCTCTCGTCCATCACGCCTCCGCCGATGTTCACGGCGATTAGCTTACCGAAGGACTCGGCGATGTCGCGGATCTCTCCGAAGCACTTGTACACGAAGTATATCATGGACAGGAGAACCACCGCGTTGATGAGGGGAACCACTTGGATCCCTGCGATGGTCAGTCCGAGCCTGGCTGAGATCGTGGTGAAGACCTTGTTCCCGAAGATGTAGATCAGAAAGGCGGTCAGTAGATTGACCACCAATTTCGGGACGCTGTCAAAGATCTCCCGCATGGCCTCAGCATATGTCTTAGCTGTCAGGTCTGCCATTTCTCAAAGCACCTCCACATCAGTATCAGATGTGATCATGATTCTGTTTACTTGCTATCAAGGCGACGGGCCTTCTCCTCGGCCCACGCGCCAATCTCGCGCTCCAGAGCAGAACCTGTCCGCAGGAGCAGCATGATGCAGTAGAGGACGGCGATGATGTAGACTACGCCGGCAACGACCACGTTGATCCCCCTGAGCATCCCCAGGAAGAAGTACAGGGCGATAACGATAGCGCCCACAGTAATGAGGCCGCGGATGGCTGTCCGGTAGTCCTCGACCTCCTCGTCAGTGACATCCTCGCCCACCTGGACCGCAAGGAACTTCGCCAGCGCCTCGGCGATGTCGCGAAGCTCGCTCAAGGACCTGTATACCAGAAGGGCCATGGCGCACAGCACCACGACACTGGTGACCTGTGAGACGGCAAGGCCGCCGATGGTCAGTCCGAGGGAATCGGCCAGCGGGATGAACGCGTTCATCCCGAACAGGTAGATCAGGTAAGCGGTCCCGAGGTTGACCACTAGCTTGGGAATCGAGTCCCAGAACTCACGCATGGCCTCGCGGAACATAGTGGCCTTCTTGGACGGCATTGAATAACCCCCTTGCGGCCTACTCTGGGCTCAGCTTTTTATCCCTATGGTTGGGCGGGGAGCGCGTCGTCCCCCGCCTCAGTAGCGTCCCTAGATCTCCCGGTTCAGCCACTTGTGCACTGCGTCCAGGAGCTTAAGGTCCTGCTCCGAGCCCCGCTCGAACATGATGCCATCCCCGATGAACACGACCCGGCAGTTCGCTGCATCGTATCGGGCCATGACCGAGCAGGAACCGACGTACTCGCCCTGCTCCCAGCTGCCGTCCCAGTCCGCGTCGGAGAAGCTCTCCTTGGCCGAGAAGAGCAGCACCTGCTTGTGCCAGTCGCCGAGCTTGAGAGAGCAGCTCTTGTCCACTTGGAAGTACTGTATCTGGCTCGTGATTGGGTGCGGCATGGCGTACATGTACGGTGTGTAGCTGGTCGATCCTGTCTGGTCGACCGTCGATATGATGTCGTTGTTGAACTCGACGCTGAACTTCTTGGCCAGCGGATTGAGATGGGTGTTGTCGAAGCCGCCGTCACCGACGACGAGCAGTCCCATCCCCCCCTGGACCTTGCTGACAATGGCCTCGACCTCCTCGGGAGTGAGAGGCGTGGTCGGCTTGACGAGCATGAGCGTCTTCCCAGCGAACGACGCGAGGTCGGTCACGACAGGAAAGTCCAGACCTTCGATCTTCATGCTCTTGCCGTGGAACGCGACCGGGTCCGAGATGACTGCCGGCTTAGCGGGCGCCATCGGGGCAGGAACCGCTACTGGCGGTGCGATCGGGGGCGAGGGTGCCGGTGCAGCCGCTGGCTTCGGGGCAGTTGGCGTCGCAGAGGGTGCGAACGCGGGAGGTGGTGCCGATGCTGTGAACGGAGCGGCCGGCTTCGTGAAGTCCACCATCGGCTCGGGCGGCTTCGGCGCAGGGGCCGAGACGGGCGGTGGTGGCGGGAACACGGTTGGCTTCAGCGGTTCCTCCTTCTTGATGCTTGGTGGTGGCGGAGGGAAACCTGACGGCTTTGCCTCGTCCTTCTTCTCCACCTTGATGGGTGATGGTGGAGGCGGGAAACCTGATGGCTTAGCATCGTCCTTCTTCTCCTCCTTGATGGGTGATGGTGGGGGCGGGAAGCTCGGG
>Ga0187833_10006163_pt1 | contig 11155 bp, 9 predicted proteins | sample ETNtaG_37_FD_167968 | JGI IMG/M metagenome (GOLD analysis project Ga0187833, IMG submission 167968) | Marine microbial and viral communities from oxygen minimum zone, Eastern Pacific Ocean - ETNP2014_SV_400_PacBio MetaG (Illumina Assembly) | ecosystem: Environmental > Aquatic > Marine > Hypoxic... | reverse complement strand
CCTGTATGTACTAAAACATGTTTAACATGTCTTTCAAGTTCATTCATAACCCGACTCATCTTTATTATTTCAGGCCTTGTGCCAACTATTGTCATTATTTTCATAAGAATATTCTTTATTATTAGTTTACAATTATTTTCCGTTTAAAAGGGATTCTGATACAAATTGTATTTCTTTCGATGATAAACCAACCCAAGTTGGTAGGCAAATGCCTTTAGTATAACACTCTTCTGAATTCTTATAGTCTGCATTAGAAATGCTTGTTTTATTATAACATGGTTGTTTATTAAGAGGATAAAAAACAGAGCGACCTTCAATTCCTTTTTTTAGCATATAATTAATGGTCTTTTGGGCATCATCCACAAAAACAACGACCCTGAAAGGTATATGGGAAAAATCATCATTAATCTTCAAAAATTTCACCTTACCATATAAATATTTTTTATACAATTGATAAACTTGTTGTTTTTTTTCTATAATATAAGCCAATTTGGTAAGCTGAGACAAACCAAGGGCGGCTTGAATATCAGTTAATCTAAAATTGTACCCAATTTCAGGATGAATAAAGGTTCCACTTTTCTTTCGCCCTTGGTTTCTAAGAAACAACATTCTTTCATAAATTATTTCATCATTCGTTACAACAAATCCTCCTTCACCTGTTGTAATCGTTTTATCGGCGTAAAATGAAAAAGTGCCTACTTTGCCAAAAGTGCCACAGTGATTTTTTGTGTTTTTGATCGCTAATGCTTGAGCAGCGTCTTCAATTAGTATAATCTCCTTTTCTTCACAAAATATTCTCACTTCTTCTATGTTACTACATGCTGTTCCAAATAGATGGCAAATCATAATAGCTTTTGTTTTAGAGTTTATTTCTATTTTATTAATATCAATAGACAAATCATCATACGAAACAATATCAACAAATACTGGTTTTGCACCAATCATTTCTACCGAGTTTGCAGATGCAATAAAAGTGGTGTTTTGGACAATTACTTCATCTCCTGCCTTAATTCCAATAGCTTTTAGTGCAAGGTATAATGCAAGAGTACCATTAGATGCAAAAACGCCATATTTTGCTCCAATTATTTTTAATAATTTATCGTGAAACTCTTTAGCAATTGGTCCTTCAGCAATGTAATTGTTCAAGAAAGCCTTTTCTAAAGAAGCATAATCTGACCTATCAATAAATGATTTAAATTGGGGAATATTCATAATCTACTTTTTTCGTAATTAAAAGAATCCTTTGCTAAATCATACATCATATTTTCCCAAGTAGGTACAACATAACCAAGTTCATCTCTTAATTTTTCACCTTTTAATGTTGGTTTTATTTCAAAAGTGTCATCTGGAATAATTTCTATATTACACTTGAATGCTTCTCGTGCAAGACATAATAATTCATACTTTGATATGGGTTTTTCTATAGATAATTGTTTAAGCCCCGATAAATTTGGATGGCTTTCAATTATATCTGCAACAATCTTACTAAGAAAAATCGTTGAAACACCAGTATATAACGCTTTTGTGAAGCCCCTAATCGTCAGCCCATTTTGGGATAAAAACCACTCTAATAATTCAGTTTTAGAAAACAATTCACGGCCAATAAATGAGGATCTAAGAGTTAACGTATGATTATAGTTTATTTCTCCCAACGCTTTTGTTCGCCCATACATATCTTCAGCTGTCGTTAAACTTTCTTCGCTATAGTTTCCAACCTTACCGTCAAAAACACAATCTGAACTAAAATGAATAATTCGTTTATTATTAGCTTTAGACCATTCAGCAAGTTTGTGTGGAAAAAGTGCATTTACATACAGGGTTAGTCCTGTGTTTTTGATCTCCTCTTTCCTCTTGGTTATTCCAACACAGTTTATGATAACATCTGGGTCGACAGCCAACAAAACTTTGCTTAAAACTTCAAAATCAAGTACATCTATGTTATCAAATACATTTTCAGTTTCAAAAAGTACATGATTTGAATAGAAGCTCTTATTATTATGCAAAATTCCATAAGTTTCAAATTTTGAGGATATTTCCTTAAATAGACTATGTCCAATCAATCCAGAAACACCAAGAATAATTACTCTCATATCCTTCTCGCTTTATATATCATTAATAAATCAAACTTTAAAAAATATTTAGTAACACCATTATTAATATTCTTCGTCCTTTAATTGTCTTTATTCGTTTATAATATCTTGCTTAATAAAATCAACTTTTAGCAATAATTCTTTAATTTCTTCAATATTAAGCCTTGTTGTATTATGAGAATGATATTCATTCACATCAGATAATCGTTCATCTCCTATTGAGAAATAGGTGTCATAATTTAAATCTCGATTATCAGCAGGTATTCTATAATAATCTCCACAATCTTCGGCTCTAATCATTTCCTCTTTATTTACCAAAGTTTCATATAGTTTTTCACCATGACGTGTGCCAATAATATTAATGTCAACATTAGATTTATATAATTCTTTCAATGCTTGTGCAAGTTTTTCAATTGTAGCAGATGGAGCTTTTTGAATAAACATATCGCCAAGTTTTCCATTTTCAAATGCATATAGTACCAATTCAATAGCATCTTCTAAAGTCATCATGAATCTTGTCATCTTAGGATCCGTAATTGTAATTGGTTTGTTGTGTTTTATCTGATGAACAAAAAGTGGAATGACTGAACCTCTAGATGCCATTACGTTACCGTAACGTGTTCCACACATAACAGTGTCATTCCCACTAACTGTTCTGGAGTTAGCGATCATAACCTTTTCCATTAATGCCTTGGTCATACCCATAGCATTAATGGGGTAAACTGCTTTATCTGTACTTAGAATAATAATTTTTTTCACTTTATTATTAACTGCTGCCTTTAAAACATTCTCTGTACCTAATATATTTGTTTTTACTGCTTCAATTGGGAAAAATTCACAACTTGGAACCTGCTTTAATGCGGCTGCATGAAACACATAATCGACTCCAAGCATTGCAATATTTATGCTTTTATAATCCCTTACATCACCAATTATAAAATTGATTTTATTATTATTATATTTCATTCTCATATCATCTTGCTTTTTTTCATCGCGAGAAAAGATAGATATTTCAGCTATATCCGTATTTAAAAATCGATCCAACACAGCATTCCCAAAAGAACCCGTACCCCCAGTAATTAATAGCGTTTTATCCTTAAACATAAATCTCTCTTTGCTTGTTTGTTGCAGAATTGAATTCAAAAACAGCCATGAAACTAAATCCATTAGTAAATAAAAATTTCATTCAGGCTTTTTTAGCTATAACATGATCATAAAGTTTAGAAACATTTTGTAACGAAAAATCTTTTATAAATGGTTCAATTTTAGGTTTGAATTCATAAGACCCATTTGAGATTTGAATTATTGCTTTCTTGAATCCATTCACATCTGAAGGGGCAACTGTTATGCCGAGGTCATATTTTTCAATTAAATTTTTTGCTTCTCCACGGGCACCCATAACAATTGGGCTTCCTGATATAGCATATTCATAAAGCTTTAGTGGAACACAAATATCCATATACAAGTTGGGTAGGTAGTTTGCTACTAAAATATCCGAAAAATTCATATATGCTGGTACAAGCTCTCTTTTAATACGTCCAACAAATTTAACATTTTTTAACTTTAATTCTTCAGCCTTTCTTTTTAGTTGAGGTAACATTATACCATCACCAATAAACAAAAATTGGAATTCATTATACTCATCCTTATCTAAAGCAGCCATAATTTTAAGAAATATGATTGGATTCTGTAAAGCACCTATATTGCCAATAAATGAAATAAATTTTTTATTGAATTGACCCAATGACTGCATTACTTCTGATTTGTATAGCTCAAGGTTTTCCTTGAAAAAAGTATTATCGACCCAATCGGGGATATAACTTAGCTTTTTAAGTGAAACGCCTTTATTATGAATATTATTAATCTGACCATGAGTAATGGCAGAAATTGAATTTGAATGATTATATACCCATTTCTCGAGCTTATATAAAAATGATATTACCAGTTTGTTCTTTATCATTCCCGCAGAAATACCTAAATCAGGGAGAATATCAGGTACATCAAAATGATGGAAAATTTTATAAAACTTTTGAGCTAAAGCAGGCCCAATAGCTGATGGTAATGGAGCGATTGATATTAATATATCGTATTTACTTTTATTACGCGAAATAAAATGGAATGAAATAATTGCATACATAAAATAGGAGAAAATTCTTAAAAGAGGGTTTATCCCAACAGTAAATATTGTTTTTGATCTAATAACTTTAACATTATTTAATACTTCATATTTTTTAGGAGTATATCCTGGGATCGATCGAAACTCTCTTGGAAAAGTGGTGAAAACTGTAACAGAGTGCCCGTTTTTTTTTAATTTTTCCGAAAGTTCCTGTGCCCGTCTTGCGCACCCAGCCATTTCAGGGTAATAATGTTGTTGGAATAGTAAAATATTAAACATCAATTATTGAAAAAATCTTTTCCTTTATTGTCCAAATGTATTATTATGAGAAGTTTTATTATACATACAAACTGAGAAAAATTGCGTATACAGTGTTAAAAAGATATTTTGTCTATGTTTTCGCTCAAGGAACAAGACGTGCTATGACCATTGTATTTTCAAATTGCTTTAGCGCGTTACCTGAAAACACGAGATAATTTGCAGGAGCGATACCTATTGGGAAATAAATCAACCCAAACTGAAAAAAGGTCCATGGCCAAAAATCTTTATCATAGGCAGCAACCTTATAAAAATCAAACCCGTTCGGACTCGTCCACAAATAAGCTTGTGGCTCTTTAAGGTAATCGCTGGGTTCTACAGCCGTCGAAAATGTATACCAACCATCAGCATTTGATGTACCATGCCAGATTGGACCTGGTAATTCGGTAACAAACTCGCGTTCTTTAGACAAGCGATCCCAACGGATGATGAAACTTGGTTCCCCAGGGCTATCCATGCCCCAGATTACAGCATCTTCACTAAACAACATACAAGTTGTTCTCCAGGATTGATCACCTTGACCAATGAACGAGAAGGTAATACATCCATCAGCGCTGGTAAGCACTTTACATTCTGAATCATAATCACCGGTGGTCACCCAAATCTGCTTAGTAAACGGATCTTCTTGAACAGCGTGGATATGTTGGATTGTATGATTCGGAAATTTGTAGACTACCTCCATGCTGCCGTTTACCAGCACCTTCCACAGAGAAACCTCCTTACGATGAGGGTTAGAGAAATATTCACCTATTAGGAACTGTCCATTATCCAAACTACACACCCCAAAACGCAATGGCCTTGATACATGGGTCAAACTACCAATTTCTTTCCAAACCTGTTCCTCTGATGGTTTCCAAAAAACCCGCTTATTTAAAATGGCCAAGTTTGTCCCACTGGTTGAGAAAACAAGATGCGAAAGGCCAAGTCGGAGGAGACGTTCCAACGGTCTAATAGAGCTAACTACCCGATGCAATATCGGCAAATTGAGGCTGTCATCCAACTGAGGAGATGCTTCAAGATTGTTCCATTTATAAATATTAGTACCACAACGACTATAAAGTGCACCGTTAAAAAAACACAACGGGAAATGACCTTTGTGGGTAGAAACAATTTTTAGCAACAATTATATCCTGAATTATCTGGGTACTTTTCTGCAATATAGCAGTGCATTGAGGCTCGGATGCATTGGAGCAACTTACTGGCTACTTTTTATTGAAAATCATACAATGTTGCCTGTCCACCGACAGGCAGATACTTACTACTTGAATTCAGCGTCATTAATAAATGCCACAAAAAAATTGTATAAAATTTTACCAATTGGAATCTTTTTCGTATCCAACCTCTACTAGCCAATTCCCGATTATCGTCTTGATTTCAGCTTTCTGTTTTTTTGAAAAGAAAGATTGCCAGTTATTATTATTCATACTGATGTGGTTATGATGTAAAGATGAATTATTATCAATATTAAGCATTAAACCTCGTTGTAAATAAGGAGTGGGATTAATTTTGTTAAATATTTTATTTATAAAAAATATTATTTTATACTTTTTTGATGTACGATAAGTATTCATTTTTTTTAATTGCGCATTTCTATTAAATCTCTTTTCTATTTTGGCCAGCGATTTGTCACTTAAATTTACATTTATAAAATAAGCTATTTGTTGAATAGAATTATTTAAATCATTTTTTAACTTATTATATTCTTGAAACAGAATATTATTAAGATTTTTTTGTTTATAGAAACAATTCATTTCAGATTCCAACCATCTATCCTTCATTAGTTTTTCATAAGTTTTATCATAGGCTTCCATAACAGAAACACTTGCCTCTCTTAAATCTCGATATGATGTTAAAAAAACAACATCATCTCTTTTATTTAATTTATTATATATTTCAAAATAATTATGGGTTTTTATTATACTAAATTCATTATGTTTATTTTTTCTTACTGCATTAGTAATACCGCTCTCGAACCTTATATAACCATAATCTATAATAGGTTTATTAAGACTCAGTATTTCTCGGCATAGCTGATACTGGAGAGTAGAAGCTGCCCTTTGCAATCCAACACATATAACTAACATTTATTGGTCCTTTTTTTACGAAAAGAGCACTGATCTAATTCAATATGAAAATTATATAATAATTTGTACATAGTAATTTCAATTAGTTAATTAAGTCATATTGTATATTGTTATCAACACTGCGAATGACATCGCTTACGCTAATAGCTTCCATACAAGCACCTATTTCTTTATCTGTTGAATAGGGGCATCCTTTTTGCAAGCAGGGGCGACAATCAAACCCCTCTTTAATAATAATATTGGCTTTATCACTTTTTGGTGCAGAAATGTATGGTTCGTTCGGACCAAATAGAACTACACTCGGAGTATCAACAGCTGCAGCAATATGGCTTGCGGAGCTATCTAAACAAATCATTAGTTTACAAAGTTTAATAAATGCTGGTAGAAATTCCAATGGCTCCATTACTGAAATTACATTATGATTATTCATTACCAATTTATCAACCAATTCTTTATCTGCCATTGAACCGAATACAAGAACTCTCGTTGATGTTTTATTTTTCTGAAGATATTTAATTATATTTTCCCATTTTTCAATTTCCCAAGCTCTTGTTTTATTGCCATAACCTGGGTGTATTCCTACTATTATCTCATTATCTGGAATAATATTCAATTTTTTAAAAAAATGATTAACATAAAGAGCAGCAGCATTACTAATATGTAACAAAGTATTATTAATATCTTCATTTTCCCCGCATAAATACTTTGCAACGCCAATACTCCAATCCATGATATGAGAGCCTTTGTATTGAATCGGTACAATATCTGTAAGAAATTGTCTCCCAAGAATTTTTCGCATCCAATCATTACCATGTGGCGCATAATATTCTCCGTAACTAATTCGTTTTTTAGCGCCCGACAAATACATTAAAAAAAGAGATCTTGGATCTCCCCGAAAATGAATTCCCAAATCAATTTTTTCTTTTCTTAAGCTTAAAGTCGTCTTGATAAGCTTGGATATAGAAACAATCCTTCGATCTGCAGCGCGTGTCCATGGCACATTTATAATACGATAATTATCTACTAAATTTGAATCTTTTAATACTTTTGGAGCCCAATTCTGACATAACATGATAATTTCTGCATTACCAAATTTTTGTCGAATGGCTCTCAGTGCTGGAATAGCCATTACTGTATCCCCAATGGCATTAACTAATACTATTAAAATTTTATTGGGTTTTACGATATCACTCCATTCGGTATAATTAATAACAATGTTGAAATTATTTCTTTATATAATATTTTGGATCATACAAACACCGATTTAGGATTTTCTCTTAATTTTATTTTTAAAATATTTGCAACGACAGGTCGCGTTAAATAATTAGGGATTGATTTATTAGATTTCAAACAATCTCTAATAATAGAAGCACTTAGTTTCTGTATATTTTCAAATTTATTATCTGAATTAATTATATAAGAATTTTTATTTGAATCATATACAATTTCATCTACACATATTATTGTCATTCCTGTATCAAACTTACTAAATATTTTTTGTGATGCATCTGAATTATAGTAATTACCAACGCCCGTATGATCTCTTCCAACAATGAAATGACTACATCCATAGTTTTTTCTACATAAAGCAGTGAAAACGGCTTCTCGTGGACCGCTATATCGAGAATGCGTATTAAATGAATTTAGTAAAACACCAAATGGGTCATAAGCACCACTTCTAATAAGTTCATTATAAGTTGCCATGATAATTTTAGATGTGAAATCCCCTTTTTTCTTTTTTCCAGTTACAGGTGTAATAAAAATAGCATCGGCATTGTATTCTTCTAAAGCCTTTAATTGAATATACTCATGTCCCCTATGACATATATTCCTCGTGTGAAATCCTATTATGTTATGCCAGCCGTTATGGTCAAAAACTTCGCGCGTTTGCTTTGGTGTAAGATTATATGGTAATTCATTATTCCTATATTTATTAAGTAGAAATGGCTGCCCAGATAAAATATAGTCTCCACTCTTCATGAAATCATCAACCCCCGGGTGGTTTAAATCATTTGTCTCAAACCATAGTTTGGCAACCTCAGATTTATTTTTGAATTTTTCAATATTTAAATTATTTAGCACACAAAAAGGCTCTTTCTCTCCTTGGGGTTTCAAGTAAATTTTGCCATTATGAGGTATTTTTTTTACCATTTTTTCATCAATTTGAAATATGATTGGCAAGGTCCACATCTCTCCACCAATTTGGTTTTCAGTTAATACGGAATAAATATTGGCCATATCCATAAAACATGAAATTGGTGAATATGTACCATTTGCGATTTGAACCGCATCCATGATGATTCTCTTATCAACAATTAATGTATATGCATCATTGATAATTAATTCATCCGAGAACTGCTGTATTAGATTACCACCATGTGGTGCAACAACTCTGTCAGATGGTAAGTTAAATAATGTATCGATATTTATATCCGATTGGTGATTCTCAACTTCATTTATTATCCGAGACATTATCCGCACACACTCGACGGGATATTTACCAATTGCTGTTTCTGCAGCCAAAACCAAACCATCCGCACCATCATTTAAAGTTGCTCTAATATCATTGACTTCTGCGCGAGTAGGCTTAGAATTATTTATCATGTTTTCCATTAGATTAGTTGCTACATATGCATGGGTATTTCTTGACTTTGCTTCATCTAAAATATACTTCTGTGCAAAAGGTATTTTTTCGAGAGGTACATCTCTAGATAAATCGCCCCTATCTATCAATACGGCATCACTTTCTTTACAAATTGATTCTAAATTATAAAGCCCTTTTTTACTCTCCACCTTGCTAATAATTTGTATATCGTAATCAAACCTATTCCGCATTTCTTTAACATCATCTCCGTTTGAGCAAAAAGATAAATAAAATATATCCAACCCCATATCTTTAGATAATTCTATCATTTGATTATCTTTCTCTGTAAAGCTCGCTAAAATTAAATCTTGATCAACACTAATTCCTTTATTATTGCCAATAACACCACCAGTAATCACTTGCCCTATTACTTTTTCATTATTGCTTTCAATAATTTGAATTAATACACCATTAAAATCAATTTTAATTAAATCGCCGCAGGAAAACAATCTGCCAATAAAACCACCCGTAATTCCAATTTCCTTTGGATTTATATGTGAGGCACTATTAACAAAAGTCACAACTTCATGATTATTCACATTTAAGGCATCACAAAGAAGCGTACTTCTAATCTGTGCCCCCTCAGTATCCGGACATATAGGTTTTTGTGTCCACCTCTGTAATTGTTCCACGATAGACTGAAAATCATTTATGTCAGTATGAGACATATTAATTCTAAACATATCAACACCGGCTTGATCCATTTTATGAATTATATTTTTATGCATAGAACTTGGACCAACTGTCGCTATTATTTTTGTTTTAATCATTACATCTTTATAGATTTAAATATTTAATAATTTTATTTATAGATTCATCTGGGGGTTCTAATTCTGTATTTATTGTTATACTCGGGTTAATTGGTACTTCGTATGGGACATTATTGTCAATCCCAATAAAATTTTCAATTTCACCCTTAAGTGCCTTTTTATACAATCCTTTTACATCTCTTTTAATAACTGTTTGTAAAGATGTTTTTACATAAACTTCTGTAAATGAGGCACCAATTAATTCTTTAGCTGCCTTTCTGGAACGCCGAAAGGGGGAAATAATTGGTACAACTATAAAATTATGGTTATTAATAATATTTTTGCAGAGTTGTGCAATAAGTTGGTTATTTTTTTCTATATCTTTGGGCGTAAAACTCAACTTGGAATGAATTGAATTCCTAATTTCATCGCCGTCAATAATTTTAACTTTTTTCCCATATTTTTTAAGCGCTTTTGATAAGCCTATTGCTATAGTAGTTTTACCCGCACCCGATAAACCTGTAAACCATAATACATTTGCCTTCATCTAATATCCTTATACTATTGATTAAATAAATCTTAATCTTGTAGAATAGAGCTTTCTCAATTTATTTTTAGAAGCATAAGCAAACAATAACGCAAAAATAGGTGAAAAAAAGGTGGAAAGATCACCGGTTATTCCATTATAAATAATAAGAGCGTAAAATGCAAATAATATACCTTTTGAATAAATTGGGAAAACCCCACGAAAGGAAAAAAATAGAAAACCCATTCCAATAATACCAATATTTGTCAATACAGTTACTATACCCCCCAACGCACCTCCGGAACCAATGCCAATACCCAAAAACGGATATTTTAAAAAAAGTATAAGATTATGCTTTACCGACCATATCCTGATAGCAAACGATCCTTGCCCTAAAGTAATTTTAGCCATGTTGTATTGTATAAAAGCATTTAAATATTCTCCAAAGAAAATAGCCCCCATCACTATAATAACTATCAAAAACAGTATCATATAAATATAGATCTTTCTTTTAAAATTATACAATGAATAAATAGTCATAAATATAATAATACTCGCAAAGCCTGAAGTTGAAAAAGAAATAATGAGCCCAAAGAGAAATAATAATGCCAACATATACCATTTCTTC
>Ga0187833_10006157_pt1 | contig 11159 bp, 10 predicted proteins | sample ETNtaG_37_FD_167968 | JGI IMG/M metagenome (GOLD analysis project Ga0187833, IMG submission 167968) | Marine microbial and viral communities from oxygen minimum zone, Eastern Pacific Ocean - ETNP2014_SV_400_PacBio MetaG (Illumina Assembly) | ecosystem: Environmental > Aquatic > Marine > Hypoxic... | reverse complement strand
ACAGAATTTTGTTTTCACTCTTTGTCAACCCCAAACCACATCTCACCTGTGATATCCCTGTGTATCCTGAGGCAACCATTCACATATCAAGCGTAATCAGGTGGTAAATTTACCTCAAAAAACCCTTGCTTAATTCCCCCTTGAGTTTACAATCCAACCTGTATAGCCATTTCCATATTAATCTAATTATCTAGTCTGGATGCATAATATGAGAAAACACTTACTACCCATATGTTTTCCTGTTCTATTTGCCTTAATCATATCGTTTGTGTTTGCATTTCAAGTTTCTGCTTATGACAAAACTGATTTTGAAAAAGCAAAGGATAGTAATGCCGACCTGAGTGGTGCCAACCTGAGAGATGCCTACCTTGAGAATGCCGATCTGAGTGGTGCCGACCTGAGTGATGCCGACCTGAGTGGTGCCAAACTGACTGATGCCGACCTGAGTAATGCCAAACTGATTGGTGCCAACCTGAATGATGCCGACCTGAGAAAAGCCGACTTGAGTGGTGTCGAATGGAGTGGTTGGAGTGAATACGACGACGACCAACCTAGGCACCTCGGCAAACTTACCTTGACACATTGGACATTTGTCTTTAACCATTTATCATTTTGATTTTACCTCAACCATGAGACAAACCATTCCCAGAAAAGAGTAGGGTAGCTTGATGGATTATGTATAATGTTATTTTTCATAGAACATTCCCATGTGCAATAACATTTGTTTCTTTTGAGATCCGCAATAAATTCTTTTGCGTTCTTTGTCTCCATCACCTTTTTTATATCATACTCATAATCACAGATATTGCCAAACTTGACATCCAAAGGTTCACAAGGGAATATTGTTCCATCATCTCCTACTTCAATTAGCCTTGATCCTGAATAGCATTTAATGACATTTTTGTCCCTTCTGATTACTTTTTCTATGTACCTGTATGACAGGTCGTGTATTGCCCTGGTCACCCTGTGTACACCTAAATGCTTAAGGTTTCTAATGTTACCTTTTCTCACAAGTCTGGCTGCTTTTACATATTGTTCCAGAGATACATTCTTTGCCTCTTTTTTGTAAGTGTCACCTCTGACGTAAGTAAGACCCATTTCAACTTTTAATTCCTTTGTGACATAATCGACAACATCTAAGATATTATCCTCATTGTATTTAGAGAAAGTAGTTATTACAAAAACCATAAGCTTTGGATGAATCTTTTCAATCTTCTTCAATTCATTTATCGATGTTACCGCTTTCTCAAACGCTCCAGACAGGTTTCTAATCTTATCGTGTTGTTCTCTTATACCATCCAAGGACACACAAACCATCAAGTTTAATGATGAACATGATCTGAGAATAGCCAAGACTTGCTTTTTGATTAACTCAGGTTTAAGGCCGTTTGTAATAAAGTTTAAAATCTCTACTTTGTTGTTTCTGTAGAAAGATTGAGTAATCTCTACTATATCAGACCTAATACTCGGCTCTCCGCCTGAGTATGTCAGATATTTTATCCTTCCAAACTTTTTTGAAATCTTACTAATTTCATCTAGACTCAGATCCTTCGATTTACCCTGGATCTTTTTCCAGTTAAAGCAGTGGCTGCAGAGCAGATTACAGTTTGCTGTAACAAAGAATATGACGTATGGAATATCTTTTGAGAAAAAGAACCTAATTAATTTAAATGGCGCTATTAGCAAGTCACACACATAACTAAAAGCAGCATTTATAACACCAAGTCCCATTGCAAAATACCACAAGAAATTGACAGGAATAGACCTCAGGAAGAACAGGAGGCCTCTTTTCTTTATTATGTGTACTGAAAGGCTGTAATCAATACTAGTTTGGATTATCATAACTAAAAGCAATGCCGAGATTAAAGGATGATAGAATAATGCCATTATAAATGATAGTATACCAGCAACAGAAAGCATTGAATTCAACCCTTCCTTGAAGGTTCCATGAACCTTGTCTAGCTCAAACCTAGATCTAAAAACAAGCCGTGCATATACAGAACTTCTCTTGTAAAGTGTCTTAAATCGTGTAAAAATATGCTGAAAATGATGATGTACAACAAAGCCTTTATCAGTGTAGATTTTGTATCCTCGCTTCCTTAAAACCCGACCTATCTCGAATTCTTCACCACCAGCAGATTCGAATTGAGTGTCAAATTGTCCAATCTTTTCAAACACCTCCTTATCAATACAAAATGCCATGGTTGAGACAGAAGTTGCATCATAAGGTGCCATATTTTCTAAGTTGTGATTCCAAGATATTGCTATAAGGTCAGGTGCAAACCCTCTTGTAAGAGACGTTATGGATACAGAACATTGGCATATCTTTTCTTCGTTCTTTTCCATTATATTTACAAAATTGGCCAATGTATCCTTTTCTATAACTATGTCAGAATCAAAGAAAATAAGATACTTTCCAGTGGCGGCGTCAGCACCTTTGTTTCTTGCGTTTGCAACTCCTACATTTTCTTTAAGATCTATAATCTTACATGGAAATTTCCTTACAACATCAAGTGAATGATCTGAGCTTGAATCATTTACCGTAATAACCTCAAAGTCATCATAATATGAATCGTAAATAGACTTAAGACACCTGCCAAGGACATCTTCATCATTATAAAATGGAACTATTACAGAAACTTTTGGATTATTTGTTTTGATCATTTAAAGGTATGCAAGGTATTAAATGGTGAAGGATAGTGGATTCGAATCCCCCTTTCCACATTTACTCATTTCAATTGTACCAAAGACTTACAACATTTTACACACAAAAAACACCGTCACCAGACCGTCACCAAGAAGATAATTGCATTTTTAAGTGTATATGATATAACTGCTTACTGTTGCGCTATGGGGGTTCGAATCCCCACCCCATTTGAGGCTCGTACACCCCAGACGATCCGCTTCACTCCTGACAGTCTGCCAGCAATCAATCCAGCTATATTAGCTTCTGGAAGGAATGAATAAAGAATATGGGGATTAAGAGACTTTAAGATATGTATTAACCTGTAGAAGAACCTAGCTATATCCCATCTGTCTGACTTGTCCAGAGTTATAATCCTTACATTACGGATCCCGTATAACTCTTTCAGTAATGCCCCTTCGTTATAAAAAAGACATACAGTTATTATAAAGTTTGTTTTGCTCAAGCCCTTGGCTAATTCAATCAATTGGCGCTCAGCACCGCCTACGTTTAAAGAACGAATGAGAAAAAACAGATGAATTTTCTTTGTTTGCAAAATAAATACTTTGAAGAATAGTTTAAAGACGTTCTATAGTTTTTTTGACCAATATCTTAATTATAAAAAGCAATTTGTTATAGCAGAGACTGAAGGCTTACAAGATCGAAAAAAACTAGGTGGTAATACAAAACTCAGCATGGAAGCTGAAAGAGTTTTTCGTGGCCGCATAAAAACTAGACCGGATGTTACCTTAGAATGGCTGCAAGATTCAATTCAAGAAGATGTCAGTTGTAAACTAAGTCTGTCAGCGATTAGTCGAGCATTAAAACGTATATGTGGAGATCAGGAATCTCTTTCAAAAGGAAGGCCAAGGTGGACTGCCCATTCTCGATATCTAAGAAATCTGTCTTTAATTGTCTGAAAACCCATTATTAAAAAGATTATTAAGATAGGCTCTATCTGAATTCTAAAACGATTATTTCCTATACCTGCGGAAGCAGCCATAAAACATGCCATAACTGATAACATCCAATAAATCTGCCAACGATATTCATGGTGCCTGATAAAGCTTATTATTCCAACAACTTGAATGACACGACCTATGACAAGTAAGAGTTGTAATATCACCCACCCAATCATCCATTTATCATTTTTAATATATTTAGCAAAGTTTACTATCTTATCTTGAATTCCTAATCCTTTATTTTTACCAATATATAAAGGTGGGATCTCATAGCGCAGCATAACTTCATACAATATATTGTGCATCATCATCTTCACACTACTTCCTATAGTTGCTGTAGTAAGTCGAGAAAATGGCAATCCTAGGATAAGTTCACGACCTAATTTACTCATTGCCTTAGATAAAACAGCAGGATTATTTTTTTGTGCATCTGTCATTGATTCAAGCAATTCTTCTTTACGCATTTTAGCATATGCTTTTGCATCGACATTTCTTTCACCACAGCCCCAACGATTTGCCAAACATGGATACGTCCAATTTAATACTGCATCACTAGCCTGTATAGTATACAACAAGCACCCTGTTAATTTATAATTCCTTATCAACCATGGCGCTGTTAAGCTAAACATTATTATCACTGGCAATATTGCCTTCCCTATGGCCCTAAACCATGAATCCTGAAGCTGATACCGAAAACCTAAAGCTAATACTGGAGTTGAAAACAAAGGCAAGAATAATATTATCGGTCGAGTAAGTAAAGCAATGCCAAAGCTGGCCCCTGCAAGTATAAGAAACGTTTTTGTATGACGCCCACGTAAAGCCCAAAGCACTGCAGCAATACCACAAGTAACAAATAATGTAAATTGCACTCCTGGCATAACTATCGAGGCACGATAGAATATTGCTGGGGTTAATGCTGTTAATATACCTGTTAACAACATCCACTGTTGCCTTAAGGCATATGCAGCAAGTGAAGAAACAACAGCTATTAATCCTACCATTACACATTGTATAACAACTAAACTTAGATCATTATTCAAACCAAATATCCAATATGTTACACATATAAAAAAAGGATACATTGGTAAAACCCTCAATTCTGGCTTATATTTCCCTCCATGTAAATTAGAATACCCATCACCATTTAAAAGATTAACAGCGGGTTCTCTGTATAGGTCGCCCTCATACCCGGAATCATCATCAAATCTCATCCCACCAGAGATATGGACGGTTAATATGCACGTTAATGATACAGAAACCCCAAGAACGAATATTAAAATTACTTTAGAATACATATGGAATTGAAATTTATTAAATCTTTGAATTATGTTCATAATGCATTTAATAAACACTTATTAACTAAGATAATATTTTTGCATACCTTTTCTAACTCAATTAGTCATGAACATTTATACTGCTCTTCGTTAAGGAAGGTGTAAATTGCGAGAAAACATCTTGTAACAATACCAAAGAAATGGGGCATTATACTATATTGTAAATGCGATTCAAAGATAAAGTTGAGATTGCATAATATAACATTGTCATTGCCGACGTCATGTTAGTGATGTGTATAAATCAATAAGAATGACATGACGCCAGACACTATGAAAAAACAATTAGTCAGTCTGAAGGTCGTACCGCCTTTACATGTAAAGACCCTGAAAACTCGCATAGAAGCGGAGTTTTTTCTATCACTCTTCCGATCGCAGAAACCAGGTTGATCAATTGCCTGGGCACAGACGGATGTAACCAATCAAAAGGCACTATTTCTATGTCTTGGAAACCAGTTTTCTGTAGATCATTCCTTAATGCCCACCGAACGAATGCAGTTTCATCCGGTGATACATATGGAAACATCCATCTCAACTTACGTTCCGCAACTACTTGTGGATTTAACATGTTAGGTTCAGCAAAACACATAATGCCATTGGGTTTCAGAAGCTCATAGATCCTTGTAAGTCCATCGTTCAGTTGAAGATGATGTAATATTGAAGAACCAATAACGGCATCAAAAGGACCATCTACATCACAGTCTTCAAACCTCTTTTGCATGAAGCGCACCTTTTCCTTTGGCAACTTGCGTGCTTCTGCCTTCTTTAAAAGGGTTGCTGAGATGTCCACTGCGATAATGGAGCATCCTGTTTGCGCAAACATCTCTGTAAACATTCCAGTTCCACAGCCAATTTCTAATGCATTTGAATCAGGACCAAGCCGAGCCCCAATATCAATGAGTTTGGCTCTTCGTTTCGCTCGTACATGACCAGCTGGAGTATCCCATCCCCAAATCAATTCAGTATTTCCCCTAGCGATAAACTCTCCATGTTGGATTTCATGTTCTGCTCGTTCATCCATCATTGAACCTCCGTTTTGTAATACACAGTACATTGCACACTTTACAGCTCCCAATGCTCGTTAATCCACACGAGTTAGCGCATCCAGTGCAACTATTACAAAATGGCTACTCGCTTACGCACTGAAAATATGTTGTTGGAATTTTTGGTTCTTCTCCTAATTAAACTGCGTCAGTTGATACTCTGGCTTCCGCTTCTATCAAAAAGGATTCAAGGATTTGAGTGTTCAAGAATTCCAGCATTTCTTTTCTAATTCACAAATTGTAACTTCAAACCATTTATTCGTTCGGTTTTTTAGCAAAGTAATATTGAATACCATGTCGATGATAGAGTATTAGGTTGCAACAGACCGACATGACATCACCGCTAAAGATATTCGTATATCTATAGTCTTCGTTAGGATATTGAAATAGTCTTTGTGTGACGGAAATAACATCTTAAGGTTTATCGTCTCATCAAACCAACTCTTGTACACATCCATCTCCTAAAACACACACAAATATTTCGGCAAGACATCATGAATACGCTAAAGGATGTCCTTAATCTCACCCACAAAAGAGTACCCGTGGGTCTGAGATCTCTTTCTAGCTTGTTAAATCCTTGTAGAAACCAATTCCTAACTTCGCAAAATTCATGTACTCATTCAATGATTTGGGAATCTTAAGTCCACGCATCATAATACATGGCCTTATATAGAACCTCTTGTAAGCTTTTCGAATATAAGCCTGTACCATCTCTGGACATAATTGCGGTGTCGAGATAGAAGCTTTATCTTGATTTAGTTTTGCCCAATCACTACCATTAAACCAGCTTTGGTCAACGGACTCTTTGTATAAACGTGAGCCTGGAATTGGTACACATGCATAAAAATGTGCAAATGTTAGTTTTAAGGAACAGGCATAATCAATTGTAGCTTGCAAACTTTCCTTAGTCTCACCGGGGTAACCCATAATAAAATGTCCATCTACAATCAATCCTGCTTGATGCGCCGCTTCAGCAGCGGTTCTTCCCTGCTCAACAGTGGTCTTACCTCCTTTATCTGCTAACTGTAAAATGCGCTCATCACCAAACTCATATCCAAATGCGACTTGCCAACACCCTGCGGCCTTCATCTTCTTAAATAAGGTTAAATCGGAACCATCAACACGACTATTACAAACCCATTCAATTTTCTTATGCAGGCCTTCGTTCATCAGCGCATCTAAGAAAGAATTCAAATACCGACGATCAAAGGTCATTAGCTCTGTCCAAAATAAAAAGTCTTTCACACCCAGTGACAAATTAAAATGAATCTCTTCTGTCAAAGCTTTAATACTTCTTTTCCTCAAAATAGAGCCATTATAAGTATGTGTCGCACAAAACTTACAAGTGTATGGACAACCTCTCGAAAAACTGATTAATGAGAATGGTCGTTTCTTTATTGGTAAAGGATAATTTGAAAAATTAATTTTATTCCAATTCGGAAATCCATATTCGTCAATATTATCCTTGAAGGGTCGCTCCTCATTTACTTTAACCGACTCTACTCCAGTCCGAAAAGCAACACCCTTGATACCATTTATCTCTTTCCCTTCACTTATTGCTAACACCAAATCCTTGCAACTCAATTCAGGCTCACCCATAATAGCATAATCCAATTCTTTATAGCGACGGAACACCTCCTCTGGCAAAGATGACACATGGATGCCAATAGCAATGATCAGCAGATTCGGGAGATGCAATTTCAGTTCAACTGCAAACCAACCCAAATCTGTTTCAATTGTAGGAGAAGTCGTGGTTAAAATCACAATATCAATATCTTCTTTCTTGCACTGCTCAATCACTCTACTTGCATTTTTTCTCTCTGGACCACTATCTATAATAGTAGTCTGCACTCCTTCACGTTCAAGCTGAGTCGATATCATTGCTAAACTAAAAGGTGGAAATGGGGCACCCCAAATATCCCACTGCTGGCAACGCCCCTCGCGAATCCAGACTATTCCATCAGGAACAGGTGGATTAATTAATGCTACTTTACTTAGTTTGTGGCTCATACCAACCTTTTTATTTTGGCTAAAAACAAATACTTCGCCCAACTATATACATAACGCCAAGCGACTTTGCTAACTTGAATTCTCGATTCTCCATGCTTCCTCATATACTCATGTGTTGGAACCTCAGCCATTCTATAACCTAAAGCCAAAGTTCTGATAATCATCTCCTGCTCTATTGAAGTGATTATCTCCCGTGTGCCAAGTTTTTTTGCAACATCTGTCCTAATCGCCCTGAATCCATTTTGACTATCCGTCAAACGCACATTGAATGTATAGTTGATGCCTAAAGTAATGATATCACTTCCAATCATTCGTATAAATTTTCCTATATCACCATGAAGCTCATCTGAACCTCCAAGCATTCTCGAACCTGTTACGTGATCAGCAGTTCCTGAGAAAATAGGAGCAACAAGACTAGGGATATCCTTAGGATTATGAGACCCATCTGCATCAATGAAGACAATCACATCACCAGAAACATATTCTACTCCAACTCGGATCGCATCTCCTTTGCCTTTCTTATTATCCAAAACAACTTTCACTCCTAACTTTTTAGAGATCTCCCTTGTCCTATCCCTAGAATGCCCGTCAACAACTAAAACCTCATCTGCCACCTTCTTGCAGCCTTCAATTATCTCGGCAATCGATCTCTCTTCATTTATTGCAGGAATAACAACAGAAACCCTTTGTAGCATGGCCTTGGATAGAGTAGGCGAATTACTGTGCATAAAAAACCTATTAAAAGAATTATAAACTTAAAGGCTTAAAAAGTAAGCCACTACCTGTCGCTTAAGAACGTGAGGCTTTTAGATCAAAATATTTTCCAATAAAGCGAAAAATATGGCTCCTCCTTCGAAAATCTATTCTGTTTAAAATAGATTGGATCACGCTGGGAAATGCAGTCGAGATATAGTAATTTTTTATCCATAAAAGGCGGTAAATTTTGATCTCAATTAAGAAACTTACTATCCATTGTGGTAATATCGGAAACCAATTCAGTATGAAGCTAATGCTTAAGTAAGGTCGTGGATTCTGACAAAAACTTATAGAAGATATTTCGCCTTGCTCTCTTGACTAGACCGTCTTTGGACACGTTTCTGGTTTCCTAAACTGTGTTAATACCACTGCAAGCCCTAATATTACGCCCCATTGAAGATGAATACCATGAACCGTTAATACGTCTGCAAGGTTATTGAATAAATAAACAATTACTCCCCCCACTAAACCAACAAATAGCCAATAATGCCTGGAATTCTCTAACGATTTCAAGGAGTTCACTAAATACTTGACTATACATACTAGCCAGAATACAAAAGCAGACAAGCCCATTATTCCTGCCTCAATAAACAGTTGTAAATACAGACTGTGCAAGTGATGTTGTGTAATTTCATAAACTTTGGTATACTTCTTAATAAGTAAAGGATAGTTACCAATACCTATTCCAAGAATTAAGTCATCTTTTACCATGTTCAACCCTATTGAATAACTTAAAGCTCTATCTTCCAAAGAAACCCTTGCAGCATTTAAATTTAGTGCGTACATGAATTTATCCCTAGTATTTGATGACAGGAATAATATTGCAATTATTGCAATGAACACCACTAAGAAAAGAACAACTCTTTTCTTTACTTTGATCAGAGAGAAAATAAGGATCATTGTCAAGACCAAAGAAAACCATCCCGTTCTGGAGAATGTAAAAACCCAGATTATAATTGATAGTGCAGAAAAAATACCTAACGCAATCCTTTCCCATAAGAATGCACTCGTCACCAACATACCAAAAGAGACAGGTATTACTAAGTTAACGTAGCCTACTAATGGATTCGGGTTGCCAAAAAATGATGTTACTCTATATCCTAAGCCATTATAGTTAATGTTAATAAACCCAATTACTGAAACCATAGCCATAGTTAAAAATATAGAATACAAAACCACTCTCATCTTCTTATCATCATTTATGAGATTAATAGTTAGATAATAGATCACAATAAGCTCTAGGCAACGCACAATTTCCTTCACCATTAACGATAACTCAATTGATTTAGTAGCCGACAACAAAATACACAGTACAAATGGAATATAAAAGTACACCAACTTCATATTCCTGAAACAATTATCTCTTCCCAATATACTCTTATATATACAAACAAGAACTGAAACAGCTAGAATTATTTCTAAAGGATAGATTGTAATGTCTTCTAAAGTATCGATTGTACTGAAAGAAATACCTGTTACACGATGAAGAAGAATTGAGATGAAGCGAAAATCTATTACACCCTCAAATGGGATAGATACGATTACAAACACAACACACAGATACGGCCTGTAAAAGATCACACTAGTAATTATACATACTAAGCTAATTGTAATGATCCAAGAAATCATTTTCTTGTTCTTATAAAAAACAAAAGCCTTAAAAAAGGCTTCTCTTAATATTAATTATGAAACGTAATAACTATCAAATAATATAATGTGCTTGTTCCAAAGAGTTATTCTATAAAAAAACCTCATATCATATAGTCCTTTTCTGAAATAGCATCTTATTTGCAAGTTAGCTTTCCTCATACCTTATGCATACTCTTTATGTATTAACAGTTTCAACTTAATTACGAAATTTGTTGTAAGAATGTGAATTGATTAAGAACGTAAACTAATTATATATAATTGACAACATAAATATATTTTATATGTAAAAGGCATCTTGTTTTCTCTCCGTTCAACAATGTTTAGCTTATAGGGCAAAAAAATACTATTTCTGCTTTTCTTTGACATGGTGGGCCAATACAAGCCTTGCATAATCTGAAAGTTTACGGTGATCATCATCTGCAAGTTTTTGTAATTCCCTGCGTAGATCAGCGGGTATTCTTATGCCTAAATGATATTTTCTAATCATCATGTCGGGATTATATAACAATGTGAAACAATGTCAATAAAAATATATAAGAAGAGAACATTTTTTTTCATGTACACAAACACCAGAATTTCGGTTTCCCTCTTGACAATGTATAGCGATATGTTATACTACCTTTGTAATGAAGAAAGATGATGGAAAAACAAAGACGGAACAAATTATTGCTAGAGTAAGTAGTGCCGAAAAGAAGAAACTCTTAGCACTTGCCAAGTCAAAGGG
>Ga0187833_10006156_pt1 | contig 11159 bp, 7 predicted proteins | sample ETNtaG_37_FD_167968 | JGI IMG/M metagenome (GOLD analysis project Ga0187833, IMG submission 167968) | Marine microbial and viral communities from oxygen minimum zone, Eastern Pacific Ocean - ETNP2014_SV_400_PacBio MetaG (Illumina Assembly) | ecosystem: Environmental > Aquatic > Marine > Hypoxic... | reverse complement strand
GGGAAAATATTTTATCAAATCCGTAATCATTACCGATAGCGGTCAGGACTGATGTTTCGGTAATTAACGCAATTGCAGGTAGAGAACTGCGTTCTTTACAAAATCTACCGATAAATTCTGCAGCAAGATGCTGTGCATCTGCAGCACTACCCCCATTCCCGGCAATTAATATTTTCTATCCGTCGTTCATTGCTTCCGAAATCCATTGAACTGCTTTTTGGATCATAGGTGACATACTTTGTCCTATTTGACTAATTAAGGTGATATGGTTATTTATTATTAAGCTAATTGCATGATTATGTTCTATTTCCATTATTTATATCTCCAGATTTTTTATACAAATTGTATCTTTTTCTGAGAGTCGAAATCCAAGAGCTTTCATTTAAATTATTTCTTGTTTATTAAAAGGCTGAAGCCTTAACTTTAATAGATTTAAAGTAACAATCCTATACATTTAAATTACTTTATCTAAACTTAGTCTTTTGTCTTCAACCAAGATGAGGTTTTTCATATGCACATACTTCTCGAAAACTTCCGTAGCTGTTATATCATTAATGCACTTTCTATCATAAGGGCACTTCGGAAACTCTCCTAATCGACTGTAATTGACACAGGGGATGCAGAAATAATTATTTCTTATACCAATGTTATAGTGGCCAGGAGGCTTAAAACGTTCCATAACTCCCGGACCCCAAATGGAGATCGTACTGCATCCCATAGCTGCTGCCATATAAACTATTCCGCCATCACATGCGATAAGTATCTTACAAGCGTTTAATATCCCTAAAACATCCATAAAATTTGTCTTGCCTACAAGGTTTACGATTCTTTCGTTTTTCATAGTATGCTTTATGACTTCATGTACGTCCGGAATATCGGCAGGTGATCCCAGTAACAGTATCTTTACTTTATCATCTTCCTCTAGAATCAGATTGATCACCGATGCAAACCTTGTCATAACCCAACGGTGATGAGCCTTTAATACACCAGGAACTACGGAAATGATAACTTCTTTCTCTGGATCAATTTCGTGCAATTTCAGTATCTTTCTACCCTTTTCCAAAAACTCCTCCACCACTGGAAATCTAATATCCACAGCTTCGTTTTGGGGGACATTAATACCTAGTACTTCCAATTGTCTGACCATGTTCACTGATTCATAACACTTATCGTTAGGATAAGTTACATAATGTGTGTAAAGGAGTCTTCGGTTATTTGTATCAAAGCCAATTCGTATGTTAGCTCCGGATAGATAAGCAATCACTGAAGAGATCTTTCTAAACGGTTCTAAATCCAAAACCACGTCAAATTGATTTCGGTATAAGCTGAATATGTTTTTGTGTATGCTGCCTAAATTATCAAAGGCAAAAATTTCATTGAAATAAGGTAAATACTCTAAAGCTACTTTGTTCTTTTTTACACACAACAATGTAATTTTACTCTCTGGAAATCTATTTCTCAGGGCTCTTAACAGGGGAATACTCATGAGCCCATCTCCGAGTCCACCAGGACGAATAATCAGGAAACTTTCATGTCCGGAAAATATAGGGTAGTAATTTTGCCTCCTACGCTTATGTAATTTTAATATAAACAGGATAGCATAAAACAAGGGTTGAAAAAGTGTTTTATCGAGTAAGATAAGGATTTGACGGTTCATATGTTTAAACTGTTTAAACGTAATTGCAATTTATAGTCATTTCAATTAACACTCATTTAATTAAATAACTCCTTAGTAACTCTAACCGCTTTATTTTAAACATCGTTTGTAAGGTCACACTAGGTTCTAAAATTTTCGAAAAGGCATTATCATATTTTACGGGCAACGATCAATTGATGATCCCTTACTTCAAGCCTTGTTATCCACCTAAAAATTTCTAAGATGGAATCACGCAGGAATGAGCGAGTTACATTGTATATAAGAATTCTTTCAACTTTGAAACCATGTTTTTTAAGACATGCAAGAAGATCTCTCTGTGAAAGTGTTTTTACATGGTTATCATGGTAGTTTTTCAAGCGATCCCTGGGCAATTCCAATATTCGTAACATAATAAACCTTATTCCATCCCAACCCAAAGGCAATAAACAAGCGCGAAGCACCTTAAGGGCTTTATACCTAGCTCCTGGGGTTTCATCTAAATCAGTTCCAATAATCAGGCAACCTTGCTTACTCAAGACTGACTTGCAGTTCTCTAAAAATGCATCATGATCATACGTATGCTCGATAATGTCATTGGCGATAACAATTTCGAATTCCCCTGGACGAAAGATCTCACTCAGATTAAACACACTTATTGTTCTTACATTTAAATGAGGATACCTTTGCTTTGTAAAATTAACAGCATCGGGGGAAAAATCAACTCCCAAAAGATCCTTCGTTGCACTATAGTACACATTAGTCAATCCTCCCCCACCACACCCGACATCCAATGTTTTTTTGTCTTTAATCAAGGGTAATATTTTTTCCAAGGCTTTGAATCTACCTGAATGAATGTTATTTAAATAGCGCAAATCCATGCTTGCGTAATATGCGTAATCATAAAAAGATGGTTCCGTTACGTCAACATTTCCCCTTACACCATCCATTTCTTTCTCCCTTTCACTTTCACGATCGTTATACTAAGAAAGCAATCTTGATGGCACAATAATAACACAACCTTCTAGTATCGCATTCTCCTATCCAACGTGAAGTAACCCCGCTAATAGTTGGTAAAATACAATCAAAGCCAAAATCTACGTTTGCTCAAATTAGTTCAATTATATAAGTTCAAACCTCCTACCTAATCATCACTATTATAATTTCAACTCGTCACCATGACAATATCATATCATTACAATTCTAAAGATAACCCATCTCTTCGTACCATCTAATTGTTACAGATACTCCCTGACGAAAACTCACTTTTGGAACAAACCCCAATGTCTTAAAAGACTCTTCTTGAGAAAAAGCGAAACCCTTTCTAAAAAAGTCCATCCTTCTTCGGTGAAGTGGTGGTTGAATACCAAGAGGACGTAAAATTGTTTCAAGGATAGTGGCAATAACCAAGAATAAAAAAAGAGGGGCACGATATTTCGGAATGATAGTGTCTAATTGTTTTGAAATTTCTCCAACCATATCATTGGTTGTAATTGTTTCTTTCCCCGCAAGAACAAGTGTACTTCCTAGTGCATTTTCTAAAGTCGCAGCCAGAAATAAACCATCGATCAGGTCATCAATATATAACAATTGATGTATATTGTTCCCGTTTCCTATCATAAAGAAGACTTTCTTTTTTATCGTTTTAAAAAGTTTTAGAAGCCTGCGGTCTCCAGGTCCATAAATCTCTGAGATACGTATTATTGCCGCAGGAAGTTTTTCGTGAAAAGACTGCACGAGTTTTTCAGCTTCGAGCTTAGTTGTTTCGTAAATGTTATTAGGTTTTAAAGGAGATTTTTCATCTATATTTCCTTCTAAAGCAGAACCATAAACACCAATTGTGCTTCCATGGATAAACCGTTTTACATTCGCATTTACACTGGCCTCGAGAATATTCCTGGTGCCTGTTACGTTTATATCATGAAATACCTGGTCTGGAATATTGGTTTCATGTTGAGCAGCTGCAAGGTGGTAAACAAGATCAAAGCCTTTTACCAATTCAATCATACGTTCCCTATTAGTCACAGACTCCAGAATTACTTCCGCACCCTTAGATTCAATATTATTCTTATTTTCAACTTCTCCTGGATTGTTCTCCATACCCAGAACCCTGACTGAATCACCTTTCTCAAGACATCTTAAAGCCAGTCTCGAACCTATAAATCCTGTTCCTCCTGTAATAAATACTTTCATTCAAACTTCTACATTCTTGTTAGTATATAAATATTTTTTTTCTATATATGGCATAGGAAAGCAAGTTTTGACCTCTTCAAGCTCTCTTTGTGTTCGCTTCTCATCCCATTCTAATTCTTTCGCCATGAGATCAGCACACGTTTGAAGAGCGTCTACGCCAGGGTTTTTTTCAGTACCGAGATCTGTTCTTCTAAAGATTACATCACCCAGTTTTTGAGCCATTTCCTCACGCACGGCATGGACAATTTCTGCCTTGAGAACTTTTGTATTCCCTACAGTTTGAGCCCAGGAAGGATTTTGGTCAATATATTTTAATACCTCTCCATACTCTGATCCATAATTATGTACCATTGAACGAATCACTTCAGCACTTGTGGTTTGTGTATGTTGTTCAAAAGCCAAACGCAGAAATTCCTCAAAATGCCTGATTTTACCACCATATATAGGCGTTATAGAGGTCTTGGATTTTGTTGCTTTTTTACCCAGTTTTTTGAGAGCCAGGTCAATAGCCTTTTCCGCCGACCCTCTTGCAGTTGTAGCCCTAACACCAATAAGAGTTACAAGACCATCTAAATTATGTTCTTTTGCATGATCAATAATCAACGAGCGTTTTCCGTAACTGAGGTCTGTCTCCCCTGGCATGTTTTCCCCAAATAGGGTAAGGCCAGAGTAAACTATTGAAATATCCTCACGTTTTAACTCGAACTTTGGATAAGCCTCATTTATATCGTCGAGGAATGACTGTAGTTCATGCTCGGACACGGTAAATTCGTCTGGTTCTCCTTTATAGACAACATGCCATGAGCCAAAAAGGCTACAATTTCGCCAAGGCATAATAAATATGTGACGACCCTCCCTGCTTAAAACAGCATCAGGATCTTTAGTTTTGATTTGACAAGCAAAACCGTAATCACCCGTAAGACGACGAGGAACAACGAATCCTGCATCTCTTGAAAAGCTAGGTATTGACTTCAGTTCTTGTCCCAGTCCTAATCTTAAAAGTTTATTTGCCCAAGGGCCAGAAGCATTAAGCACCATCTTTCCACGAATTTCAAACTTATTACCATCCAAGACATTTTTGACTTTAACACCAATAATACGGTTAGCCTTTTGAGAAAATCCAGTCACTTCTAAATAATTTCCAACACAAGCGCCAGCAGTGCTTGCTGATCTTACGAATGAAAGTGCAAGACGCGGTGGATTGTACATCTGACCATCATAAAAAATGGCCGCACCCGTAAGCCCTTTCTTATCCAAATCAGGGAGCAAATCTAGACATTCTTTTCTTGAAATAATACGTCCATTAGGAATACGCCGTGCCGGGTCTTTGAGGCCTTTGTTTCGATCGAACACAGTAAGGTCATATAATAAAATGCCTGCATACAATATCTCTTTTCCGTTCATTCCATGGCCATAAGTTGGCATTACAATAGGAATGGGCTGCACGAGATGTGGAGCAATACGTAAAAGCGCCGTACGCTCCTTACTTGATTCACGAACTCGGTATAAGTCTGCATGCTGAATATAACGTATACCACCATGAACCATCTTTAAATGGTTAGCAGAGGTTGCGTGGCAGAAATCTCCCCTCTCCACCAGAGCAACAGAAAGGCCTCTGAGTACGGCGTCCCAGACGGCACAAACGCCAAAAATGCCCCCGCCAACGACAATTAGATCAAACTCTTTTTCTGTAAGAGCAGATATGCTTCGCCTCATGAACTTATGCTTCATCGGAAAGAAATAAATTGCACCACATCAATTTCCTGTGATGGGATCATCGTCCTGATCCTCATGCTTCAATATTTTTTTGATAACATAAATCGGTTTGTTCTGTGTTTCATGATAGGTTCTAGCCTGCAACTCGCCCAATAACCCAAGCGTGATAAACTGAAGCCCCATGAAAACAAGCAATATGCTAAATAGCAGCAGGGGTCGGTTTGCTAAAGGCATGTCAAATAATTGCCTTTGGGCAATCAAGTATAAAAGAATTCCGAATCCTGTAATTTCACAAGAAAACCCTAACAACCCGAATATCTGAATAGGTCGTGAAGCATAACTTAAAAGAAATTTAACCGTAATCAAATCCAGAATGACCCTTGTGGTGCGGGAAATACCATATTTGGATTTGCCGAATCTTCTCTCCCGATGGTTGACCTTCAATTCTGTGATAGAAGCGCCGATGCCGCTGGCAATCGCCGGTATGAACCTGTGCATCTCCCCGTAAAGTCTGATATTTTTTATAAGCTCTTTCTTGAATGCTTTTAGTGTACAACCATAGTCATGCAGTTTAACACTAGTGCTGATTGAGATTATTTTGTTCGCAACAATTGACGGGAGCCTGCGTGACAAGAAATGGTCTTTGCGGTCAAACCGCCATCCGTTAACAAGGTCGTATCCATCCTTCAGCTTGTCCAGCAGTTTCGGAATATCTTCAGGGTCATTTTGCAAATCTGCATCCAGTGTAACAATGAAATCTCCTCTGGCACGATCAAAACCGGCGGACAGAGCGGCTGTTTGGCCAAAATTTTTCCTCAATCTGACAACTTCAATTCTGTCGTCATTTTTTTGTAAGTCTGATAATATGTTGAAACTCTTGTCCGTACTCCCATCATCAATAAAAATGACCTCAAGCTCAGTTTCAAGTTTATCCAAAACATCTATTAATTCCTGACAAAGAATCTCAAGATTCTTTTCCTCATTAAAAACGGGAATGATTACGGATAAATTCAAGTGAATCTCCTAACTGAACTCCGTCTTTTCAATAAAATTACAACGGATAAACAAGATACCATTAAACAGAAAATCAGAATCTTCTCCCCAAATGATGTATTCATCATTAAATAACTGAATCCGATAACAGGGTACAGACATGCTTTCACAATCAGTTTGATCGGTTTATTTTTAGCGATAAAAACGGCTATCGGAGGAGAATATCTGTAATAGAACATGACAAACTTTCGGCCAATATGGTTATTGCGCAAATACCTGTCTCTGAATTTCTTCAATGTTGTTACGTGCAATACCAGGGGAGAACCGAAAGCCGCTGTTGCGATAAAACACCCTCCGCTTGGGGCTTCCAAGGTCGAAAAAGAATGGTTTCTGCCGCGTATTACGCTGGAATTTTTTACCGCGACAAGTCGACAATGGTACGTGCTCCAGGCGGATAAACCTGTTACATCAGCGCTAACCGTCAAATCTGTAAAGCCTGAACCCGCGTCCATGCTTTGTGTCGTTTTGCCGTAACTTGTGGTCGTGCCGTATTCAAAAAAATAGTATGTTTGAAGTCCGTTGGGATTCACCTGCCCGTTTAACGTGACGGTCGTTTCATCCACCGAAGTTGGGGGTAAAGTCGTTACCGTGGCCTCGGATGTTGTCAAATATCTGTCGCCTCCATAGGATGTCCCTGAACTGTTTATTGCGCTCAGCCTAAAATGATACGTGGCATCAGCAAACAGTTCGTTCACATCAGTGCTGACCGTCAAATCCGTAAAGCCTGAACCCGCGTCCATGCTTTGTGTCGTTTTGCCGTAACCCGTGGTCGTACCATATTCAAAAAAATAGTATGTTTGAAGTCCGTTGGGATTCACCTGCCCGTTTAACGTGGCAGTCGTCTCACCAATGGCGCTTGCGGGAGCCGTGTCAACAATGGGCGGCGGGCGGTCCGGTTCCAGCGCGAGAATGGTGTCATACCATGTTTGAGCCATAATCTGGTATCCGGCTTCATTGGGATGAGTACCATCATCTGACATTGAATCCCAATCATCAATGAGTGCGCTGTACTGGTCGGCCAATCGAAAACCTTTATCTTCTGACAATGCCTGGATTGCCGGGTTGTAGGTTGTCGGTATTTTCTTTTTCAATCCGTCTGATCCGGTGTCGGGCGTTAAGTTCGAAAGTATCGGTATCGCACCGTCTTCACGGCACTTATCAGCCATTAAACCCAAATTGTAGACGGTCGTATGAGACGATATTCCGGACAAGAAATCATTGGTGCCTTCTAAAATCAGAAAATATTGGAAATCGCTATTGCTTAAAATTGCTTCAAGCCGTGCCAATCCATCCACCGTGGTTTCACCGGATTTTCCGTAATTCAGCACCTCTGAAGGTCCGATATTCGCATCGAGCAGACTTTCCAGGTCCGGCTGATACCCGACAACTGTTCTTCCTTCAAAATTAACGGTGCCAGCGGTAATGCTGTCGCCAAAAGTGCAGTAATAATCCGTGGCCTCGTTATACACATCCATGTCTGAATATGTATCGAAATCTTCATCGCTTTCAGCCTCATCGCTCCATTTGGTTTCTGTCCATTTGCTGGAATATTTTTTATACTTTTCGCCATTATAACCCAGCCAGACAACCCGCAGATTGCCTTCCTCGTCCATCCTGATGGAAGGTAAAATATCGGGCAGACAATCATCCTTGTTAACTCTTAACGGTGCGTTCCAGTCAAGCCCGTTCCATCTGGTATAGTATATGTCATCGTCCTGGCCATCGAAGCCCGCCCAGACGATCCACGGGATATCACTGTTGTCGACAATGACGGAAGCCGCGGTATTGGACGATAAATGGGTCGGCATATTTTGGGGATACGACCATGAGCTGTCGTCGAAAATACAGTAATACAGGCTGCTTCCTGTATCATTTGCAGCCGACCAGACAACCCAGGTTGAGCCGTCTGCGGTCGAAGCTGCTGAACTTCCATTGTCTAAGGCTAAGGATATCCGGCGGCCGGTGACCGTAAACAGAAAAAACACAAATAAAAAACAGCCGATTATTTTGTAATAGCAATGATTTCGCTTCATTTTAAAGAAAAGTTCTCCGCTTCAGTGGTCAAGTTCGGATTGTAGTAGGGGTCAACGGTATCCAGCACATCCCCCCACCTCTTTTGAAAGTATTTTATCTCCCTGTTAAATCTCATCTTTCTTTCCGGGGTTTCCTCGTACCCCCTTGAAACCGATTCGTAGTGGTAGGCCTCGCAATAAGGCGTGTAAATATTAAGGTAGCCCTTTTTTCTCAACCTTAAACAGAAATCAACATCGTTTAGGGCAACAGACAACTTTTTTTCATCCAGCCCACCTGTTTCCTGGTATAATTTTTTCTTTACCATCAACAGTGCGGCCGTAACCGCACTGATGTTTTGAATACACTTCAACCTGTTCATATATCCGTCCGCGTGGCGTGGAAAATGTCGGTGAGCGTGACCCGCAAAGCCGGTAATCCCCACGATAACGCCAGCATGTTGAATCGTATTGTCGGAATAATAAAGCTTTGCCCCCACCGCGCCGACATCGTCTCTCTGGGAGTGCTCAAGCAAAGATTCCATCCAGTCCGCGTTTATGATTTCAACGTCATTGTTCATCAGGACGATATGATCGCCGTTTGCCAGGCCGACTCCGTAATTATTTATCTGTGAAAAATTAAAATTGACGTCGTAATCGTAAAATGTAACGCGCTTATCAGCATCCGACAATCTGTCCATAATATTCAGCGTTTCACTTTTTTGACTGTTGTTATTGATTCCGATTATTTCAAAATTCTGATAACGCGACTTGACTAAGATTGTGTTTATACAACTTTTTAAGTAATCGACCCCGTCCTTAAAAGGGATTATGATGCTGATCAATGGATGGTCAAGCAAATCCCTTTTAACACGATAAAAAAACCGTTTTTCTGTTTTCAGGACTTTCCCTGCGATCTCCCGCCGGTCCAGCGCTGCTTCCAGCGCTTTTTTGCCTGCCTCGTCCGCGTAATGCTTTTCATTGGGGTCTGCGCTCGTAGATGTGGCAATGCTCCGCCAGCGGTACAATTCTTTCGAAACATGGCATATTTTTATTGTTTTTTCAGTGAGCTTTAAAAGTAAATCATAGTCCTGTGCGCCATCATATTGCGAGGAAAATCCCCCAACCTCGTCTACCAGCGATTTCCTCACAACGAGAAAATGCGTGATATAATTATGTGAAAGGAGCAGATCGGGTGAAAAATCCGGCTTGAAGAAAGCGCCTGTGTATTTACCTTCTGCGCTGATAATGCGTTCATCAGAATAGATGATATCCGCACGCTTTTTGTTGATCGACTTGACAATCTCATAAAGCGCATCGCGGGTCAAAACATCATCATGATCCAGCAAGCCTACAAACCCGCCTTCCGCAACTGCCAAGCCTTTATTGGTAGCCGCGGCAATACCTTGATTTTCCCGCAAAAAGCTTACTTTAATCCTGGGATCTGTTTTTGCACACCCGGCCAGCATGGATTTGATATGAGCTTTGTCGCTCCCGTCGTCCACAATGCACAGTTCCCAGTTGCGATAAATCTGATTCAGCACGGACTTTACGGCTTTTCGGAAAAATATCGCTTCAATATTATAAATCGGAATTATAATACTTATCAAAGGGTTATATGTTATATTTTCAACTATCGGGCTAGAATATCTTCCTTCTTTGCAACCTTTTATAATATAATGTGCCAGAGGGTTTATGCCGGATTTCTTAACGTCAGGATACCTGTCAAGGTAATATGATGTATTAAATAAAGGACTCGGGTTTATGCCTTTTTTTACACCCCTATTTAAATAGTCGACTAACGGATTAACATTATTTTTCGCAGCGTTTGGAATTTGATCAAGGTAAAACGATGAATCGAAAAGCGCATTGGGATTTTTCCCCTCCTTAAATCCGGTCTGAACATAGTGAAACAAAGGGTTCACGCCGTCTTTTTCAACATCAGGATGATCATTTACGTAAAACGATGAATCGAAAAGCGGATTGGGGTCCCTCCCTTCTTTTGCGCCTTTTATAAGATAATGCGCCAGCGGATTTTCGCCTGCCTTAGCCACTTCCGGGTTCTGTTCAAGATAAAATGACGTATCGAAAAGTGGGTTGGGGTCCCTCCCCTCTTTCGCGCCCTTTGCAAAATAATGGGCAAGCGGATTTTCGCCTGCCTTAGCCACTTCCGGGTTCTGTTCAAGATAAAATGACGTATCGAAAAGCGGGTTGGGGTCCCTCCCCTCTTTCGCGCCCTTTGCAAGATAATGGGCAAGCGGATTTTCGCCTGCCTTAAACACTTCCGGGTTCTGTTCAAGATAAAAGGACGTATCGAAAAGCGGATTGGGGTCCCTCCCCTCTTTCGCGCCCTTTGCAAAATAATGGGCAAGCGGATTTTCGCCTGCCTTAAACACTTCCGGGTTCTGTTCAAGATAAAAGGACGTAGCGAAAAGCGGATTGGGGTCCCTCCCTTCTTTTGCGCCTTTTATAAGATAATGCGCCAGCGGATTTTCGCCTGCCTTAGCCACTTCCGGGTTCTGTTCAAGATAAAATGACGTATCGAAAAGTGGGTT